>Ga0182030_10006613_pt1 | contig 24401 bp, 18 predicted proteins | sample 812S3MmetaG_FD_121299 | JGI IMG/M metagenome (GOLD analysis project Ga0182030, IMG submission 121299) | Permafrost microbial communities from Stordalen Mire, Sweden - 812S3M metaG (Illumina Assembly) | ecosystem: Environmental > Terrestrial > Soil > Wetlands > Permafrost | place: Sweden...
AAATCCAAGGAGGAATGGAAGGGTGAAACGGCTCTGATAGACAAGGAGATGTTGTGCAGGCATTTGGCCAACCTGCAAGGACCCATCTACTACATTGCCGGGCCGCCCACTATGGTGACGGCCATGCGCGGGACGCTTGTGAATGCCGGGATCGAAGAGAACGACATTCGAACGGATGAGTTTGTTGGCTACTGAGCTACCGCACCTGTGTCGCCAAGATGCGAAAGATGGCCGTGAGTTCCAAGCGTATTCGAAACCGATAAATTCTTCTTTGTCTCAGACGGCAAGCCTCTGTGGAACTGCTGTTGTTCTGGCTTCATCAGGGTTGAGCCTCTGCACCTTCACGTCCCATGCAAGGCAGAGCATCCGGAGTGCGGAAATTCCATACCAGTTGATGTCGAGTTCGTACCAGGTTAGGCCATGACGAGCTGCCTTTGATCGCAATCGGAACAGGATCAGCCGCCTCGGCGGCGACGTCGCGCTGTCGCGAAGCAGGATGGAAGGTTGCGATCGTGGATTCTAGGCCGTTCGGAGGTACATGTGCTCTAAGGGGATGCGACCCGAAGAAAGTGATTGTCGGAGCTGCCGAGGCCATTGACTGGATTCGTCGAATGAAAGGAAGGGGAATTCAGGCCACGGACCTTCAGATCGATTGGCCCGAGCTAATGCGTTTCAAACGCTCTTTCACTGAACCCGTTACAAAACGGCGCGAAGACGATTTCGCGAAAGCCGGCATTGCAGCGTTCCATGGTCGGGCGCGATTCGCCGGTCCAACGACAGTACACGTAAGGGAAGAGACTTTGGAGGGACGATACGTCGTAATTGCGGCCGGAGAGGCACCGGCAGACTTAGGAATCCCCGGAGCTGAGCACCTTATGACAAGCGATCAGTTCCTGGAGTCGAACGAACTCCCGCGAAAGCTTCTCTTTATCGGAGGCGGGTATACCGCCTTTGAGTTTGCCCATGTAGCGGCGCTTGCAGGATCGCAGGTAACCGTCCTCCATCGTGGCCCGCGTCCACTTGCCCATTTTGACCCGGATCTCGTTGATCAGCTCGTTGAGCGAACTCGCGAACTTGGCATAGACCTTCATCTCCAAATCGAAGCGACAAGGATCGAAAAGAACTCCGCTCAGTTGATTGTCCAGGCATTGGCCTCTGGGGAGACGCGCACGTTTCAGACGGATATGGTTGTGCATTCCGCGGGTCGCGTGCCCGAGATCAGCGACCTGAATCTCGATGCTGCGGGGATCGAATGGGAGAAGCGGGGAGTGCGAGTGAATGATTTCTTGCAAAGTGTGTCGATTCCAGCTGTCTATGCGGCGGGAGATGCCGCCGCGAGTGGAGGTCTCCCGCTGGCGCCTGTGGCGAGCTATGAAGGACTGGTCGTGGCCGCGAACCTTTTGAAGGGTAACCATCAGAGACCAAATTACCTTGGCATTCCGTCGGTTGTCTTCACGGTCCCACCGCTGGCTGCTGTCGGTCTCAGTGAATGCGGGGCACGTGAGCAAAACCTCAAGTTCAGAGTCAAGATGGAGATGACCTCGACCTGGTATTCGTCTCGGCGCGTTGCAGAAACATATTCCGGCTACAAAGTGCTCGTGGAAGAAAACACGGACCGCATTCTGGGCGCACATATTCTCGGGAGCGAGGCCGGTGAAGTCATCAATCTCTTCGCGCTTGCCATCCGTTCAGGAATGCGTGCCACCGATTTAAAGCACATGCTGTTTGCGTACCCGACGAGTGGCTCAAATATGACGCGCATGCTTTAGTGGCCTGCCCGGCGATATCTGTACCATCGATAAGGGCAAAGGCATTGGTCTTGAAGGGCCGGAAAGATCCGTACCAATCAGAGGGTTAGGAATCGGCTTGTTTGTGTTTCAGTCGGATCTCGCTGAACCGCAATCTGGCGGGCGAATTCCTTGGGTGTTCTGTTGGCCAGAGCCCTGTGAGGACGACTCTCATTGTATTCGTACTTCCAGGAATCGATGATCTGTTTTCCTTCGGCCAGAGTCTGGAGCCAGTTCGTGTCCAAGCACTCTGCGCGGAACGTCCCATTGAGTGATCCTACGAAAACGTTGTCGGTAGGCTTGCCTAGCGTCGGGTGCATATTAAAGCCGGTCGAGGCGGTCGAGAATATCGGCAACGTGCTGGCGCGGCTGGCCGCAATGTCCACTGGCACTCTGCCGGCCCTTTGTCGAATTCCGGTCAATGTGAGTCGGCCGCGGAGTTAGTCGCTGCTTCTGACGTTCCCACCTTACTCGCTGCACTCGCAGACTCTCGGCGACGCTTCGTTCGCTCGCATGCAGATAGAGCATTCGTCATCTGCTTCAAAAAGATGTCGTAGCCGGGCCACCCGGGCCGCAACGAAGACCAGTAACTTGATCGAGATAACAGCGGCCTTCGCTGATCGATCAGTTGGCTGGTGAGGATCTTCACTCCGCAAAGCAAGTTGTTTTTGGGCTGTAAGATCGTCTTTTTGCGGATCGTGTTCCGAGAGCGTCCTGTCTTCGGCCCAGTCGAAGTCGCAGCGGTAACGGTCTGCGTCTTCGAAGGTCAACTGAAGAAGCCCTCGCTGCGGACCATGCGATGGCTCACGCCATCCATCTACATTCCTACCTCCTACTTCGGCCGTCATGACACACCTTGGCGAGGCACCACACCTGTTCAAGGCATGTCGGCGAGGCCTCAAGCCCACGCCTTTCTCCTCACCAGGATTGTCTGTTATTTCTGCTAAGCGCCTTGCTTGAAAACGTTGGGCACATTGATGCCCAGGGCTGTGGCCAGGTCGTGTTGATGTTCCTGCTCTTGCGAGATGATCATGCGCAGCTTCTCCGCCAGCGCATAGTGGCCCAGAGCTTCGGCCTGCTTCACGCGCTCCCGATAGTTGCGGATGGTCACGGTCTCGTTTTCCAGATCGAACTGGAGCATTTCTTCCGGCTTGCCTGAGAGTTTCACTTCCTTGGGAGTTGCGGTGGGCATGCCTCCCAGGTAGTCGATCTGGTCGGCAATGATGAGTGCATGTTGCAGCTCTTCCGCTGCGTGCAGTTTCAGCTCCCCTGCGATGTTCATCCATTTCGCCCCGGAGAGCACGTTGCTGTACACGGTGTAAGCGATGATGGCCTGGTATTCGCGGGCGAGGTCTTCGTTGAGCGAGTTAATGAGAGTTTTGACCGTCTGGTCGCTTTGCTGTCCGGCTTTCTGCTCAGGCATGTTTGTTCTTCCCTTCCGTCTGCTGGCTTTGAAGGTCTAAGCTGACATGGATTCAGATGCTGAAACTCGCCTCTCCGTTGGTTTCCCCGTCAAGGCGTTTCAAGTTCATGAGGCCTTGGGGCTCAGCCCGCTGAGACATGATCAGGTGATGACGTTTGGCGTTGCCACCGTTCTCTCATAGCGGATGCACTTACTGTGCTCGTAATCCGCGTCGAGAAGATCAGGAGCAAAGACCGTTTGCAGTTGCACTCTCTGACTTCATTTGCACCTGTGCGGCGAGGTCGCGTCACATACCCCACTAGCAAGGGTAACTTGCTGAATTTGAACCGAATGTGGGAATTACGAATCCCGCTCCCTAGGTCACCCATTGCAGGTCACCCATAAGCCCAGAATGGGCATGTTTGGGCAGAAATGAGAGGAGCTGAGAAGAACGTAAGCTATTGAATATAAAAGATGGAGGCTGTTGTCTCCCGTATTCGGGACCAGGGGGTCGGAGGTTCAAATCCTCTCTCCCTGACCATCATAAGTACAATACAATCATACGGTTACAAGCTAAATCGCTGGAGCCATTATTTTGCTAGGTCACCCAAAAAGTCACCCACAAGAAAGGGTGACCCGAACTCTCATCTGTCCCAAGCCAATCACATACCGTTTCACCCCAACGTGCTACCGTCACGGAAACAAATTTACCTTCATTTTCACTAAGTTAGGCATATCCATGATTGAGTTGGTTTCGTTAAACCCCAGAATCAGTTACGACTGGCAGCCAGCGAATGACATATCAGCTTAATCGCAGGCGTGACGAATGGCTTAGTCACATTCATTACTCAATCACGCGGGCACGACAATAGCGATTGGGGCGAGCGCAATCGCCGCAAGTCCCGCTACAAAGAACAGAAACATCAAGCCTAGTTGAGTGCGTGCCCCAGCAGGCGCCCCTGCAAACTCACGCCAAACGAAAACGCCCCAGATCACCGAAACCATTGAGCATCCCTGTCCGATAGCGTACGAAACGGCCGGTCCGACAACATGAGCGTTGGCCGCGACAAGACTCAACACGGTTCCCGAACACCAGACTAGACCACCCAGCAGGCCTAACCAATGAAAGGATCCACGCCCCTCGAAATAGCTCTTCGCGGCCAGCGGCGGTCCGCCACTGATAGGCCGCCTCATCAAATAATAGTTCACCGGGATATTACACAACAGAGCCCCCAAGCTGCTGACAAAAACAAGCGTAAATGGGCCGAGAGCGTTTACACCCGAGAATGATTTAGTTGCGAGTGGATAGAACAGCCCCAGCAATATTCCAGCAGCCAAACTGATGCCGATGCCTTTTCTAGTTGCTTTGTGTTGTCTTGTCTCTCGAATGCGGTAGGCGCGTGCATCAAAGACTATGGCCATCATAACTAGAAGAACGCCACCGAACAGCAAGATCGGATTACCTTTCGGGGCTAAGACGTAGTTCAGCAAAACGCCTTCGACAAGCGCAAGACCAGCTCCCACTGGGAAAGCTACCGATAAACCAGCATATTCGATAGCTGCCACCAGCAGCAGGTTGGCCACATCAAATACAACTCCCGCCAAGAACGCCCAAAAGATGTGCCAACCATCCGCTTGTTGTAGGTTGTTGACGAAACTCGACGGCCCCCGGAGGCTGCTCCCCAGCGTCAATCCGAGCAGAAGACTCGTTAAGACTACGCCAACAACAAAGTCCCAATAATAAAGCTGGAATCGCCACCCCGGAGTGAATTTCATCGTGACTGGCCACGACCCCCAGCAAACCATGCTGATCAGCATGAGCAGCAATGCGATTCCATACGTTTCCGGTTGATACATTGGTGGGCTCCAATCGTTACAAGCAGCCTGTCGGATACTAACGTTTCTACAGACCGGAAGCCACTTAAGCCTTGAGATCGAAGTACATGTTGTAGGGAGTCCCTTCTCCCACTTGATAGAAGGGGACGAGAGTCCCAAGTGGCTGCCCAGCGGCCTTAAATTCCAGGGGTTTCCCGTTCTCCAAAATCCAAGAGGCTACATTTTCACCCTTGGAAATCAGAATCGGGGATTGATTCCGTACTAGGACCACCGGGCCATACATCACTGCCACGCGATTTGGATGCTGTTTATCGACCGACTCGAAAGTAAGGCGCATCGGAACTTGGATAGTCACCTTGTCGCCAGGCGTCCAAGCTCGCTCAATCGTGGCCCAGGTGCCCGGCTGGCAAGCGATTTCCTGTTTGCTTCCATTGATCTTTACTGTCGCGCCCTGTGACCATCGCGGTACGCGGAATTTCAGATTAAACGTTACCTTTGCCTGAGGGTGAATAGATATCGTCGTCGTGTCCGATTCTGGGAAGGCCGTCTCTTGTTCGAATTTGATATCCTGCCCGTCGTGATTCCAGTTGACTTGAGAGGCCACAAACAGGTTCACGTAGAGACTGGCCGGATCTTTGAAGTAAATGATGTTGTGGTAATCAGCCAAAACCTGAGGGAAAGTGCCGGAGCAACAAGGCCAAGCTCCATCCGGGTAATAGGTTTTTCGCCCCGCACCTATTTGGTAATCCGAATAGTAGAATGTGCGCCCATTCAGCGCCATCGGAAGCGCGGCGCCCATTCCGTTATACACGAGCCTCTCAATCCAATCGCCGTACTTAGCCTCGCCAGTGAACTGCATCAAGTAACGCGCTAACTTGAACGCAGCGTAGGTGCCGCACGGTGTTTCAAAGCTCCTGACCGTTGTCTCAAGATAGTTGCCCAGCGATCCATCGGCAGGCAGTAGCTGTTCGTTCGGTCCATAACCTCCCGTGGCATAGCACTGAGTCTGCTCTAGCCAGTCGTACGCATTGACGATGCACTTCAAGTAATCAGGGTCTCCGGTAACAGCATAGGTCATAGCGGCGCTGCCCAATGTGTTCACGTGACTATAAGCGTGGTGATTGTAAGGCGTCATCTCCGTGCCGCCTATAAACGACTTCCAGTAGGCGTTATATCTCCAAACGTCGCCGAATGTCTTATACTTAGGGGTGCCGGTAAGTTGGTAAGCTCGATAGAGGTTCTCGCTGAGTGTGAACCATTCCGTACCTGGATCTTGATCCAATCCCCGACTGCGGTCGAGATTGGTGATGGCCCAATCGGTGATCTTGTCCAGTAGGAGCAAGGCGTCTTTGCGATCGCAATACTCGTACATGTCGAGGAGACCGCGAACAGTTTTGTCATAGGTATAGTGCGGTGCCCAGGGCGTTCGGGAATAATAGAAGAAGCCATCAGGCTCGATGGCCTTAGCCCACTCAAGCATTAGATAGGTGGCCTTCTTGCCAATGGCCTCATCGCCGGTGGCCTTCGACATGCGTGCCATCGCACTGAGCCATTGTCCGAAAGTGCCGCTCACATCGCCCCTCGACCACCAAGATATGACCTTAGAGTCCCCGCTAATCCAGCCGCCCAGATCCTTTCCGGGAGCCGGCAAACCCGCTCTCCTCCGAAAGCCAATCAATATGTTGTCGTCTGGGATGTCAAAGAAATAATCTCTGCCCATCGAGTATTGCTTTTTCAGCATCCCGTCTAGCAAGCGAACGCCATCATAGTTAAATGATTCTAGGAAGCTCTTCGGTTCCGATGGGCGGTCGATCCCAGCAACTGGCGTTGTGGGTTGAGACGCTCGGAGAAGATGTGAAGTAAAAGGCGCCGCCACTAATGCGGTCTTCAGAAAATCCCGTCGAGTGCTTTGTCGGTTCATAATACTCCCTTCCCAAACAAGAACTGAAGATTCCTATGCTCCTCAACAAAATCGCAACTACGCATTCCAAGATCTTCGTCGATCAACTTTTTATTCAAAACTCTCCGAGGCCACTGTTTATTCCGCTCAGACCTAGGAATGAAGCGGATGAGTTCCATTGCTCTCGGGTGGGTGTTCTATTAGCCATCGGTAAAAAGAATCCATAACAATCGAGAATGTAACTGCACCGGGGTCTGGGTGCCCGAGGACCTGTTCACCCAATCGGCTGGCTCGGCCCACTTTACAGAGCATGTTTGCCGTGTCGCGGGCAGCGCGGTCGGCAGCTTGGCTGGCTGCCAAGAGCGCTTCGACAACGTCATTTCCCTGCGAGACGGATGCGGAAACCGCAACACTAGCAGCGTGCACGGCATCCAAGATGGTCTTGTCTCCGGGCTTTGCTTTTCCGACGGCAATGATTGTGGACTCCATTGCATCCAACCAGCACTTCAACTCATCCGCGCCGAGCGTCTCACGACCCTTCAGTGCCTCCTGGCCGGAGATTAGCATTCGTCCAAGAATGATCCCGATCGCCCCTCCGGTCGCATCCATAAATGCCCTTCCGGCATTGCCGAGTATGGTGGAAATATCCGTAGCATTTGAGGTATTCTCGATAGATTTTCTTACTGCCTGGAAACCGACCCTTACCGTGATTCCGTGATCGCCGTCTCCAATAGCAGCATCGAGAGCGTTGAGACGGCTCTCCTCTTTTGTGACCGACTCAGACACGAACCGAAGAATCTCTCGCAGTTCTATTATCCCGATCGTCGTTCGCTTCATCTCTTATCCTTGCGTGAAATATGGTGAGTCTGCCGGAGCAAGAAGCAGTCGTTTCAGTTCATCGTCCAGCCGTATCAGCGAGATTGAACATCCGGCCATATCAAGAGTTGTGCAATAGTTACCCACGTACGAGCGATAAATTTTCAATTTTGCCTCGCTTAAGAGTTTCGAAACAGCCCGATACATGATCAGAAGTTCTCCCAGCGGTGTGGCGCCCATGCCATTTACAAGTACTGCGACTTCATCACCAGACTTAGCGGCCTCGTCAGCGAGGATGCTGCTTATCATTAGTTGCGCGAGTTCATCCGCGCTACGCATAGGACCATGATAGATGCCAGGCTCCCCATGACCTCCCATACCGATTGCAACTTCGTCTTCACCTAGCTGGAAGATTGGCTGACCCGAGGCCGGAATTGTACAGGAACTCAATGCGAGAGCCATACTTCGTGTCGAGAAATTGGCTCTCTTCGCAGTTGCCGTCACTTCCTCAAGTCCGGCTCCTTCTTCTGCTCGTGCTGCAGCAATTTTGAGGGCGAAAAATGACCCTGCAATGCCACGTCGGTCGCTTTTTCGGTCAGGCGGAGCGGAGGCGACGTCGTCGGTAGTCCTCACAACGGCCACCGAGACTTTTTCAGCTTTGAGTATTTCAACCGCGGCATCGAAATTAAGCACGTCTCCGGAATAGTTACCGTAAATGAATAGAACTCCGCGACCGCCATCAACAGCCTTCGCAGTTTGATAAATAGGACTTGGCGGAGGTGCGGCAAAAATGTTGCCGACAATACTGGCATCCGGCATACCTCGGCCGACGTAACACCACCACATCGGTTCATGTCCACTTCCACCACCAGTCACGACCGCCACTTTGCCTTGGATTGGAGCGTCGCGCCGGACGATTGCGCGCACACCTTCAAGGCTTCTGACCGACTGGGGGAATGCCGCCACAAGACCTTCCATAGTCTCGGAAGCAACATCATCAGGGCTATTAATTAGTTTCTTCATGTGGTGAGACCTCTTAATCAGGTACGGATGCTGCTTTCCCAAAAGAATTGCGAAATCGACTGTTGGCACTGACGCGCCATCTAAACCGGCCAAAGCTCCCTCGACAATTTCCTTTGAGCAATTGGTCCGTTGTCATCTCAACTCTCCGCTTGCATGTTAAGCGCCCGAGCTTTAATGGGGCACACTCCTCAACTCCGCGAATTTCTGATTTGTTTCCCTGGCGCTCTGTTCCTTTAGAGCCTTTAACGTGCTCCAACACCTCTTAGCTTCGGCTTCATTACCGGCGTGCTTATACAAAACCGCCAGTAAATTGTAAGGAAGAAAGTTATTAGGATTTACATGAACACAAGTCTCCAGTTCACGAATGGCATCCGCTCCGTGTCCAGTACTCGAATACAACTTCCCCAGGATGTAATGATTGTAGACTTCGTCGGGTCTCAGTTTGACCGATTTTTCCGCGAAAGGTAAACCCTCTTCCGGACGATCGAGCTTATCCAATACAATGGCGGCGTCCCGAGAAAAGATGTCGTTCTCGGGAGTGAGCTCCGCCGCTTTCATGTAGTACTTTGCGGCATCTTCGTCATCGCCGACCCGCATGTAGCACCTGCCAAGCAGATCATAACCGGCCCCGGCATGCGGGTCTAAAGCAATTGCCTTCTCGATAAAAGGCTTCGCAGTCACCGGCCCTCCAATTTCGAGTTCGGCCAGTCCGAGCGTTACGTAGATATCGACTGTCGGCGGCACAAGATCGAGAGCAGATTTCAGCAGTTTTATTGCTGCCTTTATGTCCCCTGTATCAAAGTAATAGCTGGCCAGCGTAAGGTAGTACTCGCTTGTGTGCGGGGACAGCTCTATGGCCTTACTAATTTCGTAAACTCCAGCCTGACGACCCTTTATCTCTTTCGAGCCCAGAATTAACTTGCCAAAAGCGTAATGGATCGAAGCCTCGCCCGGCCGCATAGGAAGAGCCTTTAAAAGAGCTTGTGCTGCCTCCTCGCGCTGGCCCATCGACACAAAGGCCAACCCACGTAAGTAGTAAACCTCCCAAGAAGCTTCCTCATCTCTGATTGGGGCAAGCAGCGCGATCACCTTGGCTGGTTGGCTTGCGCCCAGATAAGCACGAGCGAGGTAGCCAGTAATCTCTGGCGTGTCCGGGAGAAGGTTTTGCGCCCCTTCCAGTACTGGCACAGCATCTGTGAAGCGACCATTTTCGACCAAGAACTTCCCCATCTGCATGGAAAGTTTACCGCTGGAATCAAGCTTTGTCCCCTCGTGGACTAACTCCAGAGCATTTGCATCATTGCCAGTCCTGAGGTATAAATCCACCAAATGAATTAAGACATCTGAATCGTCAGGTTGGACGGCTCTTGCATTTTCCAGATACTCGCAGGCCTTCTTGAGGTCACCCTCTTGTGCCAGTAGTAGTCCCAGATTATAGTTGGCCGTTCCATTTCCTGGATTGAGCTCAACAACCTTTCGGAGTTCCCGCACAGCTTCATCGGTTTTGTGTAAGCCGAGAAGACTTAATGAATAATTGTAGTGGGCTGCTTCGGAGTTTTGATCGAGACGAAGCGCGTCACGGAAAACAGGCACCGCATCCGCGTATCGTCCCAACTGGTTTTCAGCTATGCCCATATAGATGTACCCTTCGGCGCTTTGAGGATTTTGGCGGATGACAATCTTGAGCTCTTCGCAGGCGGCCTGAAACCGTCCAGCCCGAAGGAAGGCGATCCCCTGATCCAGATGAGTTTCCGCGCTTTGCGGATTCTCAACTCCGTCGGCCGATACGCACACAAAAAGAGCGCTAGTCAACAAACAAAACACTAGCGCCCTTTCTGTGTGACGAAGCAGCCGAAAAATCATCACCAGGAGCCCTCTCCTAACCCATTTACCGACTACTATCATTCCCGATTCGTAGGACGACCCATGCAGCCGAACTTAGGCTGCATGGATCAAGAGTGAGGATGGGTCGCGTACCTGCCATCGGCAGTATGTTAAAAGATCTCCTTCAAAGCAAACTGAACAAAGCGTGGGTCGTTTGCGCTGAATATCTGGCCGAATGCCGTCCCATCTGTGACAGTGCTATCGGGGAGCCCGAAATTAGGATGGTTGAATAGGTTGAAGTTCTCTTCCCGGAATTGAAGCTTTCCCCATCGTTCTGAGATTCTGAACTCCTTAAAAAAGGATACATCGAAGTTGACCAGCCCGGGACCATACAAGGAGTTACGTCCTACCGAACCATATGTCCCCCATTGAGCCACTTGAAAAGCAGCAGTGTTAAAATACTCCGCGACACGCTTACTGTGGGATCGTCCGGAAGAAAGGTTCGGACTGACTCCGGCAACTGGATCGGCTGTCTCACTGCCTATGCCAGTAAGTGACGTATCCGGACCGCTGTAAACTGTGAAAGGAAATCCAGTTTGCATAGTAACGGCCCCATTCAATTCCCACCCATTTAACAGCCCATTGGAAACCCAATTATTGAACCCCCTCACCCTTGGCGCTTGCCAGATAAAGGACGTCACAAAGCGGTGTTTGATATCAAATTCAAATGGCCCCTTATCCCGATTGAAATTGTAAGGATCACGCGGCCCCTCACCACCTTCACCGGCCTGAGAGCCAATATCCAGCGTTTTCCCCCAGACATAAGAGCTTAGGAAAGTGAGACCGTGCTTGAATTGTTTGTTGACAGTGATCTGCAACGAGTTGTAGTTGCTCCAACCGGCGTCATCATCTCTCTCCATCGTGTCGTAACAGGGCTGGCCTTTACAAGTTACGTTGCTGAACCTCCTTCGGGCAGTATAATCCGATTCCTGTGTAGCTGGAGACTCCACATTGAAAGGAAGAGGTACGGCCCAATTATATTCGTGAGACATGAAGAGGTGGACGCCCCGATTCCCGAGGTAAGTGACCTTCAGGGTATAGTCCTTGAAGAGTTCTTGCTGAACGCCGAAGTTGTATTCCTGTACATACGGCAAATTGAAGGTCGATGGGAAATAGGCCGTAAGGATAGGGTAGGCATATTGGTATGCCGCATCCTGTGCTGCCCCTTCTGGCACGGAGTAAGGGTAAGGATCAGCAAGTCCGGCATTTGTAAGCCATAGATCTCCCGAAAGGCTCGCTGCATAGTTATTCGTCACGTTGCCGGGGCTGAAAACACTTCGTGAAATCGTATACGGCTGGGTGTTCGGCAAGCGGTTCCATGCCTCAAGCCGGATGTTATCCCAAAAAATTCCGTATCCCGCGCTAATAGAAGTTTTCCCCTTGCCCAACGGGTCCCAGGCGAGCCCTATGCGCGGCGCCATATCCTTCATTTGATTAGGCGATGCGGACCGGGGGCACCCAGCGTCGTGTAAATTGCCCCCACCACGGCCCTGTTGAGCCGCCGCCGGATAGAGCAGCCCAGGAGGTGCATTCGGGAACACGATCGACTGCTTCGTGAACGTCAGATCCATACAATCGCGCCAGTTGCGATTGTCTGCGGGCGGCATAAACGGCTCCCAACGTACCCCAAGATTTGCGGTAAGATTTTTGGTCACCTTTACGTCATCTTGAACATAGAGATTTACTTCATGGTAGCGTAATTCGTTGCCAGTCGGTGAGTCTTGCCGGCCATACGATGGAAGACCTAACAAGAAGTCGGACAGGGGATTATTCGAGAAATTATTCTGAAAGAAGAATTCTCCATCTGAGAGAAAATTGAAGAACTGGTTCGGGGCTTCGTCCAGCAAATCAGTACCGACGTTGAGCGAATTCCTTCCCTTGACCCAGCTCATAACATCGGAGACCTGATAGGTGGTCGGAGTCTGATAGTAGTTAGAATTCCCCTGACTATTTATCGATCCTGGAATGAACAAGGAGATGGTGTACTTATCGTCGCAACCTCTGGAGTTACAAGGACCTCCGAAATCATGCCAGTTCCGTGGAATGGGATCAACAAAGTGATGCGCAGTACGATCGAAGCCCAGGGTCAGAGAATTCACCTTGGTCGGCGAGAGTATGTGCGTCCAATTGAGCCCCAAATTTTGGTTGCGGTAGTCCTGGTCATAGAAGTTGCCGGGAAGGTTGCCGCTAAAAGCCACGCCCGCATCGTCGTTGTAGTAGAAGCGGCCAAAGATTTTGTCTGCTGCGCCGAAGGATTGATCGATTCGTGCTACAAATTGGCTTTCATCGAGACGATCCTGGCCAGTACCCGTCGGACCGTCAAAAATGTAGGATCTGCTGCCTGAATTAGGCAACGGCATAACCGCTTTGACAAATGCCGCGGCAACGGGGTCAATACGGCCTTGAGGGATGGTATTCTCAGGGAATGCCTGCCCCGTGCGAGGGTCAATCGGGCATGACGACCCGGGACAATCATCACTGAAATCCCCTCCGCGCTCCGCCGCTGTCAACACCGTGGGAATAATAATTGGCTGGCTCTCTCTTCGGGAGGTTTGTTGAGCATAAATAAAGAAGAAAGTCTTATCCTTTCGAATGGGCCCCCCCAAACTTCCTCCATACTGGTTCAGATTATAGGGAGGCCTGGGCGCACCGGCCTCGTTCGAGAAGTAGTTGTTTGCATTTAAAACCGTATTACGAAAGAACTCGAACAGGGTACCGTGAAACGCATTGGAGCCAGAATTGGTCACAGCGTTAACAGTGGCGCCGGCGTCTCTCCCGAACGCGGCACTCATTTGTCCCAATTGCATGGTGAACTCGTGCAATGCGTCTGGCGCAGGGAACACGGGCGCAGTAGCTTGGAACGCATTGATAAAGTCCACCCCGTCCAAAAGATAATAGTTCGATGCTGCCCGGTTGCCATTGACAACTAACCCATTGTTCTGTGATTGGGCATGGCCCACGCCTACGATGTCGACCGCCGTACCGGGCATGATTAGTTGGAGATCCAGAGGTGAACGACCGTTCAAGGGCAGGTCGACCATTCGCTGCTCGTCGACAACCTCTTTGACCGTCTCGTCGACAAGGTCCACACCAACCGGTACATCTGTAACAGTTACCTCTTGTGTGATTTCACCCAACTGCATCTTAACTGGAATGCTCCGGCTTTCCTCCACCTGCAACGTAATGCCTTTTACTATGAATACCTTAAATCCCAATCTCTCTACCTTGACCGAGTAAAGGCCTATAGGGAGAAGTTCGAAATTGAAGTCACCGCTGGCATCCGTCTTCATGCTGCGGGACGCCCCTGTTGTTTGGTTTGTGACCGTAACTGTAGCGTCAGGCACGACTGCTCCGGTAGAGTCCGCTACCGTGCCCACTATTCTCCCTGTAGCATTTTGGGCTTGAGCCACTCTCGGAAGAACGCCGATCAGAACTGCGACTAATAGCCACGTAGTAAAAATACCGAGTCTCTTTGACAAGCTAACCTGGCTGCCCATGCATGCCTCCTAAAGCACCTTTTGGGATTCAGCAGACCCCAAGCGAAAATGCAAACGGTTAAACAGTGCGAGAATATACCAATTGTAAAGTGACGTTGTCAAATGTTTTTCTTCGTCGGTGCGGAAAATGGTCGGTTCCCCCGGAAATTTGCCCAACTATTGCCCCGGGGAGACAACCGCGCTGGGGGGATTGCGATTCGTTATGAGGTGTTCGCAACAAGTGAAAATGCCCGGTCTTCTTAGCACATAAAATGTCGGTGCTGTCCTATTAGGGCGTCGCCATGTGTACGCCGCCTCAGCCTCTCGATCTACTTCGGTTTTATCGCGAGGTAAACCATTCAAATTAAAGCCCTCGGAATCGCCTGTCTTCTAGCAGTCGCTGGCGTCTAGGCTTACGCCCACGCCCAGGCAACTACTATGCCCGCGCCAGCTCATGGGTGGGTCACGCTTCCGGCTGAAGCCTACTAGCCTGGCTCCCTGCAGGGCCAACTTCACCGAGGTATCGCTCAGTTCATTCCCGTTCTCTTGGCACTTTTCTCGTGAAAGTGGCGTACGCTCGACTCAAAGTACCTCGACCGGTACACGGTCCAGAACCCGCTCCACTCGCGCCGGGGGCACCCGCTTGCTGTTGGGTTTGCCTCGCCGCCGGTTCATCAGCCCTTCATAGCCGTGTCGTTCCTACCGCTTCCGTCAGCGCCGGATCGACAAGGTCGCTGATGCCAATAATCTCCGCTGCCTGCCACCGCGTGATCTTCTTCGCTATGGCCGCGATATCACTTCCTGCCCCTTCATCGCCCGCTCTGCGCGGCCATCGCATAAACGTCCATGCTTCGCATGTTCGCGTGCTTTCGCCGCCCGCCAAGCGGATAGATCACGTGCTAATTCAGCCTGGTGTACGATGTGCTAGGAGTCGTTATGAGGACTTTTTTTCGAATAGTGAAAGAAGATGCTCCTTCAATTTCTTGTGGATGGGACTGGAGTAAGGCGGGAGTATTAGTGATCGCACTTTTAGTCAGCGGCGCAATGATCGGACAGGCACAGGGTAATTCCGCTGAGATTCAAACCTATCTGCAGCGCGCCCGTAATGCGATAACGACGCAGGATCTTGAAGGCGCTTCCCATGAATACGCAGAGATCCTAAAGCTTGATCCGCGAAATGTGGAGGCTTACACCGGGATGGGAGTCACGCTCTACGGGATGGGAAAACCCAAGGAGGCTGCGGCGGCACTCCAATCTGCTCTCCAGCTTGACGCGGGCCAAATCACGGCCCAAGTGTTCCTCGCCCTGAGCAAGGCAGCCCTGGGTCAGTGTGTTGAAGCCATTCCCCTATTGAATAAATACTTTGATGAAGGCACGGAACCGAAGTTACGTCGCCTTGAGGGGCTAAATTTGGTTACCTGCTATGAAAATCGATCTGACTTAGACCACGCGCGTGACGCAGCACAGGCCCTGAATCGGTCATACCCCGATGACCCCGAAGTGTTGTTCCATCTAGCGGAGGTTTACTCCAGCTTGTTGAACACGACGGTTAACGAGCTGTTGAAAAAGCACCCCGAGTCCTACCGGTTCCATCAGATAGCCGGAGAGACACTCGAAGCAGAAAGCAACTACAAGCAAGCCATAAAAGAATATCGCAAAGCCCTCGAGATTAATCCGAGGGCTTTAGGTCTTCACTACCGGATCGGCAGGTTGATCCTCCTCACGGCAGGAGGGACAGAGTCGGTAGGAGGGACAGAGGCAGACGCGCAGGCCCTTGTTGAGTTTCAAAAGGAACGGGTCATCAATCCGGTGGATGAGGCCTCCGAATATCAGATCGGCGAAATCTTCTTAAGGGGCCAACGCTACGAAGAATCGAGGCAACAGTTTCTTCGTGCTCTGGAGTTATCTCCTGATTTCGCAGAAGCACATGTTGGCTTGGCGAAGATTGAATTGGAAGATCATCAACCGAAAATGGCCCTAAAAGAGCTTGAGCGCGCAATCCAACTCCAACCCAAGAATCCTTCCGCTCATTACACTCTCATGCTGGTTTACCGTGATCTTGGCGAGAAGCAACAAGCCACCCGCGAAATGGAGGTGTTCAGGAACCTGAAAGCTGACGAGGACAAAGACTTCAGGTCGAAGTTGCAGGCGCTTTTGGCAGAGGGAGATTCCGGGCCAGAGAAATCTCGATGAGCGTGCCTCCGTGGTTTTCGCGGCTATTGTATGAAAATACTTCAATCAATCACAGGCGGGACGTTATGAGCTCCTCCCGGCGATCTTTTCTTCGCTCCATAGCTGGAGGATCTCTGCTTCTTCCTTCCATTCGGCAGTTCACGAGAATGAGCAAGGTGTTAGCGGCTCTCGACACCACGCAAATCGACTTGGGTTTTGACTTCGCCGACGTTGCTCGGTCCGCGGGGCTCAATTTCCGAAACTACTACGGCGGGGAGAAGAGCAAGCGATACATCCTGGAAGCTAACGGATGTGGGGTTGCCTTCTTTGACTATGACAACGATGGTTGGCTGGATATCTTTCTGCTCAACGGATCTCGGATAGAAGGTTTTCCTCCTGGGCAGGAGCCTACCAACCACCTCCTGCATAACAACCGGGACGGGACTTTCGGTGATCGGACTGAAAAGGCCGGATTGGTTCGGCACGGTTGGAGCCAAGGTGTATGCATTGGCGATTACGATAATGACGGTTTTGAAGACCTCTTCGTTACTTACTGGGGGCAAAACGTTCTCTACCACAACAATGGAGATGGCACTTTCACAGATGTCACTCGCGAGGCAGGTCTGTCAGGAGGAGCTCCGCGCTGGGGCACCGGTTGCACTTTTCTTGACTACGACCGAGATGGTCATCTGGATCTCTTCGTCTCAAATTATCTCGACTTTGACTTCAAGACTGCGATGGATCCAGGAACCAATCCGTACTGTTTCTTCGAGGGATTGGCGGTGAACTGTGGTCCGCGTGGATTGAAACCCGAAACAGATCTTCTCTTTCACAATAATGGTGATGGGACATTCACGGACGTCTCCGAAAGAGCAGGCATCACCAAGACCAGTCATTACTATGGCTTAACGGCCGTGGCCGCCGACTTCGATAACGACGGGTGGCCAGACATTTTTGTTGCCAATGATGTGACCCCAAGCCTTTTGTACCAAAACAATCATGACGGAACCTTTACTGAAGCAGGAGTACTGGCGGGGTGCGCCTACGATGACAACGGACGGGCGATGTCGGGTATGGGGATTGGCGTTGGGGACTATAACTGTGATGGTTGGCTTGACATTTTCAGGACTAATTTCTCCGAGGAGACGCCGACTCTCTACCACAACGATGGCAGAGCGATTTTCACGGAGGTTACCCGTAAGGCTGGAGTGGCCAAGTACGATCGCTTCGTTGGGTGGGGGTGTGGGTTCGTCGACTTTGACAATGACGGCTGGCTGGATATTTTTTACTGCAACGGCTCTGTGTATCCTGAACTTGAGAGTGCCCATATCGAAGACAAGTATCTAGAGCCATCCGTGCTTTACCGCAATCTCCGTGACGGTAGCTTTGAAGACGTTTCGGCACGAGCTGGAGCCTGTATTACTGCCCGTTCCAGGAGTATGGGCTGTGCCTTCGGCGATTTCGACAATGACGGAAACATCGATATCCTCATTAACCGGATGAATGATTATCCTTCCCTTCTTCGCTGTCAGCGCAGGAACAACAACCATTGGATTACGGTTCGAGCGATAGGGACAAAGTCCAATCGCAGTGGGATTGGCGCCCGATTGAAATGCGTTACCGGTGACCATGTTCAAATTGATGAGGTCCGTAGCGGTGGCAGCTTCATTTCTCAAAACGACCTTCGGATTCATTTCGGCCTGGGCGCTGCGGAAAAAGTGGATCGGATCGAGGTGCAATGGCCGAGCGGACATTTGGATGTCCTACGCAACTTGAGCGTTGACCAGTCGATTCGCATTTGGGAAGGCGGTAAGTATTCTCGGGCGGAATGAGAGTCGCGTTGCACCGGGTCACCGACCAGGCCCGACCTCGGCTATACGTATGGAGTACCTATCTCCGACAACGGCCTTGTCCCTCGGAAAGAGTGTTGAAACAGAGCAAACGCATATCTGAATCTGAATTGTTAATTAGAGCAAGTAGTTATTGTCCTGATCTGACCTTTTTCTCTGTTCGATTCGGTGTCTGAAATCATCAGGCGAATTTGTTTGCTGCTTCGCGAACTCGTTCGGCGCCATGTATCTCTGAGCAGAGTGTGCTTGACCGTGCGGCCTGCTTCCATTTGCTTCAAAGCCGCCATCATCTGCGCTTCCGTGTGCTGGGTCGGCTCATCGTCCTTCCCCTTTCCTTCGTACAAATCGTATTCCAATTCGGCCGAATTCAGGGCTTCAGATCAATTGTGGCCTGCCCGGTATTTTGTGCCGGTGAGAGTATTGGAAACTCTGACGGAAGGCTGCGTAGATCGCTGGTGCGTTATTGGAGCTTTACATTTGGAAAAGTTGCTTTATATAATGAAATACTTATTCTAAGCGGTGAGGGAGTCGACATGCACGGATTTACTGCCACCTACCAGATTCAAGCTTCCTCACTGGAGGATGCCAAGAATTGGGCCGCGAGCGTAGCTCGCGAAGAGACCATCGAATGCATAGACGAAGGGGTCCCGCATGCCTTCATCTTAGATGAGGTCCTTGGGAAGGTGGTCACAGTCTCTGAGCGCGGCCCCTCAGGCTATAACGCCGTGATTTTTTACAATCGCGAGATAACGGGCAACGAACTTCCACAACTTCTCAACATCCTCTACGGAAATTCATCCATGCACGTGGGTGTAAAGCTCGTTGACATCAGCATCCCCGAAGACACACTCAAAGCATTCCCGGGACCTCGATACGGCGCGAAAGGTGTGCGCGAGAAGACCAAGCGACAGACAGGTCCGCTTCTGTGCACGGTGCTCAAACCCGTGGGCTTGACGCCGAAGGAACTTGCGGAACTGGCGTATCAGTGCGTGCTCGGCGGCGTTGACATTATCAAGGATGATCACAGCTTCGGCATGCAGAAGTGGGCGCCCTTCGAGAAAAGGGTCGAGACCATCGCGGCCGCGGTTGCGAAGGGAAACGCCGAGACCGGCAATTCTACTCTCTACGCACCCAGTATGAACTGTTCGCTCGACAAGTTCGAGGAACATGCACGATTTGCCGTCCAGGCCGGCGCCGGCGCCTATCTTGTGATGCCCGGACTGACCGGCTGGGATTCAATCCGTTTCCTCGCGTCGAGCAAGGAACTGTCTCTTCCGATCATGGCCCATCCATCGGGCATGGGCTCGATCCCGAATGCCGGCACGAACGGCCTCAGCCATTCGATGCTTTACGCAATCTATCCACGACTCGTCGGCGCCGACGTGTCGATCTATCCGAGCTTCGGCGGCCGGTACGGGTTCAGCAAGGAACTGTGCGTTCAGGTTGCGAACGACTGCCGAAACCCGAATGGACTATTCCAACCCATCCTGCCTGCGCCTGGCGGCGGCATGACAATAGAACTCGCAAAGCTGCTCCGCGAAATGTATGGTGATGACGCCGTCTTTCTCTTCGGTGGCGGAGCGATGCGGTACAAAGACAGGATTGCGTCCGGCGTCAAGGAGCTGAGAGCGGCGCTCAGCCTGTGATGGGTCGGCTTTGGCAGGACGCATCCACGCGTGCGGGACTGCGACATGGTCAGCCGCTGGGAACGGATGTTGGATTTTTCGATCGGAAAGGCCATGAGGATCGCCCATGAAAATACGAGCCAACCAACCGACAGATCGTTTGATATCTGAGATTGCCTGGCTGTACTACATCAAAGGCCTAACGCAGGGCGAAGTCGCGAAGAAGAAAGAACTCTCTCGGCCGACGGTCATGTCCTATCTGAAACTGGCCAAGAACCGGGGGATCGTCAGCATAAAGCTGGACCCGGTTCACGGTCGCATGAACGATATCGCCGACCAGATGCAGGAGCGTTTCAATCTCAAAACGGTGTATGTGATCGCCGACGAACAGGAGGGCGACCTCGAGACGCTTGAGGCGGTCTGCGAGCTCGCGGCACACGTGATTCCGGATTTTCTCGATCCGAACGATCAGCTCGGCGTGTCATGGGGGCAGACCCTGTCAATCATGGCGGACATGGTCCCGTTCATTCCGATCCCTGGGCTCGTGGTCCGACAGCTGATCGGATCCATGGCAAACCCGATGGTAATGTCTGCAGAAAATTGCACGACCGAGATCGCCCGACGGCTCAACGCCAAGTGCGTCAACCTCAACCTTCCCGCTGTGTGCTCGAATGTCAAGCTGGCGGTGGCCATGCGCAGTGAGCACATCATCAGCCAACAACTGGAAAGACTGCGGGACTGCAACAAGGCCGTCTACTCGGTGAGCACTTGCACGCCGGACACCCATGTGATCCGTTTCAAGGTCGGCACGCGCGAAGAATTGAAGGCCTATGAAAAGCGTGGGGCAGTCTGTAATCTCGCAGGCCGCTTTCTGGATGCGGGAGGAAACGCCGTAAATGGGGAGCTTGACGATCGCCTGTTCAGCGTGCAACTCCGCGATCTGCGACGGATGAAAGGCATGCTGGTAGTAAGCGGGATGAACAAGGCAACTCCTGCACTCTCGGTCCTCCGAGGCGGCTACGCGGAGTGCATGGTTCTTGACGAGAAGCTCGCAAAGGCCATCCTGAAGATCGCCTGAGGGCGCCTTGTGCGCCTTCACACAACGCCGGCTCCCTATGCCGGCTGCGAGGTGCGCATCATGGTCAAACCGGTGGTTCGGCCAGAAAGCTGGGGCAATGACGACGATGATCCCGCGGGGGGCGGCGGCGCAACGCTCGTCCTAGTCGTCGTTCCTAACGGCTAGTCCTTTCCGGCAACGCTGGGCACGTTATTGGCCCAGGAGTCCGATGCACGGCGCGCTCAAAATCGCACCAAACATATATCATTTATCAATGCATGTTGACAATTGTAATATCTCGGGCTAGCATAAATTGGTGTTTCCGGAGAGTCGTGACATGAAGAACCGCCAGGCGACAGAAGATATTGCCTTGGGCATTCGTCGTCGCGTTTTCGAGCACACAATGCGCAACGGTGGCGGGTATTTGAGCCAGGCCTGCTCGGCCGCGGAGCAGTTCGCGTGGCTTTACAACGAGGAGCTCAATCTGGGCGAGCCAACCTTGCCGATGGTTCCGAAGCCCTTCACTGGCGTGCCGTCTGCAACCAATGTAAGCTATCACACCGGCGCGGGCTACAACGGGCCCGCCGAACCAATTTACGATCGCCTCATCATCGCTCCGGCTCACTATGCGTTGGTCGCGTATGCGACGCTGATCGAGGTCGGTCGCATGGCGCCCGCAGGCTTGGAGATGTTCAACAAGGACGGTTCGTCTGTCGAGATGATCGGAGCGGAACACTCCCCGGGGATGGAAGTGCACAATGGCACACTGGGCATCGGTTTATCCACCGGCGCCGGTCTGGCCTTTGGCCGCAAGCGCCGGGGCGAGTCCGGCCGAGTATGGGTCTACATGTCCGACGGCGAGGTCGAGGAAGGGCAGACCTGGGAGGCGGTCCAGGCGGCGGCCTATCACGGGATCGACAACCTATTCGCGATCATGGACGTCAACAAGCAGCAATGTGACGGCGCTATGGAGAGCGTAATGAGCGTGGGCAACATCGCGCGCAAACTGGAGGATTTTGGTGCCGTCGTCGTCGAGATCGATGGCCACGATATTGAGGCGATGCGCCGGGCCGTTAAGACGCCGCATTCGCGCAAGCCCCTGATCATCCTCGCAAATTCGAGTCCTTTCCGGGGAATGAAGTTTCTGGAGCGCCGGTTTCCTCGTCTGCACTACGTCCGGTTTAAGTCGGAGGAGGAGCGCACCGAAATGAATGCGGCGATTTCCGCGGAGTTGGGGATCGCCCCGATCAAATTCAATGCATCCTAGATGTGGGGCAAGCCTATGATCGTCATGGTAACCCGTCCCTATGCGACGGCATTCGAAAAATACGCCTTGGCCAATCCGGACGTGCTGTGTCTTTCTGCCGACCTCACGTCCTCCTGCGAGATCGACGGATTCCGCGACAGGCATCCGGACCGGTTCCTCTCGTTGGGCATGGCCGAACAGAACATGATGAGCTTTGCGGGCGGGCTCGGCCTGGCGGGGTACCGGCCTTTCCTTCACACCTTCGGCGTCTTTCTCTATCGGCGTCCCTACGACCAATTGATGGCCTGCGTCGCCTATCCGCGGCGGAAAGTAAGGCTCATGGGTTTTCTGCCGGGCATCACCACACCAGGCGGCATGACGCACCAGGCTATCGATGACATTTCAGTCATGCGCTCCATCCCCAACATGACCATTCTCGAAACTGGCGACGCCACCGAGGTCGAGAGTATCTGCGAAGCAGCCGATTCCATCGACGGGCCCGTATATTGCCGCGTGCTGCGCGGGTCGGTCCCGAGGCTGTTCTCAACGTCTATCAGGATGGGCGAGATGCGCGAGCTCTCCCTGGGTTCGGATGTCCTGGTCGTGACGTCGGGCATCACCACCGAAGAGGCGATGCGCGCACGCGATGTTCTCGAAAAGCGAGGCGTCTCCGTTCGTCATCTGCACCTTAACACTATCAAGCCTTTCAACACAGAGGCTTTGCTCGACCACATCAACGCAGTCCGCTATGGTGTCATCACGATGGAGAACCACTTGACGGTGGGTGGGATAGGTTCGCTCGTGGCCGAGACGATTGCCGATGCCGGCAGTGGTAAGCGTCTCTTGCGCCTCGGCTTGAGGGACACTTACGCTCATGGTGGATCTCGGCCATATCTCATGCGCTTCTACGGCTTTGATGCCTTTTCGCTGGTTGGCGGCATAGAGACCCTCATGCGCCAGAACCTTGCGATCTCCGAAGACGACTTGAAAGCTGTCCGGCTTGAGGCAGTACACTCGAGCGCCAAGGCCGAGGGCCTGTAGCGCTCGGCAAGTTAGCTCGCGGTAAGGCTGCAAATACATGTGTTGAGCCAGTGCTAAGCCATTTGAGTTGCTCTGAAGATTGAGCGGCATATACACTTAGGCACCGAGACGCGAAAAGCGGATACAAGATGGTTTCGCCAAGCTGGAGGTCGAAAGCATATGACTGGTCGTCGTCGAACCCTGACAATAGGCTTCATCTCAGGCTTAACGGGCGGCGTGTTTGTGGTTTTTCTGATGTTATTGTTTCGGTATTTTATGGGCGTGCCCACTTTAGCCGAATTGATTCTCGATTGCGCCACCCCTCTCCTGCCCATACCCGTTTTTTTTGGAATGCTGGACGCAGTCGGTGGCTACAATCACCTGAAGGAAATCGGCGTCGTTTCCACCCTATTGACCATAATCACATTTGCCGGAGCGGCCGGAATGGGATATGCGTTAACGGTTGAGCGCGCCTGGTCGCGAAATATATCTTCTGTATCATCTTCTTCGCATTACCGTGCCGGTATCCGCTTCTTGCTTCTGGTGCTGGCGATCACCTGGGGATTGTCGATTGGATTTCTATGGCCCGCGCTTGGAGCGAATTATAGCGGGCGTTCCCCTGCGAAGGCGCTTGTTCTGAATCCACTATCTTTGCTCCTGATTTTCGTTGCTGGTGGAATGGTATTGGTTGCTGTCCACCGCATGCTCGTTGGCCGACATAAAGAAGAAGAGTCCCGTGGCTTGTTACAGAACCGACGCAAGATCCTATCCGCTGTGCTTTGCAGCACAGGAATCGTAGCCGTAGTGGTTATGCTGAGAAAGTTTTTCGGCTTCGCAGCATACAGCTACGACGGGACCGAAACGATTGGATCCCACTTGCCACCGATCACGCCAAACGAAGACTTTTACGATGTTACCAAGAACAGTGTGGATCCCCAGCCGGATGAAAGTCTTTGGAGGGTCGAGGTTGTGGGCTCGGTGACCACTCCGAAGATGTACCGCCTGGAAGAGATAAAAGCAATGCCGTCGACTTCCCAGGAAACGACGCTGGAGTGCATCAGCAATCGAGTCGGGGGTGGTCTGATTAGTAACGCCTTCTGGAAGGGCGTGTCACTTCAGCAAGTGATTCAAGCGGCTGGCCCGAAGGCGGATGTTGTGGAGGTAGTATTTCACGGTGCAGATGCATACTCTGACGATATTTCTGTCGAGCTTGCAATGCGCCCGACGACCATTCTCGCATATGAAATGAATGGTGACCCATTGCCGATGCGTCATGGCTTTCCTCTTAGGATGATTGTGCCCGGCGT
>Ga0182030_10006614_pt1 | contig 24398 bp, 34 predicted proteins | sample 812S3MmetaG_FD_121299 | JGI IMG/M metagenome (GOLD analysis project Ga0182030, IMG submission 121299) | Permafrost microbial communities from Stordalen Mire, Sweden - 812S3M metaG (Illumina Assembly) | ecosystem: Environmental > Terrestrial > Soil > Wetlands > Permafrost | place: Sweden...
AACAAGCTTTGTAATAATAATTAGGTGATTCAAGAATATAACTTTAAGTTTATAAATATATAATTACTATATAGTATATTATTTTATTAATGTACAAGCAACTCTAGACTTATAATTGTCATATATTATAATACTCTTTCAAATAAAGTAAAGTATGTAATAATATTCTACAGAACTAAGTGGTGCTTAAGTAAAACGAGAGTATTTATAGAGAGCTTCGCTAAGCGCGTCACGTGCTCGTAGCACGTGATTTACCTGCTCCGTGACACTCATTAAGGCCATGGTAGACAACACTCTAAAATTCTTCTCTTATATCAAATTAAAATGATAGCTCCGACTAATGTTGTGCACCATAGCCCAAGAGCGTCGAGACATCAACGTTGCACATTTCCTCAAATCTGCCAAAGTTCACAAGCAAGCTTATGAGGAGTACCTCGGCCAATAAGAGAATCAAATACTTCTGTCGTGGCTGTGTACGCTGCCGGATTTCTGTCGAAGAGGGGCTGGGGCCCTATTGTGCAGATAGGGCTTGGATCTTACAAAGGCGAAAGATGTGTTGCGACGGTTATGTCTAGTGAGATGGGGAAATCGTTTTATGAAGCTGTAAGCTTTGAAGTAAAAGGAGAATTCGTGGTGAGGATCGATGGTGAGGATTGATGGTGAGGATGAGTAGTTAGAGAAAGGGGGGGTGGTGTGTGTCTGAGTGAGGGAATGATGAACTTGTGTTTTCGTCTCATTGATCGAAGCTGGAAGGATACAGTTCGAGAAAACATATGCTGTTTGAGTTGAAAGGTTGCAGGTCAAAGAACAATTCATACGCGTTTCCCAAAATTGCATAAAATTCTCTCTAGAAGTTCTAAATTCGTGATCCCTTGAATACTGATTCGAAATACCGGCCTTTATTACCATTCTTCACCTGATGCTCTACACCAATCATACCAGCATATGTCTCCCTCTCACATAAAAAACACTGCACAATTCTTTTTTCAAGAACGTCGACCAATGCTGATAGAAGATCGATCTGACTAGTAACTCAACTTTTATCTAGGCAGCTTGATTAGGGTTCATACCCGATCCGTGCCCTTGGTGTGGCTTGCATCTCCTGTCTAACTTGAATATCAACGCCAAGATACTCATCACAGAAACCAGGTAGGGCTTTACAAGCAAGCGGACGGGGGTTAAGTGTCCTGTCAAAATGAATTTGGCGGTCTCTTGGAGGGATTATAAAAATAGAAACCGCTCAAGTGAAGGATTTCGTCAACTTCAAGTTCTGGACTATCATTGTTAGTGCAATTGTGCGTTTATTTTCGATATATGGCCTCCAAGGGGAGCTTATTGCCAATAATATTGGTGATCAATGGATGGAGAAGGGAACGAGCTCAATGTTTATTTTACATGTAATACAAAAATATATGTTCTCGCATTTTGCTCACTCTTTTCTCCACTCTGCTTACCCGTCCTAGATTTTCCATTTTCGTAATTCTGCTTAGTAATTATTCGCCAATAATTCAGGGTAGCTTGGATTAGCTCTGGGGTGCTGCTCAGGCTAAGGTAGTTCAGAAAGTTCTCAGACTGGCTTGGATGGCTTAGGTTTATAATAAGGTTATACAGTTATAGCTTATGGTTGCTTTCTTATTATTTAGGAACAGTCATGTTTTGCTTAGGTCCTAAGACAGAAGTGAATTTTGGTATATTCGGTATTCGACTGTATAGTATAGTGAATCTTTTGCGGTGCGAAATTTCCTGACGAGGTTTCTGCATCAACGGCCTGCAACTCCTAAAATACCCACGCCTTGCGGTATTTCTCTTCGGCGCGCAGTAGACTATCAATATCACGAGACAGTGCCTCATCTATAATAAGTTTGTTCCGCTCCTGCATGCGTTGTCTAGCCGCTCGAAGATTATAGAAACAGCAGATTGGCAATACCTGGATTTCTTCTTCACCGTGCCACTTCGCGACATCGAGTGTCATTCTGCACAACATGTTGAGCCCGATCCATGAGATGTCTCTTTTCTGGTGGTCGGTCTCACTTTTGGGATATTGGAGCGTGTCGAGGACTGACCCATGGAGAAGAAAAAGCAACCTGTCAAGGTTGCCATTAGCCAACATCAAGGCTCGCCGTCCATAACCCTTACCTGATACAGAGCGCAACGTGACCGCAGATTAGTGTTTGCCTCCAGTCTAGCTCACCCATAACCACCTCGAGGAAACTGCGGATCTTGCTGTCAAGCTCCGCAAGCTCTGCAAGCTTGGTCTCCTTACCAACAGTGGTAAGGCGCATGACCAACAACAGTCGGTCTAGCAGTGAGATTGACTGTGCTTGTCGTCTGAATTCGCCAACCTCTGCAGCATCCAGGCTCGATAATATAACTTCATCAAAGGTTTGCAAATTCGGCCCCGGCTGAGAGTCGAGCACGGCTATTGGTTTTAGACCCGAAGGCAACTTACAATCAGGGCCTGAATACTTTGTCTGCGGTTGCGGACCTCTTTCGTGCATCTCGCACAATATAAGCCTGAGATTTAAATTTAGTAATAATTTTCACATGCATCTTGGCATTTAGTTTGTGTTCACTCCTACCTCTCGAGCATAGCAATCGTCCAAGAAAGATTCTCCCTCTCCATTTCCTCCAAGCGGGAGTCATTTGTTTTTCGTGCGTCTCTCGTAGTTCTCACCGACACTGTTCGAATCCCCATAACCCGTGCTAGGCCTGCACAAGTCATCGTGGAGATGTATGCAGCCTCTGGACGGACGCTTGTATATTCACATAGTGCAATGAGTAGTGCCGCCTGAGCTAGTCGCAGAGATGTGCAGATAGAGGCCTGAGCCTGAGAGAAGGCTGATTTAGTAGTCATGTAGAGGAGCTCTTGACTTGCTCGAGGCGATCGCAAAGAGGGATCAAGGGTAGGAAATATACTCAGTAACATGGCGAGAACTAGCACTTTGAAATCTGCGGGTGGAAGACGTCCTTCTTCTCGATATCGTGACGCTTCTCGGCAGAAAGAGTCGGGCGATACTACAGGGAGCCATTTGTGAAAGGCATGAAAGAAGCGGTCGACGATATCATCGCTCGTGAGATTGCTAAACTGTTGAGCCAGCTGATCAAGCGATTCTTCCGCTGACTGCGGGAAGAGGTAGAGACTCGAGTGGTGAATAGGATTGTGATCTTGTTGGAACGGCAGCTGTCGCGTCACAGTCTTAGCCTGAGATGAGATACTCTGAGGAGACGGTGATCGAAGGGGCACAAAGTGTCTGCCTGGGTTATACGTTCGCCGGCCTTTACTCTTCGGCGCCGAGATATCGTATCTGCAGAGCAGCTGGCGGCTGGCGCAGAAACCACAAGCTGGCAAGGCTTTGTTGCATCTCTTTTTCCGCAACATGCAAGCGTGACAGACATTCTGAGCGCGCTTGGTCTCAGTCATTGTGCTGTCTGGCAGATTCATAATTCCACTGCTGGACTGTGCGTTAGGAACGAGGTGATAACGGTGAGCATCCCAGGCGGCCGCCACTAACCCTCTGAACTCATACCGCAGGGTAATATTCTTCAAGTCAAAACTTCGATAATCGAAGTAAAACCCCCTTTGTAAAGTTGTCTTGCGGGAACAGCTGATATAGGGAGGCCCCATCGCAGAACGTGGCGTTTCGGCGGCCGCCACTAACTCGATCAGGGCCATGATCTTCACATCTACAAAGGTGAGGCGATTATTTCATTCAAGTCTAGAGCATCAAGAGAATACAATGACAAATTTACCGCTCATTTCAACAGCCTACAAGGCTATATACTGGGAGGATGTACGCCGTCGGTTTGCATCAACCTCCCCTCCAAGCTCGACTAAGCAAGAATCAACCGCAGAATCCTTGCGTCTATATCAGCATCTGAGTTTCTCACAACCACCGCAAACATGACATTCGCAGCGGCAGAGACGACCGCTCAGCTGCAGTGCATGCAAAAGGGTGGCCCCTTCAAGATCGTGCACGTGCCCAAGCCCACACTGGCTCCCGACGAGGTGCTAATCCGACAGCGCGTCATCGCGTTCAACCTGGTTGACGTGAAGCAACGCGACCTGGGTATAGGTATATCACGCTGGCCGCATGTATTAGGCATCGAGGGCGCCGGCGTTATCGAGAACGTGGGCTCAGGAGTGCGTGACTTGCAGCCCGGTGACGAGGTCGCGGCCTGGGAGGGCAGCGGAGCCAACGAGGTCTCCTGGGGCGGCGCGTTCCAGGAGCTTGTCGCAGTGCCAGTGCATTTCGTGGCCAAGAAGCCCAAGAACATCAGCCTTGTGGAGGCGGCATCGCTGCCGTAGGTCTATCCAGATCGATGCGTGCGGGTTTCCCACCAGAGCTGACCTAAAGTTTAACAGCATCTGCTTCGTCACCGCTGTCTGCGCCATTGTCAACAGCCTTAAGATCCCGCTCCCCTTCTTGCAGGGCATGTCGACCGAGGGCCAAGCACCCTCCTCGATTCTCGTCCTAGGCGGTAGCTCCGCCACGGGCGCCGCGGCGATTCAGCTCCTTCGGAAAGCCTACCCATCGCTGCCTATTCTGGTAACGGGTTCAGTAAAGCACCACGTGCGACTTAACGGCCTCGGCGCGACGTATATTGTCGATTATAAGTCTCCCTCCGTCGTTGCCGATATTAAGGCCACTTCACCGGGAGCCGCCGGCGTCGACGTAATTATCGACTGCGTGTCGGCCGGCGCCAGCCAGACTAACATCAGCGACGTGTTCGACCCCGCTGGCTCTAAGAAGTACGCTGCTCTCATCACCGGGGTCCCAGTTCCAGTACCGGAGGGAGTCACCAAGCTTGACGTCAACGCGGCGTTCATGGTTGACATGCAGGGTGGCAAGCAGCTCATTCCGTCGCTCACCAAGCTTGTAGAGGAGGGTACGTACAGAGTACCACTGCCGGTTAGGATTGTTGGGCACGGATTAGAAGAGCTGCCTAATGTCCTGGATGAGGTCAAGTCTGCTCGCGGAGAGAAGGTGGTCGTAACGTTGTAAGGTATTTTGTGTAAGGTAAAATAGTCTTAAAAAATCTGCGAAGAGAAGATGACGTCTCCTTGGTCGCACTCATTCATAGCATCAAACAAAGTCACTATCCTTGTGCATTCTGAAAATTTGCCTAGTGGTTGTAATGCAAGCTTTTTAAATTGTTATTTTAAAGCTTTCCTAGAGATAACTGGGTCTGCCTTAATTTTATTTTGGATATTCAGTGCTAAGAAAGGGAATTTGGGGACGAACTAAGTAGTGATTGTTGTAATGAAGGATGCTGCGTGACTGTAGTTGCCTTTACCCTCTTGAAGAGAAACGTGGCATCGAAATCTCCCTATCGGCGAAATTTTGAGCTACTGTGCGGGGGTCTCTAGACTTGCTAGTGCTCGCCATACTGTTCAGCTAGCATATAACCCTCACTACTTAAATTTATGGTGCAGGTATTTAACTAGACGAGCTGCTTCTTGCAATCCTTGAATTCATCGCGCAAGTTCTAGGATTCCTGAAGTTTCGCACCATTTGAACTACCGCACAGCGGCCCGACCCTTTCTAGGGTTGCTTTCAATTTTTCATGAATAAAAGTTTGAAATTTTGTGGCCTAGTAATTCCGTTATTTTTATTTGCCCTCTCTGGGAGATGCTGTCACCAAGATCCAAGGGAAGACCACCTTCGTGGTTTGATTGATTCAAAGCTAGCATAGTTTCGCAACCCGTGCTCTCTATACCTCACATGAAAATGCATGAATTGGAGGCAATTCTCTCTTTTCATTAATATTATAGTCGTGACACTCTTGCGGCACCTCCTCAGATACATGGCCTCTCTTGAAATGATCCCATGCTTTCGTTTCGTAGCCACAATGGCCCAACAATATTTGAAGCATCGCTCTACTACTTAAGCATTTAGTATCAAATTGACTGTGTCTACCACGGCGACACGTCCCCATCGATGTCCACCATACTCGGTTCCTCAATATCAGCATCCCTTTCCCGCATAACTACTTTCACAAGCGCATTTGCTGAATTCCTCGCACCACATGGAATCCTCATAGCGCGGCCCAACCTCTCCGCTCAGGTTAGTGACGCAAAATCTGGGATTAACGGCACAAGCTCTGCAACCTCGTTTAGCAAAGTTGAATTTGTGACATGCCGCTAGCATCTTCAACGCCGCATTGCTCATCCGATAATAGTCGCCGCGGATTTTATACCATTTATACGTCGGGTCTAGTCGATTGTTGATAGACTCCTGATCAGAAGAGAAGTATATAAGCCGCGGGTTTGAGGATTTTTGGCGATTCGAAAACTTCTGTAATAATAGCCGGGCAACATGTGCTTGTTTAGAAAGTCCCACGAAGGTTAGTCAGAATCTTGGCCGGGCGAGTGACGATGATACTCGCGTTGTTGATTAGTACGTCCAGTCTGCCGAGTTTGGTCTCGACTACGTCTTTTGCGGCAAGAATAGACTTTTCATCTGTAACGTCAATCTGGAGAACCGAAATGTTGCCTTTCAATGAGCTAGCGTTGAAGAACAGATATTATCTAGTGTCTTTGATATGTTCGTACTGGAATCACCGGTGATGAGAATGATTTTCTTATCAAATGTCATAGTGGGTTGAATTTCTAAGGCGTAGTGCTCAGAAACAATAATTAGGCAGATGATATTGGAGTAAAACTGAACTAGCCCAACTTTAAATAATAAAGCCATGAGCCGAGCAAGTTCCATGATTAGATGGAGTACTCAAATTTTGTTACAACGGTCAATTTGTGATCTATGGATAGCTGCCTAGCACTACCCTCCCCTCTCTTATCTAGCCATTAATGCATATTAGCCGGGGGTTATGTGTCTGTTCCTTTCATATTTTCCAAAAGCTGCATATCTCATTGACGATTTCACCTGGGTGGGTGGTCGGGATATTATGCGCACCGTCGAGCAATCTCCATTCGAGTTTGTCGGGACCTAGAAGCTCCGTGGCGTCTTCCTTCAATTCCTCTGCATGAACTATTGTGTCATCAGACCCTGCAATAACCAAAACCTTATCCTCTCGAAGTCGAAGCCGCCTCCATGACTCATGTTGTCCTGATCCAGGGAAATGCCGGAGGGTTGACAGAAATGAGGTACAGAAACCGGCATGAACCTGGATCTGCCATTGTGTCGCTACGAACTCGTTGGCATTGGGATATTTTAGAGAGGCTGGGGCTGCTGGGGCTATAGTGAGGTTTCTGAACAAAAGTTTTAGAAAAGCATGATCTAATGCTGAACACAAGGTACATACTGGATCCTTTCGGTTTCAACTTCAGTCTCTGTCACAGCTATGGCCTTGTCTATAGCTCTAGTACTATTTGGGTCTTTGGTCCCTGGAAACAGCGGGCGTCGTAATCTCCTCTTGATGACTATGTGCAGTAGGCTAGTGGGTAGGAGGCTTACGAGAGAAAAAATTCTCCTCTGATTTGCAACGCGTTCTTCGCGGACAAGACCGACTGGAGTCACCAATACAAGGGATCTCACTAATTTTGGGAAGTAACTGGCAAAAGCTGCGGAGATTCCACCGCCGAGAGAATTACCCACAAGACTGAATCCGGACTCACCTGTCCAGGAAAGAGGCGACGATGTAATGGCGAGGAGAATTTGCGTTGAGTAGAGCCTCTCATCATGGTCAAGATCAGCGCATGAGTCGCTATAGCCTCGACCCCATAGATCCTACAGAACATTAGAAGGGATTAAGTAGATTTTATGATAGGACATCTTACAAAAATCATTACACGGCAACCTCTCTCAACCATCCCGTTAGCCATAGCACCAACCGTCATACATGTAGTTGTAATGCCATGGACAAAAAGCACTTTGCTTCCACCCAGGGGGCCCCACTCATACACTCTCATCGTACCATACTGTATGCATAGTTATCAGCTTCCACCCACTTCTACGCGTTATAATTTTCTCAATTTGTAGTGACTGAGACATACAGGACTATCGACATCCCTTCCACCAGGGTAAGCATCGGGTGGATATGGTAACGCGTCTTTCTCAGCTTGGCTGAGGTTCGGCAGTAAAGTTACCGCTGGACTTTTGATGATCTTGAATTTTTTCTGTCGAAATGCAAAGCGTGAAAGGGTCATGGCTGCAACAGTGGCCAGGGCTGTAGCGACGATTGTAGAAGTGAGACCGGTCTCGCGGTTCGATTGGAAGGCTTGTGAGACGAGGTCCGTGAGGCGTGACATCCTATGAGATCATTGCAAAGGTCTTCTCCAATATGCACGATATGGAGAAGAGGATTAAAGGGGTACGAGAGGTGTCCAGCATATCTTATACGACAGGGGTTGCGGAAAGTCGGAGCTTGAGTCGCGATCCCTGCCCTGGTCTTTCCGGGGCAAAGTTCGACCGTATAAGAGTATTATTATTAGGAGTTATCAAATTAAGGTATCAAACCCTACCTCGATGTTTAATATAGTTATCATTCCTCGGGTGGTAACAAACCCTCGCGTTCAAGGATCCTTTCTGGCATCGCTATGCATCTATTGCAAACCTCTTCTAGAAGAGGATAAAAAGGATGAGAAAGGTTTCCAAGGTTTCCATCTCTTATCAGCGATGCCCATTTTTCATAGTACCATCTACCGCATATGAACGAGCTACAGAAGAACGGACAAGCCACAGCTCGCAAATTTTACAGCTGTTCTAGTGGGATCGCCGGTCACAATGCCGATATTTGGGCACATTCCGCACCCCAAGATAGATGGTTACCTGCTATTATATTTGCCAATGGGTGGTTCATAGCTCCGTACTTATGTCTAGCAGCATTTTATTTTCAGTTATTTTCTGGAGGACAACTACGGTAGACTAGAAAGCCTAATAAAGTGATTGTATTGATGATTGTAATCCTTGAAGCACTAAATCATCTAGAGGCCCCAAACTTTAGTCTTTTTCATCCTTGGTATTAAAATGTCCTCTGTGAATCATGCTCAATCCTTACTCAATGACAATCATTTTGTCTGAAATTATAAGAATAATCACAAAATTCTCATACTAAATGCGTAGGTTAATCAAATATTTAATTGTTGATTAGATTTTAATATAAATTTGAGGTAAAGGGGCTCGCTAAGGTAAGTAATCTGACGCGATATCGGGATATATTAGATCAAAAATATGAATATTTAAGCCGTCAGATGTTAGCGAACTCTTTTTGTTTTTCATTTCTCTCAATGGTGACTATAGTTTGGGATGCCGTTTATCTCAGCAGTCCGCTGCCCCGAACTCGGTTTAAATATGATCCCAAGGGGTTGTCAGGCAATGGAGCCGAACCGAGGAGAGTACGGAAAGTGTACTTTTAGTTGTCTCCATTAGGCGGCGAACAGGAATATTCCTCATATCACACCACAGGTTGGCTGGTCGAAACTTTCTGTTTAGTTTGCTTGGTGGCGAATCACTAAAGTAGGAAATCATGTCCTGTCCACATAGACTTTCTCGATTTTCAGTCCGGACTCCGATCTTTGCAGCTTCCATCTTCATGGCTTTGTCCCAAGTTTGAGTTACTTCAACAACCTTAACTTTTTCAACAATAGTTCCTACTTTCGCAAAATTTTTGAATGGCTGTAGAAGTTCTCCCACTTCAAAGGTCGGAGGCCCGTTCGACGAAAGTGTCTGCGATTCATGGTGAAGACACTAGTGTTGAGAACCCGACGGTCATTGGCAAAATCCCATCAATGCCAGAATTTACAGATAAATTTCAGGAACGTGCATATCTAAAAGGAAGGCTTGCTCTGGCATTCCGTATATTTGGTAAATTAGGCTTTGATGAGCGTGTCGCTGGCCACATCACTTTTCGGGTAATATATATTCTCTGCTTTTATCAACTTGGCCAAACTTACCTGTTAAACATACAGGACCCAGTAGACCCTACCTCATTCTGGGTTAATCCTTTTTGCTTGAATTGGCGTATGCTAAAAGCCAGCGATCTGCTACTTGTCAATAAGAAAGGAGAGGTCGTCGAATCAGGCCCGTGCAAGCTGTTGAACGCTGCGGCTTTTGCAATTCATCATGCAGGTATGCGGTGGAAACTAGTCATATATTATTTCCCCCAGAATTTGTTAATCTTCTCTTAGTTCATACCGCACGACCAGATGTCAACTGTGTTGCCCATTCACATACTATTCACGGCAGGGCATTCGCTTCATTGGGACGCCCTCTAGACATCATCACACAGGATTCATGTGCTTTCTATAAAGATATCGCCTTATTCAAGTCTTTCAATGGCAATGTACTCGATGCAAAGGAGGGAGAGAACATTGCTCAGGCCCTTGGATCCTGTAAAGCCGCCATTGTATGTAGCTCTCTGGAATATTTACTGCCTCAACCACGATCTAATATCTCGCAGCTTCAGAATCATGGTCTGCTGACCGTTGGGGAGACTATCGAAGCTTGCATTTTCTGGTTTATATCCTTAGAGAAGTGCTGCCACAGTCAACTACTTGCCGATGCTGCAGCAAATCAACGTGATGGAAGGCCCATCTTGATTGATGATGAAGAAGCTAAGTTTACCAACCGAAGCGTGGGAAGTCCTCTGGCAGGTTACTTTAGTGCAAAGCCAACCTTTGACTGGGCGATGGTGAAGAACCCTGATTATGCTTTGTGAGCCTATGGATTTTTAGCAGACATGAAATTCAATATGCCAGTATCTAATCCAGAAGCAATGTGCTTGATATTGAACCGCGAAACAGTGGATTGGATGTAGGTTGAAATTCATCGATGTATCTATAGATTTAGCATGATATCCTTGAGCATTAATAATTTCTTGCAAAGGAATTGTTGCTTTTAATAAGCTAATAAGGGTCATAATTATCGCCATAATTATTATTATACCTTTATTATATATGTCTAAAATAAGCTAACTACCTTTAAAGAATAAATCGATTGAGAAAGTACATATATATCTTATAAACTCTTTCAAAAACTCGTTTAGAAAAGAAACCAAAGTAACATCTTATGAGGTAATAAAATTCCTCCTTATTATCGTGTTGATAAGTTTATAATTTCTCAAAGTGGATTTGAAAAAAAAAACAGGTAACATCTCTCGTCGTAACATTGACCGGGTTTCTTCCACAAAATATAATTATGTAGGCTCTCCCAATCGCTATTATCACCAACCAACTCCAAGTCGAACAAAAACACAATCTTTGCAATGAGAATCCGCAGCTCCATCCATGCCATGCTATGAAGGAGTCAGCAATTTTAAAAAAATTCAGAACTCGGGGAGTAGTTCCAAGGATCTTACTTTATTCCGAGGCAAGTTCCTGGTCCTAGAAGGAATGGAGTACTAGCGGAGAGATTTTCTCTACTCTCTAGGTCAAGCCAACGCTCAGGAATGAAAGAATTGGGATCTTTGAAGTACTCGGCGCGACGCGTTGTGACATATCCATGGACATTTCTAAGGGGTGAAAGTTAGCCTTTACCCACGCACACAGACACCGCAGAGGAGCTTACTCCACCAGGAAAAAAGTGTCCATCCACAGTCTCGCCGCCTTCGGGGGACAACCCTTGGTGTCCCGAAGGACATGGGTGGAACGAGCACAATTTAGCAACATATTCACCTAGTCATTCACTTCCCCCGATTTGTGTTGCAAATCGCACTTTTTTTGATGTCTTAACCCTTCCAGACATTGAGGATTCAGAATTGTAACCAGTGGGTTTTCCCCATGGTTTGCTATACATCGCATTTATTTTGAATGTCTTAAAACTTTCCAGGCATTGAGGGGAAAGCACTAGACTTGGTCACTATTCACTTCACCATCTGATCCATATTCTGTATATTCCTCTTGTTGTGAATTTCTGAGTCTTTTCGAGACATCAGAAACTCGGTTTCTGAATCCGGAAGAGGGCATGATACATAATAGGTTTGGAGAAGATGTGTAGCTGGGTAATGCAATGAGAAGACCTTTGATTCACATCATATGTTACCGAATTTCTACAATATTTCAAAACATCAAAAATTCAGTGACAATCATATGTAATTTCAAATCCTATAATATCTCTACAGTAGTACTCTGCTGTCTGCCAAGCCCTAAATATCTTCACAAAGAAGCCCATCGCCAACCTATACGTCACAACCCAAATCAGCACTTTCTCTAAACTCCCCACACTCTCCCCCCAAAAGAAAAAAGAAGAAGAAAAAAAAGGTATTTAACTCACAGCGCCTAGTGCACAACAATACGCCTTCTGCCCATCCTTCGAACAAGCACCTTTCGCTTCCGCTGAGGTCTTGGGCTCATTTTCCGCTACCACAATGATCAGCCTCTTTTGCAAAGTTTGAACTTAAAAGTACGAAGAAGGGAAAGAATAGAGGAAGGCGTTCTTACGAGCTTTACAGTTTAAAGCCGCGACCCCATCAACGTCTGTGTCACAGCACTTAGGGCTATCGAGACCGCTGGGGCAGACGCTGCCTGCGTGGATAGAGAGGGAGTGTGGGTTGGCGGTGGTGAGAGCGAGGAGACCGGCTAGGGAGAAGAGAATTGATGCTCTCATTCTGATGGTTTGTGAATGCTTGAAGTTTATATGGTTGGGGAATAATAGCAGAGAGAGAGAGGTGAAAATGGAATGAGGGCTTGAAAGGTCTCAAATATGGGTGCCAATGCCTGATTTTGGTCCATCGTCATTGACTTAGGGGTAATATAAAATGGCTCTTTCTGCAGGGAAGTGGAGAGAGATAGACGTCAAGGCTTTTAGGGCTGATAGCACCTAGCGCATTAACATATTAGTTTCAGTGACCAAAACTAGTAGACTCTTGAGACCCCTCTCCCCATCTGACTTGAGCGCCATATTTTTGGTGGAATCCAGGGTACTTTGAAGGCCCAATTTATCCGGTTGCAGATTACGGTAGGTATGTAGAAAGTCTGTTCTTCACTAAATTGAGCAACAGAATCTGCGATTTGTCCATTGCTGATCTCCCAGATGCTGGAGGCAGGGTCTAATTGAGAATAATAAGACCCAGAAGAAATAGTGGACCAGACTCCATAGTTTGGGACCGAAGGCATGTCGCAAAACCAACCTCCACATCATTGCAGGAGAGCCATAGTCAATGCTTCGAAAAGAGAAACCAAAGAATGCGCATGGGTCCCATTGGTTGGATATTATCAAATTATTATTACCATCAAAAGCTCACTATTATTAGAAGATTTTCCTTTGTCTACAAAAAAAAGTTTCAGAGGCAAATCCGCAGATACAGATTGTCTAAGACCAATACCCTACCACCTTCACCTTCACCAACACATCCCATAGCAACCCCTCCAGACTTCAACAAGAAACATCATTCACAATCTACATCACAACTTCATACACAGCACCCTAAAAGTCCCCACACCCAACACAGTTTCCCACCAAAATCATACATCCTACCCATACACAAACCAATGTTTCAGTCGATTGGAGGGTAATTTTTCGCAGATATTTAAGGGAGGGGAGAGGGGTTTATAAACTCTTCTTATGACTTGTGATTTTGGAAGCTGAGGGGACTGTGAGAGAGAAATTGGTAGATGATAATTTTTGGTGGGGTGCGGTTTTCGCTGATGTGTATTGAGGGGGATATATGGGGGTTGATGAAATAGCACGAAGAATTATGTGTCCTCTGATCTATTCATTGGGCATTCTGTCGAACATACATAATTCATGAGACATGCTCATCACAGATACTTCGCCGTACAACTCCGGATATGCTCTGCCAAACCCTCAGGAATGCTCACTTGAGGAAAATGTTTACACGGTAACAAACTTATAGGAATACCAGCTCCAGTAGCAGTAAGTACATTGCTAAAAAACGCGCCAGCAGGAAACAATGCACCAATAGTCCAGTCTACAGGCCTCCTTGTAAGTTCTTCCTTGCTCAAGGACAATTTGGTAACGCTTGCCACGACGTTGCGCACGAAGTTGAGGTAGTTCTTTTCTAGTCGAGCGTGATACTCTGGACCAAGAGCCTCCCACGCTTCAATATCCTCATTCAGATCATGAGCGAACATTTCTCGGCATGATGCTACGGCTGCAGCATCATCCATGCTCAGCAAAGCCTCTATGGGCCCAAGCGTTCCCAGAGCTACTTCATGAACGAGGGCATTGCGAACGCGAGTGGGGTGTTGCGCTGCCATGCAGAGTGATGTTGACCCTCCAGAGCTTGAACCGTAGAAAGTTGCAACATCAATATTGAGCTCGTCCATCAATCCAGCGACTTGATCTGCCAGAATTGGGCCCGTAACAGCTTTTGTGAGGTACGGTGGTGCGGTCGAGCGTGACATCCCCGGCATATCGAAAATAGTAACAGTAAAGGAGTCGGATAGAATCCTAGCGACTTTGACGAGTGATCCACAATCGCCTTCACCAGAAGGAATCAAAATGAGATCTGGCCCAGTGCCTTGTCGCTCACAATACCATTCAATGCCATCCTTGGTCTTGATTGTGGAACTTTGGAGCATGTCAATTGTCTTTATCGCAGTGGGCCTGTGGTTGCGGTGAGGTGGAAGCTGAACTGAGTGCTGGCTGGTTGAAAATGACTGTAGGAACTTGGTTCGAGGAAACAGGCTGAAATAGATTCGCAATGTGTTGGAAAGCCGTACTATTGCAATTGACGACGCTTTGAGCTTCACTTATGGATAAATTTGAAGTAGTTTTACGTATGAGATATGAATATGCCACGCGCATGGACTGTAAAATATGTTACCTGCCAAAGAGCGGCTGCATTGATAAGGCCCTCCCTTCCCCTCATGTTTTTGGGGCTTGACTTGAAGCACAAAAGCAACGTATCCCACCAATGAAGCCCATGCATTCGTAAGATATTTCCAGGGTCCAATCAGACTCAAATGGGCGACTTCGCCAAAACATCTCAGGCCAATTTCTAAGTAGAGTAACTTGCACCTCAATAAGATGCCGGCCGAAGATGGAAGCTGACGATGATTTTCAAGAATGAAAAGGAGATCGATCACGTGCGCGCGCCAAAACAAAGGGTCGAGCTCGGCAAGAGCCGAAGATCAGGGCCTGCATCCTCTTCTCCTTGATCATGATGTAATCGACATCTCCAAAGGGTACGCGAATTTGGCGTCAATGATTGGTAGTGCCTTTCCATATTGGTTAATGTAGGTGTTTCCGTTTTGATCATAAAATTATCCTATTTCTCGTAAACAAGTACAACTAACTTCAAGATGTCTTTCCTTCGATCCTCAACAGCATTCACGAGCTTGACTCGTCGAGCTCCTCTGGGCGTTCGCCAGCCAATCACCCTCCGAACTCTATCATCGACACCTGCTCGATTCGCACAAGGCTACGGTGACGGAGAAGGAGATCCCAAGGGAGAGACACCTCAGCAGCAACCGGGTTCCAACTCCACGAAGCACAACGCTGAGCACCCAGGACCTGAGCCTCCCACCGCAGGCAAGGGCACCGGAGCTGGACCTACAAAGGCTGGCACTCAATCTCCAGAAGAATCGTCTGCACAATCAGGAGGATCGAGGTCAAAGGAAGCGAAGGAGACAGGATCTAGCCCAACTGGCGGAGCTGTCCCAAATACCGGAGGTAAGAGCGAAAAGTGCAAGAATGGGGCATCACCGAAGATACACGATAAAGATGTACCGGGGCCGGAGAGTGAGGATCGTAAAGCTGAGGTTGAGCAGCACAATAAAGAGTTCGAACAAGGTCATGACAGGGCACAGAAATCACCTGTGGACGACCAGGTTGACAAGAAATTTTGGAAAGGTGAGCTTCCATCCGGGTCAGCGTATAGGCTAGAATCTAACTTGGAGTCAGGTCATGGAGGAGCAGACAGTCAATCGTAGGACTGTGATGAATCTATGTACTATATGAAGCTTTAGATACCTATTCCCAATAACATGACCCGCCGCTATATGGCTCCCACAATTTCTCAAGGCGATTTATCCCCTCTGCAGATTGACTTGACAGTTGCGGATACCGGCGCTTAACCATTTCCTCTTGATGAGTCGAGTGTACTAGAATCGATCATCAAGCGCCGAAAGTGCTCCTATTGATCAAAGTACACATACAGCCCTCGATATTTCACCTGTCTAAAAAACGTACCAACTATCGCATTTACTTATTCTCCCTTCACAAAGCTATTGATATATGATTTTCAGCTTCCCTATCATTTGCTGTACCCAAATATATTTTTTACAATTCCCATCCCATCGTCGATCGCTTTTCAATTCCCCAGACTCCGTCCTCCGCATGGTCAATGCGTATTATTACTTACTAGTACTAGTACTAGTAAATGTGGCTGAAGCTCTAGGATGACATCACAAAACTAAAAAGTAAACAACACGGAATGAAGCTGTCATATCCCGCCATATTCCCTGCTTGCTGATCATTTGCGTATGGTAAAGTTCAAATTGGCATAGTGAAATCCCAAGATCCATTTCTGGCCAATCCTTGAAGCATCTGGAGAAATTTCTGCGCTGAATTTCCTCCGCTAAAGAGACAATATTGAAACGCGGCGACGTCACAAAATATGTTGTCATATCACCGCCCTTAAGCGATCCTACGTGCCTAGATTTCTTTGACCTAGCCACGACAGTTTATTTCTTTCCCTTCTCTTGAATTTATCCAAGAGTAAATTGCCTTTCTGTCAATATCAAATTGGACAGATCTATTACCAGAACCACCAAGATACAAACAGAGAATCATCAGACAAGATGAAGCTCTTCTCGCAGCTCCTCGTGCTGGGTCTTGCAGCTGAATTGACCGTTGCAAGCAACTGGTTCAGCAAATCTGGTACGTAAGGATTTACTCATCTTAACATCACCTAGCTACAGCTTCCCATCTATGTCTTGGAGCTCCCGAAGCTTTGATGGTTCCGTAGTTGACGTTCCCGTCAACGGCGCTTCACAACGTCATACGATGGGCTCATAGCTTGACTGGTATAAAGCACACTCCCAACACCTCTGCTAACACATATCACCATAGTCTACAACAAATGGCACGAGACTGAGCTTGAGAGATGGTTGTCCGATCACAACGTTCCATACCCAACCCCCGCTGATCGTAAGGATCTCGAGAACATTGTCAAGGACAACTGGCAATCTAAGGTCGCTACTCCTTACAATGATTTCGATGTTGCTCAACTCCAATCGGTTTTGAAACAAAAGGGTGTCGAGACCAAGGACACAGCTGCGGCGAACAAGGATAGTTTAGTTGCCCAAGTCAAGAATGTCTGGTACGAGACTGAGGACAAGGCCGAGGATGCTTGGTCAAGCGTGAAGGACTGGATCTTTGATAGGTGAAATATTCTTATTTTGGCTATCGAATTTTTGCTAACGTTTAAATAGTTGGACTGGTACACGTTTCCTCCAATACCCGTTGAATACCACTGACATTTACAGACTCCCAACTTAAGGCTTTCGCCGACAAACACAACATCCCCGTACCCCAACCACGAAAGCGTGATACTTTTCTCCAGAAGCTCCGATCAAACTACGAGACAGTCGCCACGAAGGCTGGTGAAACTGCAAGCTACCCTGGGAACTGGCTCTATGAGACCTGGTCCGAGTCTGGTAAGCTCATGCGCAACTTGGTTCCTACGTAGCGAAGGCTAATATATTTCTAGATCTCAAGGAATGGCTTGATTCGCATGGAATTCCAGCCCCACAACCAAGCACAAGAGACAAGTTGATCGCCAGTGTTCGCCGAAATGCGCGTCTCGCCAGCTTGAGGATGGCTGACTTGCAGGCTTCTGCCTCTAAATCTGCCGCTGATGCCACGCAAACACTCAGTGATGCCCTTCTCAATTCGTGGTCTGACTCACGTGGGTATCCCATGATTTTGCAACTCTGTGAAAATGACTGACAAGATGACAGAAATCAAGGAGTGGGCGGACAAGAACGGAATCAAGGTTCCCCAAGGTAGCAAGAGAAACGAACTCTTGGCTATTGCTCGCAAGCACCGTGCACAACTCACTGGAGATAATGCTTCGTACTCAGCAAAGAGCGCAGCAAGCAAGGCCAGTGCTTCTGGAGAATCTGCTTTTGGAGCTGCTACCAGCTCTGCTGGCAATCAATATGCCAAGGCCACCGACGATGCTCAATTGAAAGCTCAAGACGCCTTCAACTCTGCTGCCGGAACCTGGAGCGAGTCACGTCTCAAGGCTTATCTCGATGCTCGTGGCGTTCCTGTCCCACAATCCAGTAAGAAGGATGAGCTTGTGGCTGCTGTTCGTCTCAATGCCCACAAGGCATCTACTGGATGGTCAGCATGGACTTTTGACACCTGGACTGTTGACAACTTGAAGTAAGCCAGTCCTCAGTACGAACCATGATCAATATTAACAAATGCATAGGGCATACCTCGCATCGTCTGGAAACAAGGCCGCCGAGAAAGCCAGCAAGAAAACCGATGCAACCCGAGAGCAATTGCTTTCGGCCGCTCAAGATGCCTACGCTTCTGCCTCCAAGTCCAGCGGGACGGCCTATGCCTCCGTCACCTCCTACTTGGCCAAGCAAACCGATGTCGCCAAAGACTCTATCTTCGATACCTGGTCCGAATCAGAGCTTAAGAACTACCTCGACTCCTACGGTTTCGACGTACCCCAAGGGTCCACTAAGAACCAACTCATCGCTTATGCCCGCAACCAGCGGAACTGGTTCCAGTATGGAACTACCACACCTCAAGGTACGCTTTGGGCTAAGTTGCAAAATGGTGCGCAGCGGGTTTTGGATCTGTTGAGCATTGGTGCGGCGAATGGGCGAAAGCAGGCTAGTTATCAAGCTGAGAGGGCTGGTGATGCGGTTAAGGAGGGAGCGACATATGCTACGAACCGCGCTGGGGAGGCGGCGCAGAAGGCTGGTGATAAAATCAAAGAGGAGTTGTAGACTGTTCGTCAATGAATGTCGTCAATAAATGTGAAGAAAGGATAGGCAATTTTATGGGACGGAGTGTAACTATTATTGAGCAAGCGTCTTCTTTCGACGGAGCGGTAGCTTTTGGTTTATGCAATGGGACTATGATGATTATTTAAAATTGCGAATGGGATTGGGAAATGATAAGAAGTTCATGTACTTCTTGGATTTTTTTTCTTTCTTGTGATCGGTGAGATTTGTAAGGTTCCTTGTCTCAACAATCGTACATCGAGCCCATTGCAGGAGATAATCGCCTCTTAGAGAGTATATATCTTCAATTTGATCGAAATGGCCCTTAGGCTTTGGAAGTTGAAATGAGAATGACGTATCCCACACTATTAGCCAAGCAAATAAGATGAGGCTTCAAAGTGCCCTAAAACTCCAAATCCAAAGGAAGCCTTTACCGTTGTTGGAGTCCGTCACTCAGGACTCTGGGGCCGGGGCGCGCTTCTTTAGCATGAAACCAATGTGAAAGAAAGAAAGCCATCCCGCCAAAATTTCCCATGCCAACTCCCTCACCAATCGCCATGCGTAGCCAACATCAACCCCCGAACGTTCCTGATAGGGAAGTCTCCGTTGCGCATTAACAAGCCTGTTACCATTCGCCAACAGCCCCTGTCAAGGACAAGGAGTGGCTGGCTTCCCTGCATCGATGATGTAAGTTCTTTCATCTTGATTATTGCTGTTACTTCACTCCGCGTAGAGCTGGGCTCTCGCGGGCCCTCGTTCATTCCACGAGGATTATAACGATGAAATAACGAATTGAATGAATTGCTTTCTCCTCTACTACAGCGTTTCTATCCTTTATGATTGTATGATTTCTTAGTGGTGTGATATCACGATGTCGTCGTTCGTGCACGATCATTCCACCACGCGGTTCCACAGCCAAGATATCTCTCGGGAACGAAACGGCGGGCGACCAAACTTCAGTTCCTCGAAGACGTCAGATCGTTTGAGGGAGTCGGATCGCAGACCTTCAATCCCACGCATTACAACAAAACCACGACGATCCGTGTTCAGGGAAGAAGGGCTCGACGATGTAAATCGCAGCGTCCACTCCCCGATAGGCATTGATGAAAGGAAATGTTCTATACCGACTATTGAGCCTGAGGAGACGAGGGAGAGGAACGTCACATTTGATGATATATTGAGGGATATTGAGGATAAAGAGAATAAGGTTTCTGAATCTATGCGGCAGAAGAAGGGACACGCGCCGTGGTTCTCGAAGATGGCGAGACCGAAGATTAAGACGACGGCGAGTGCGCCACCGGGGAGCTTTTCGAGTTTGACGAGGGTGACGTTGTTGGTTTTCTTGATTGCGGTTGTAGTCCCGGGCTTTAAATATAGTGGGGGAAGGGAGAAGGTTTTTGGGGGCGCCGATGCGGGGGTTATGTTAAAGGGGAGGAAGGAGTTGGTGGAGAATGGGAGTGTGATTGAGGGGAGGCAGAATAGTCCTACGGATGTTTGTACGAGGTGGAGTCATATGAGTAGGTTTCTTTTGATTCTATGAGAGGGGAGTGGAGCGCTGATAAGCAGTAGCTGCGAATGTGAATGGGACGCTGTATATTTATGGTGGGGAGGCGACGACAACGAGTGGACAGACCGAGAATACGTGGAGTATGTCTGAATCCATTTACTACTGCAAATATTTACTAATTTTAATCAGACAATAATTTCTTAACTCTAGATCTGACAAAATCATGGCAAATTGCATCTCCTTCAATATCCGGTCTACCCCAGCCCTCGGGTCCTCCTGCTGTAGCTATGGGCGACCTATGGCAATCCTACGAGTCTCTCTTTCTTTACGGAGGGGAATTTTCAGACAGCCCATCCGAATCACCTCTGCCAGTCTCAACATGGGAATACAACATCAAGTCGTCAAGCTGGACAGAGCATTCGAATCCTCAAACGTCTGCCGGCAATGCTTCAGATGGAGGTAATACACCTGTTCAGCGAGCAGCTGAAGGAGCAGGGTTAAGCGTTCCTGAATTAGGCAGAAGTTGGTATTTCGGAGGACATCTGGATTTATATACGACTGCAGGATGGTCAAATCAGATTGCGAGAGTATATTTAAAGAGCTTATTGGAATTCACTCACCCCGGATATGCGAATACAGGAGTATATTCTTTGGGGAGTACGAATGCAGCTCCCACTGGAGGTGTATATAGAAATATAACAGAAGGAGGATTACAAGCTGATGCTGGGTTTACTGAGCGTGCGGATGGTGTTCTGGTATATGTACCTGGATGGGGAGATGATGGAATTATTCTCGGTCTTGCTGGTGGAACTAATGAAACTTTTGTGAGTTCAGATCTTCCCCTGCTGGAGTAATACTGATAAGGTCCAGACCGAAATGAACGTCATCGACGTCTACGACATCGCTAACAGTACATGGTATAAACAAGCCACATCCGGAACCAGTCCTCCCATCCGAGTTGATCCATGCGCTGTCGTGGCAGCTGCACCCGATGGCACAAGTTTCAACATCTATCTCTACGGCGGACAAAATCTCGTCCCATACGGGTCACAAATTCAATATTCCGACATGTGGATTCTCACTATCCCATCCTTCACCTGGATTCCAGTAAACATGGACGGACAATCTCAGCCTCCCGCGCGAGCTGGACATACCTGCAATATGTGGGACGGGCAAATGGTAGTTGTAGGCGGATATGTGGGCAAGGATATTTCCTGCGATAGTCCAGGAATCTACGTCTTCAACGCCTCATCCCTCCAATGGACCAATAGCTTCACATCTCTTTCTGGCTCTCCAGACTCTGGTTCATCCTCCTCTAACCCTGGATCTTCCTTGTACTCCGACTCCTCCGTCATGCAAGGCTCATACGGCTACGCTGTCCCTGCCGCCATCCAATCGGTCATCGGCGGTTCTTCCCTCGGCGGTGCAACAGCAACCACACCCGCTGTCGGCTCCGCGACCGCTGGTCCAATAGCAACGGGTAAACCGCCTACTTTTACAGTCACCCAATCGGGGAGTACGGTTGTTCAAACTGCGCACTCGACATCCACCGTCTCTTCCTCGCCGCCCGCACAAACCACGTCCTCGCCCCCAATCTCGAAAACTAAAAACGTAGGCGCCATATCAGCAGGTGTCATAGCCGGCGCACTAGCTTGCGTAGCCGCGTACCTAGCTTTCTGTACCTGGTTATACAGACGCCAACTCCAGTTGTATAAAGACCATGTTGCGATGGCTCAACGTACCGCATTTGCTTCTACTTCTGAAGATGGAAATGGAGAGGAGTGGAATGAGGATTCTGAGGGCGGAAGGGCGGGTGCGGGTGGTGGGATGCGTATGTCCCAAATGATTGGACCTTTCGGCACAGCAATAAGTCATCACGCATACTCTAGCACTAACTCTTCTCCCCACCGCCCGTCTATGGGTGGCGAGTCCTCGGGTTCGCAAAATCTGACGCCTGGAGACTCAGCACATGCAAGTAGTGGACAAGGCAGTTTTGTGTATGGAGGCGGAACTATGCCCGGACCAAGCCCTGGAGGGAGGTATGGCTATGGCGCATATGGAAGACTGAGTGAGGAGGCAGAGGGGACGGAGTACCAAGGCGCAGGAGGTAGGATAGGGGGCAGTCTGGGGACGGCGCATAGTAGCCAGGAGGATTTGTTGGGTGGGCAGGAACCGAGCTTTTTTAGTGTGGTGTTGAATCCAAGGAGGACACTGAGGGTTGTTAATAATGATTAGTGGGTGGAGTGTGTTAATTTGGGGTTGGAGTAATGATCTGGATTTGATTTTGATTTTGATATGATATGATATGATACCCACAGTATAAAAGCAAGCAACAATTTACGAATGTTGTTAAATTTTAAGTTAAGGAGTATGGATGGAAACTTGATTGTGCAAAATATTGTGAGATATTGGGACTTGATATCCTGATTTCATCCCAGATTTTTCAGGAAATGAAAAGGAGGGACATTTAAAATCCTAATTGTCTGGTAATATATGACACAATACGATGCAGCCATTCTAGACTTAAAACTGAGAGATATTTTCTCTCATATCTGTAAACATTCAGAATATAGGTAAACACTTATTTTCTTCTCATCAATCATCCCGCGCTTTCCGTACCTATCAACCAGGTTCTTGGCTAAACCACCTCAAATTACTCAGCCACAGGACCTTCCATGATCACAGCAGCTGCCTGGATGAATGCTAACAACGAACATCGATCAGCCCATACCTTCCATTTCCAGACCTACCAATTAGACTTTCTGTAATTGCATTATCCAAGTTAATATTATCCTTACCCCAGCCCCATTATCTCATAATTTCACATCGACCATCCATCATCGGTTCCAACCCGTTTGAACTTCTGTGTTAATATATATTTAGGTTGGTGTGAGAAAGATAGATTAATAGGGTGTAAAGATCAGCAAAAAAAAAAAAAAAAATCCTTAGTTCTCACAATTCCAGATACATTATTAATGATTAGCAAACAAGGTTCATCAAACCTGAGTGAAAGCCTGTGAGAAAGGGAAATAGTCTCATTATTCAGCAAACTCACCACAATGTTTACAAATATATATAGATACCAGGTAGGAGTCATATATGACTCCATCTTGCGCTCTTCTGCAAACGTCAACGAAAAGAGAAGATGAAGGTGAATCGCTAGGTGTTGGTGTGAATGTAATGGCTGAAGGTGGGAGGTAGGAACTGGCAAGTATTTGTGGGTAATGGCTGTTGGTGGTTGGTTTGGAGGAAGGGTTGCTGGTATCATGGATTATGTTGCTGTAGATAGAGGTGGTGTTGTCAGGCAAATGGATTCAGATAATCGTGTTATGAATGAATGAAGTGAAATGTCGTTGATCCAGGATTTTGGAAATAATCATGGTTCGATTGCCGTACTTCTCTCATCCAAATATGCTTTTATTTGCGGTGGATTTTCCCTTGCTAACTATAATGAATTGTTTGGTAATTATGTAATTTTCATAGCAATAGGTGGGATGACAATCGTAGGTGCTTTGGCAGTGGAAGAGGGTTTGACAGCAGTCAGATTCTAGCTCTTTTGGCTCGAGACACTTATTATATCACAGAAGCACTAAAGCCACAAATCAAAGAAAATTGTGCATTATCACCACACACTAAATATGTTGCCTAACTTTTCCCCGACCGTCCTATCCAACTCCCCTTAAGCCCAGCTTAAATCCACTTATCCCCATTCCTATCCATAGAAGAGTACTTGTACAAATGTAAGGACAGACAAATTGATATACAAAATTGGAAGACGCAAATGGGGGATCTATGATTTGACTAGAGAATCTATGATCCATCTGGGGAAGTGCAAAGGAGGCCTTGTTGAAGCTATGGCATTCGTTAGCATGATGTTTAGAAGGGATGGAGAATGGGGATAGCGCTTACGAGTGTGAGATCACAGCACATATCGATCTTTCCAACTGAAGCGCAGATGGAGTTGAAGTCTGGGATGTCGGTTGGGACGGATGGGGCTGGGATTTGAGTTAATAAAGCGTTGTTGAAATCTTAGTGAGAGGGGGGAAGGGACGAAACGTA
>Ga0182030_10006615_pt1 | contig 24394 bp, 15 predicted proteins | sample 812S3MmetaG_FD_121299 | JGI IMG/M metagenome (GOLD analysis project Ga0182030, IMG submission 121299) | Permafrost microbial communities from Stordalen Mire, Sweden - 812S3M metaG (Illumina Assembly) | ecosystem: Environmental > Terrestrial > Soil > Wetlands > Permafrost | place: Sweden...
GCGTTCTCGGTGCGGTGGGCCAATTCCCGGATCTTGGTCAGATCGAAGAAACCGGCGCCTCCCTTGATAGAGTGGGCCGCGCGGAAGACGCGATTGACCAAGTCCTCGTCGATGTCCGCGCCGTGGCTCTCGATCGCGAGCATATCAGTCTCGATCGTGGTGAGGTGTTCGCGGCACTCGGCCAGATAGTCCTGGATCAGTTCGTCGTCGAGATCAAGTTCGCTCATGAATCTCCCTCAGTCTCCGGAAACGCTGAAATGCTGGTGAATGCGCATGGTTTGGCATAACTGCAGAATGTCGGCCGAGGCGTGGATGAGGGCCAGCCGCCCACCCACTTTGCGCAGCGAGTTGTGCGCGGAAATCAGCAGCCCGATGCCGCTCGAATCGACCATCCGGACATCGGTCAAATCGACCACCAGCTCGCGGACGCCGTCCTCGATGATGCCGCGCATCTTAAGCCGCAGGTCGGGTACAGTGGCGGCCACGATTTCATCGCTGTCCGGCCGCACCACCGCTTTTCGGTCTTCTCGTGTAGTGACTGTCATTGGATGTTCCTCACAGAGTTCTTCCTCACAGAAACGTTTCATGATCGTTACCGCGTTGCCTTTCGCGTTATAGCGGACGTGGCTTGCATAATTCCGCAGAATCTCGATCCCTCGTCCGCAATCGTCCGACAAAGCAGCCGATTTATTCCACGCCGCGCGCCAGTCGAATCCGGCGCCATCGTCATCGACGAAGATCAGCAGCCGCCGGTGCTTGATGCGCAGCCAGCAACGGATTTGTCTTGTGGAATCGGCGTGACATCCATGCAGCACGGCGTTGACGACGGCCTCGCGCAGCAGCAACTCCGCGGAGAAGCGCTCCGCGCGATCGAGCAGCGGCAGAATATTGGCTTGAAACTCGGCGCAAAATTCATCGGCGGCCGGCAAAGTCGCCGGCAGTGTGCGGCGCATTTCACACGCCACCGCTCCGGTGGGGTTCATGGACGCGTGTTTCATGGACGCACCTCCACGGCGAGCAGCAGCAAATCGTCCTCGACCATGCGCTCGAAGGGGCAGATTTCACACGCCGTACGAACCGTCGCTTCCGCCAATGGTTCGGCGCGATGGCGGACGCAGGCATCGATCAGGCGTGCCAACCCTTCCTGGCGTCCCCCGCCCGGCGAGGATTCGATCAAGCCGTCGCTAAACAGAAAGAAGCGATCGCCCGTGGCGACGCTGATATCGCAGCGATGCAGCGTCGCCGTGCCAAAGATTCCCAACGGATCGCTTTCCATTTCCACGGCCTGGGCGGCCCCGCCGCGCCTTACCAAAATCAGCGGAGGATGCCCCGCGCCGACGATGGTGAGGCGGTGCGTGTGCCGATTCAGGCGCGCGTAGCAGGCCGTCAGATACTGCTCTTCGCCCATCATTTCGACCATCACGGAATTCACGCCACGCATGGTGTCCTCGGGCGAAAAGACCGGCCCGCCATACTGCCGCAGCAGCGCCTTTATTGCCGAGGTCAGATAGGCGGCGCTGACGCCGTGGCCGCTAATATCCGCCACGAAGTAGCCGAAGACGCCGGCACCGAGCGGCAAGATGTCGTAGAAATCGCCTCCGGCTTCCTCGAGCGGCCTGTAATAAACCTCGAAATTCGCTTCCGGACAATCCTCGGGACGGACCAAAATCGATTGTTGGGCGTTGCCCAACTGCTCCAGGCGCGCGCGCTGCTGGCCCACCAGAGCGCGGTTGGTTTCGCGGATCCGCAGGTGCACCCGCACGCGCGCGAGAACCTCCTCGCCATGCATGGGTTTCGCGATGTAATCCACGGCCCCCATCTTCAGGCCGGCCACCTTGCTCTTCACGTCATCGAGAGACGAAAGAAAAATAATGGGAATGTCGGCGGTGGCAACGCCCGATTTCAAGCGGGCGCAGGTCTCAAAGCCCGTTTCCCCGGGCATCAACACGTCCAGCAAGATGAGATCCGGCTGCTCCATGCGGCTCAGATCGCGGGCCTGCGGACCGTTGCCGGCGGTCAGCACGCGGAAGCCCACTTCCTCCAGTACGCTCCTCGCCACGTCCAGATTGATGGGCGTGTCGTCGACCACGAGAATCGTTGGTCCGGCCGGCGCGGTCGCTAGGGGACCGCTGTGCGAATCGGCGAACCTTCCGGCTCGGTTGGCGGCGGACTCCCGGCCAAAAGGAGGCGTTGGGGAGAATCCGAGTTTCGCTGGCGTTGGTACGGGCCCTTGCACAAATTGCTCATCGGCCCACATTTGGTCTTTCGGAGTGAAATCGATTCGCCGTGCGACCGGGCGCGCTAGAGGGTTTTCCGAACGGGGACGAAAGGCGTTTGATTCCTGTTGATTTGGGTGTTTACAAAAGCGCCGAATCGCACGCCAAGGCCTGCGGAAGATCTGCGTGGTACGTTGTAGATCTGGAGCTGTTACAAGTGAAGCCCGTTATTGGAATTGATCTGGGTACCACGAACTGCGCGCTAGCCTACACCGAGGGCGATGCGATGGAGCAGTTCGCCATTCCGCAGTTGGTGCATCCCGGCGAAGTCAGAGAAGAGTCTCTTCTGCCCTCTTTTGTGTTTCTGGATCCGGCGGGGCCCATTGTGGGAGTCCTGGCGCAGAAGAAAGGGCTGGAAAACGCCGGGCGCCTGGTGGCATCGGCGAAATCATGGCTTTCCCACGCCGGTATTGATCGCGAAGCGGCGATCCTGCCGCCGAACGCGCCCGAGGGTATCGCTAAAATCTCGCCCGTGGAGGCTTCCCAACGATTCTTGACGCATCTGCGAGAGGCCTGGAATCAGAAGCATTCATCCGAACCATTCGACGACCACCAGATCCTGGTGACCGTCCCGGCTTCCTTCGACGAGGTGGCGCGCGAATTGACGCTGAAAGCCGCGGAACAGGCAAGCTATAAGAATGTCATTCTGTTGGAAGAGCCGCAGGCTGCCTTCTATGCCTGGATCGAGCGCAATGCCAACTGGCGCGAGCTGGTGAGCGTCGGCGATCTGGTGCTGGTGATCGACATTGGCGGCGGCACTACCGATTTCACGCTCATCGCCGTGAAAGAGCAGGCCGGTGAGATCGCACTGGAACGCATTGCGGTGGGCGATCATATCCTGCTCGGCGGCGACAACATCGATGCCGCGCTCGCGCATCACGTGGCGCAGACTCTGCCGCAGAAATTGGATGCCCTCCAATTTCACGGGCTGTGGCAGCAGTGCCGCGCCGCCAAGGAACAGCTGCTGGCGGAGGGCTCCAAGGCCGCCGAACAATCGATCACCATTCTGGGCCGCGGGACGGGTCTGGTGGGCGGGACTATTAAGAGCAAATTGAAGCGTGACGACTTGCAGCGAATCCTGCTCGAAGGATTCCTGCCGCTGGTGGCCATGGATGCCGCGCCCGAGGGACGGCATGCATCGCTGGCGGAATTTGGGTTGCCCTATGCGGCCGACGCCGCCATCACCCGGCACTTGGCCCACTTCCTGCATCGCCATGCGGCGCAGCCTACTCACGTTCTATTCAACGGTGGCGTGCTGCGGGCGAAGCTGGTGCGGGAACGGATTCTGCAAGCGTTGAACCAGTGGCTTGCACGTCCCAATAAGCCGCCCATTAAACCGCTGGCATCCGATGACCTCATGCACGCCGTGGCGCGCGGCGCGGCGTACTATGGCCTCGCGCGGCAGGGCAAGGGCGTCCGGGTTCGCGGAGGAGTGCCGCGCAGCTACTACATCGGCATCGAAACCACCATGCCGGCGGTGCCGGGAATGAAGCCTCCGCTGAAAGCTCTTACCGTTGTGCCTTTCGGTATGGAGGAAGGCGGCGGCTACCAGATCAAAGACCGGCAGTTTGCTTTACGGCTCGGCGAGCGGGCGCAGTTCCGGCTGTTTCAATCGACGGAGCGACGCCAGGACACGCCCGGAGAATTGATCGAAGAGATCTTGCCGGAGATGGAGGAATTGACTCCCGTCGAGGTGTCCCTGCCGGGTAACCCGGGCGAAACCGTTCCCGTGAAACTCGAGAGCCTGGTTACCGAAACCGGCATGTTGGAGCTGTGGTTCGTAGCGGGCGACGCGCGGCGCTGGAAGCTGCAATTCAACGTGCGGCCCCGCCGAGGCCCAGCGGCTTGAGTCGCGCGCTTCCCTTCCCCTACAGTGGGACCGCTGTGCCGCCACAGGAAGGCGTGTTAGGATTTGTCAGGACAATTAGAATTAGAATGCGGTGGCGCCGCCTTCTCAGGAACTCCGCGATGCGGCAACACAATCCGGAATCAGTGCCATGATCTTACTGCTCAGTTCTGAGCCCATGGTTCGCGCAGTCCTGAAGGACGTGCTGGAGCGGGCGGGTCATGTCGTTTTTGCGACGGGTAATTTGGGAACGGCCGTAGAGGCGCTCGCCGAATACAGGATCGAGCTGTTGATGACTCATCCGTATGTCGACAACATCACCGGGTTCGATGCGGCCAAGTACCTGCGCTCCAAGAACCCGCACATGGGAATCCTGATCGTAACCGGTTTCCTGGACGACGACCGTCTTCAATATCCGGGACTGGAAGGCTTTGACATTTTCCCTCCACCCTATGACGCCGCTCCCCTGATCAAGAAAGTTGAGTCGGTCCTGAAGGCGTTGCGGCAACGCGGGACGCAACATAAATGGACCAGCGGGGGACGCTAGCGCCCGTTTTTTTTGCGATCGTTCTTCCGCTCCCTTCATTGCCATTTTCACTCCAGGTTTCTCTTGCGACTTGACGCGGGCTCCCGGACAACTTTACTCTGACGGCAGAAGGCCAAAACGAGAAGCAGGCAGAAATAGGAGGCCTTCGCTCCGCCGTGAGCGAAGGAACAAGTATGCCCGATAGTCCGATAACGCCGGCGAAACCGCCGACCGACCCTGACGTGAACGGCTTGCCCGCATCGGCACCGGTCCACCCAGCGCCGACCGACCCTGACGTGAACGGGTTGCCCGCATCCACGCCGGTCCCCGCAGCGCCTCCCAATAATGTTCCAAAAAGCGAAAAAGCTCCCGATGGCGAAAAGGCTCCAGCCGGCAAGACCAAGCCTGGACGCCGGCGATGGCCGTGGGTGCTCGTCGTACTGTTGCTTTTGGGCGTAGGCGCTTATTTTCTGTGGTCCAAAATTTCAGGCGCGAAATCCAGCGCTGCAGCGAAGGCCGCTGCGGCGGGTCCTCCTCCCATCCCCGTCGTTGTGACGAAATCCCGCACGGGGGATATTGGCGTCTATTACACGGGGTTGGGCGCCGTTACGCCGCTCGCAACGGTAACGGTGAAAACGCGGGTCGACGGGCAATTAGTCAGCGTTCGCTATAAGGAAGGCGACACCGTAAAACAGGGCGATCTGCTGGTGGAAATTGACGATGGGCCTTATCAGGCCGCCTTAACGGTGGCGCAAGGACAACTCATCCGGGATCAGGCTCTGCTGGACAACGCGCGCATCGACTTGGCGCGCTATCAAAAATTGGTCCCGCTCGAAGCGGTTCCCGAACAAATGCTGGCCACGCAGGTGTCGCTGGTGCAACAGGACGAAGGGATCGTGAAGCTGGACCAAGGGCAGGTCGCCAGCGCCCAGGTCAATCTGGCGTACTGCAAGATCGCGGCTCCCGTCGCCGGACGCATTGGATTGCGCCTGGTGGACGCCGGAAATATCGTGCATGCGACCGACACCACCGGATTGGTCGTCATCACGCAAATGGATCCCATCAGCGTGGTCTTCACCATCGCCGAAGATCAGCTGCAAGTCGTGCTCAAGAAGATGGCCGCCGGGCAGACGCTGGAAGTGGATGCTTACGACCGCACCGCCAACACCAAGATCGCGCAGGGATCGTTGACGACGCTCGACAATCAGATCGATCCCACCACCGGCACGCTCAAACTCAGAGCGATCTTCGCGAACGCGATGGGTACGCTCTTCCCCAATCAGTTTGTGAACGCGCGTCTGTTGGTGCAGGAAAAGCATGGAGTAACGCTGGTGCCGACGGCCGCGATTCAAAAGAATTCGAACGCGACTTATGTATACGTCGTGAAAGCGGATTCCACCGTGACCCTGCGACCGATCACCGTCGATACGGCCGAAGGCGACGACACGCAAGTGACGTCAGGTCTGATGCCGGGAGAAGTCCTGGTCATGACCGGCGTCGACAAACTGGAAGAAGGGAGCAAGGTCAGCGTGCAGGCGCCGTCCGCCAACGCTCCCGCCGGCGCAGCCCCTGCCGCGAAGCCCGCCGCGAAACCTTCCGCCCAGAAGACTGGCAATACCCCAAAGGGGAAATAAGTGAATCCGTCCCGCATCTTCATTCTGCGGCCCGTCGCGACGGCCATGCTGATGGTGGGACTGCTGCTGGCAGGCGCCGTCGGATACATGCAGCTCCCGGTTTCAGCTTTGCCGGAAGTGGATTATCCAATCATTCAAGTGACGACGTTCTATCCCGGCGCCAGCCCCGACGTGATGGCGTCTTCGGTGACCGCGCCGCTGGAGCGTCAGTTCGGACAGGTGCCGGGACTACAGCAGATGACCTCGACCAGCTCCGATGGGAGCTCCGTCATCACGCTGCAATTCAGCCTCAGTCTGAGTATTGATGTCGCCGAGCAGGAAGTGCAGCAATCCATCAATGCGTCGGGTACGTACCTTCCCGCGGACCTCCCGGTCCCTCCGATTTACAGCAAGACCAACCCGGCCGACACGCCGATCCTGACGCTGGCCCTCACCTCCACGGACATTCCTCTGTCGAAGGTAGAGGATCTCGCCGATACGCGGCTGGCGCCCAAACTCTCGCAGTTGCCCGGCGTCGGGCTGGTCAGCATCAGCGGCGGGCAGAAGCCCGCGGTGCGGATTCAAGCCAATCCCACGGCGCTGTCTTCCTACGGTCTCAATCTGGAGGATTTGCGCACGGCTCTGATTGCCGCCAACGTGAATCAGGCCAAGGGAAACTTCGATGGGGCGCGGCAATCCTACCAGATTGGAGCCAACGACCAGTTGCTCTCGAGCAGCGACTATGCGCCGCTCATCATTGCTTACAAGAACGGCGCCCCTGTCAAGTTGACCGACGTGGCCGACGTCATCGACGACGCCGAGAATATCCGGCAAGCCGCCTGGATGAACGAAACGCCTGCGGTGATTTTGAACATTCAGCGCCAGCCGGGCGCGAACATCATCTCCGTCGTCGATCAGGTCAAAAAGCTGCTACCGCAGTTGACCTCGACGCTGCCCGCCTCCGTTCGCGTCAGCGTACTGACCGACCGCACCACCACCATCCGCGCCTCCGTCAGCGACGTGCAGTTCGAGCTGATGCTGACGGTGGGGCTGGTGGTGCTGGTGATGTTCCTGTTCCTGCGCAACATTCCGGCAACCATCATTCCCGGCATCGCCGTTCCGCTCTCGCTGGTCACCACTTTTGGCGTGATGTATCTGCTGGGCTACAGCCTGAATAATCTGACGTTGATGGCTTTGACGATCTCCACCGGTTTCGTCGTGGACGACGCCATCGTGATGATCGAAAACATCACCCGCTATCTGGAGAACGGCGAGAAGCCTCTGGATGCAGCGCTCAAAGGATCGGCGCAAATCGGTTTTACGATCGTCTCTCTCACCGTCTCGCTGATTGCCGTTCTGATTCCTTTATTGTTCATGGGCGATATCGTCGGGCGTCTGTTTCGCGAATTCGCCGTGACGCTAAGCGTCACCATCCTCGCCTCGGCCGTGGTATCGCTGACGCTGACTCCGATGATGTGCTCGCGCTTGTTAAAGCACACGCCGGAGGCGGAGCAAGGACGCTTCTACCGCGTCTCGGAGAACGCCTTCAACGCGATCATCGACTACTACGGAAAAACTTTGCGGTGGGTGTTGGGCTGGCAGATCACGACGCTCATCGTTGCCTCGGCCACTCTCATTTTGACCATCTACCTGTTCTACGTCATCCCTAAAGGCTTCTTCCCGATTCAGGATACCGGCGTGATCCAGGGCGTTTCGGAATCGGCGCAATCGGTGTCCTTCCCGGAGATGTCGCTCCAGCAGCAGAGTTTGACCAAGATCATTCTCCAGGATCCGGCGGTCGATAATCTGTCCTCTTTTATCGGCATCGACGGGACCAATACAACGCTGAACAGCGGGCGCATTCTGATTAACCTGAAACCGATCGCTATCCGCAAGATCAGCGCGAGCGACGTCATCCGGCGCCTGCAGCCGCAGCTGGAGCAGGTCGCGGGAATCACGTTGTTCATGCAACCGGTGCAGGATCTTTCGGTCGACGACCGCGTCAGCCGGACCCAGTTCCAATACACTCTGGAGGACCCCAGCGTGGATGAGCTGAATCTCTACGCACCGCAGATGCTCGCCAAGCTGAAGCAGCTGCCGGAACTGAGCGATGTGGCGAGCGATCAGGAAGTGCTCGGCTTGCGGGCCAAACTGGTGTTCGACCGCGACACGGCCGCGCGCTTCGGCATCACCACGTCGGCCATCGACCAGACGCTCTATGACGCCTACGGCCAGCGCGAAGTGTCGGTGATGTTCACGCAGTTGAACCAATATCACGTGGTGCTCGAAGTGAAACCCGGGTTTGCGAAAGATCCCGCGGGCCTAGGCGATTTGTTTATCCGCACGGCCGCCGGAACCTCCACCGCAGCCGGAACCTCGACTGTCCCGGCGATCCAATCCACGACGGCCTTCCCGAACGGCGGACAGATTCCTCTTTCCGCGTTCGCTCACGTGGAGACCACCACGGTTCCCATCACGGTAAACCATCAGGGCCAGTTTCCGGTGGTGACGCTCTCGTTCAATCTGGCTCCGAACGTATCGCTGGGGGACGCGGTGAAGGCCGTCAACCGGGTGCATGACGAGATGGGCATGCCGCCGAGCATACAGGCTGCCTATCAAGGAACCGCCGAGGCGTTCCAGTCCTCGCTGGCGAACGAGCCGGTCTTGATTGCCGCGGCGCTGATCACGGTGTATCTGGTCCTGGGCATTCTCTATGAAAGCTACATCCATCCCCTGACGATTTTGTCCGCGCTGCCTTCGGCGGGCGTGGGCGCCTTGCTGGCGCTGCTTCTCCTGCGGCAGGATTTCAGCGTGATCGCGTTGATCGGCATCGTCTTGCTGATCGGCATCGTGAAGAAGAACGCCATTATGATGATCGATTTCGCGCTCGCCGCCGAGCGCGAGCAGGGCATGCGTCCCGAAGACGCCATCTATCAAGCCTGTCTGCTGCGCTTCCGCCCCATCATGATGACCACCATGGCGGCGCTGCTCGGCGCCGTGCCGCTCGCCTTGGGATCGGGCAGCGGTTCGGAACTGCGCCGGCCCTTGGGAATTACGATTATCGGCGGCCTGTTGATCAGCCAGCTGCTGACGCTGTACACGACGCCGGTGATCTATATCTGGTTCGACCGTTTGGCGTCGCGATTATCGCGCAAAAACGAACACGTCCCGGCGGACGCGAATCCGCTGCCGGCACCGGCGAAGTAAGCCATGAATATCTCCGAGCCGTTTATTCGCAAACCGGTGGCCACCACTCTCCTGGTGGTCGCCATCACGTTGGCCGGAGGCGCGGCCTACCGTTTGCTCCCGGTATCGCCGCTGCCGGAAGTGGAATTCCCCACCATTTCCGTGAGCGCCGCGTTGCCGGGAGCGAGTCCCGAGACCATGGCGTCGTCCGTGGCCACCCCGCTCGAGCGCCAGTTCGGACATATTGCCGGCATCAGCGAGATGACTTCCTCGAGCGCGCTGGGATCTACCAGCGTTACCTTGCAATTCTCCCTCGATCGAGACATCGACGCCGCGGCGCGCGACGTACAAGCCGCCATCAACGCGGCCCGTGGTTATCTTCCCACCAATCTGCCCAACAATCCTACCTACCGGAAAGTGAATCCGGCTGACTCGCCCATCTTTATGCTGGCGCTCACCTCGACGATCCTCACGCGCGGCCAGATGTACGACGCTGCTTCGACCATCATGGCTCAAAAGCTTGCGCAAATCAGCGGCGTGGGCCAGGTGACCGTGGGCGGGAGTTCCCTTCCCGGCGTTCGCGTCGAATTGAATCCAATCGCTCTGAGCAAGTACGGCATCGGTCTCGAGCAGGTTCGGACCGTGCTGGGCGGCGCCAACGCCAATACGCCCAAGGGGCACTTTTCCGACGGTCAACGCATGTGGGAGGTGGGTGCCAACGATCAGATCTTTAAGGCCAGCGACTACGCGCCACTGGTGGTGGCGTACAACAACGGCTCGGCCGTGCGGATCTCGGACATCGGGCAGACGCAGGATGCCGTCGAGGACCTCCGCAATTCGGGCTACGCCAACGGCAAGCCCTCCGTCCTAGTCATCATCTTCCGCCAGCCCGGCGCGAATATCATCGATACGGTGAATCGCATCCAGGCCGTCCTTCCGCAAATCCAGGCCGCCATTCCGCATGCGATCGACGTCAAAGTGGCGATGGATCAGACCGTCACTATCCGCGCGTCCGTGAACGACACGGAGAGGACTCTGATTCTCTCGGTGGGCCTCGTGATTCTGGTCGTCTTCGTCTTCCTGCGCAATGGGCGCGCCACCTTCATCCCGAGCGTTGCGGTCCCCGTGTCGCTGGTGGGGACGTTCGGCGTGATGTATCTGTTGGGATACAGCCTGGATAATCTTTCGCTAATGGCGCTGACCATTTCCACCGGCTTTGTGGTCGACGACGCCATCGTGGTGATCGAGAACATCACGCGTTATCTGGAACAAGGGTTGCAGCCTGCCGAAGCCGCCCTCAAGGGCGCAAAGGAAGTGGGCAGCACCGTGTTTACCATTAGCATTTCGTTGATCGCGGTGTTCATCCCGCTGCTTCTCATGGGCGGGATTGTCGGGCGCCTGTTTCGTGAATTCGCCGTGACCCTCTCGGTTGCCATCGCCGTTTCCATGGTGGTTTCGTTGACCGCCACCCCCATGATGTGCGCTCACCTTTTAAAGAGTGAGGTTTCCCATGGCTGGATGTACCGCACCAGCGAGCGGGCGTTCGAGTGGGTGGTAGATCTATACGCGCGAACCCTGTCCGTCGCGCTTCGTTTTCGAGCCATTACCCTGCTGGTCCTGCTCGCCACCATCGGGCTGAATGTTTATCTGTTCGTGCACGTACCCAAGGGTTTTTTCCCGCAGCAGGATACCGGACGAATACAGGGATCGATTCTGGCCGATCAGGACACCTCGTTTCAGGCCATGGACAAGATCATGCTGCCGATGATCAATATCGTCGCCGCCGATCCGGCCGTCGATACCGTGATCGGATTTACGGGAGGCAGTACGTACAACACGGCGCGGCTGTTCATTTCGCTCAAGCCGCTGGAGCAACGGAAAATCTCGGCGGACTTGGTCATCGCGCGGCTGCGCCCGCAGCTGGCTAAGATTCCCGGCGCCACCTTGTACCTGCAGGCGTCGCAGGATTTGCGCATCGGCGGCCGGCAGAGCAACGCCCAATATCAATTCACCATGTATGGCGATAATCTGGACGATCTCAATCGCTTGTCGCCGCAGATGGTCGAGCAATTTAAAGCGATTCCCCTGATCACCGATGTGAGCAGCGATCAGCAAATCCGCGGCCTGCAGTCCCTGGTTCAGTACGATCGCACGACGGCCTCGCGCTTCGGCATCACGCCGCAGCTCATCGATGCCACGCTCTACGACGCCTTCGGCCAGCGCCAGGTATCTACGATGTACACGACGCTGAATCAGTATCACGTAGTGATGGAGGCCGCGCCGGAGTTCTGGCAAAATCCCTTATTCCTGCGGCAAGTCTTTGTCGATGCGCCGGACGGACAACAGGTGCCGCTCAGCGCGATCGCCAAATTCGCCCCCACCACGGCTCCGTTGACCGTAACGCACCAGGGACTGTTTCCGGCGGTGACGATTTCCTTCAATCTGAAACCGGGCGTGGCGCTAGGCGATGCCGTGAATGCCACCACGGCGGCGGCCGCGAAGCTCCAGCTTCCACCGACCATTCAAACCGAATTCGCCGGCACTGCCCAAGCCTATGAAGCCTCGCTGTCCACCGAACCGGTGCTGGTGGCGGCGGCGCTGGTGACGGTGTATATCATCCTGGCGATGTTATATGAGAGCCTCATCCATCCCGTCACGATCATTTCCAGCCTGCCCGCGGCCAGCGTGGGCGCGCTGCTGGCGTTGATGTTTACCCGCAACGACCTCAGCATCATCGCGATCATCGGCATTATTCTGCTGATCGGCATCGTCAAAAAGAATGCCATCATGATGATCGACTTCGCTCTTGTCGCGGAACGAAACGAAGGCAAAAATTCCTACGACTCCATCGTGGAAGCGTGCCGCTTGCGCTTTCGCCCGATTCTGATGACCACCATGGCGGCACTGCTCGGAGCTTTGCCGCTGGCGCTCGGGACGGGAACGGGATCCGAGCTTCGCCGCCCACTCGGAATCACCATCATCGGAGGGCTCATCGTGAGCCAGTTGCTGACGTTGTACACCACCCCTGTCGTCTACCTATATTTCGACAGCCTGCAGCGATGGTGGAATCGCGCGCCCGCGCCAGAATCCAGAGGCGCTGAGCCGGTTAAATCTCCGGCGTGAAATAGGCTGACGCGGATACTGCGCCCGCTACGTAAGTTCCAGCTCGGCGAGCCGGATGAAGCACCGTGAATGGGACGGCCGCCCCGTGTGCGCTATTTCGTCTGTCCCAAATGCACCACGGATCCATCCGAATTCGTCCGGTCTCCAGGATGAAGTTTTGCCGGGCAGCTTCCAATATATTTTTGGTCCATGACCATCGTCACGTCGCCGATATCGGGCATCGCCGGCGTATACACTCCGTGGGACTCGGAATGGGTCGCCGTGTCCCCCTGATAGGTCGTCGTTCCCGTGGTGTCAATCGTGGTTCCGCCGACCGCGCAATGGCTCTTGCTGGAATACTTGCCAGCCGAAACGATTTCGGTCACCATGGTGCAGCTCTTTTGCGCCTTAGCCCGGAGCCGAATCGTTTGGTCAAAGGCATGATTGCGGCAAATCGTGTAGTTTGAAACAGCCTTTTTGCCTCCAGGATTCGTGGTCGCCTGCGTGTGAACGGACCAGAGCCCTTCCTTCAGTTCCGGCTCGTCGGCCGCAACGGCAACTCCCATCACCAGCAAAAGTGCGCCGCCCGCCGAAACCATCGCTCTCTTCATGACTTAAATTTCCCTTCCTTCATCGTGTCGTTCGCCGGACGCGTCTGTTCACCTAATTGTATCGTCCGGGACGGTAAGCGCAGCGATTTTGCGCTCGGGATTTCCGTGGCCCGCCTGCATCTGCCGACGTGGTCCCGGCTGCCTGAACGCGGGGAGCCGCGATCGCATCGGCTCCTCTGCGCATGAAAGCCGCGCCACTAAAACGAGTGGTTCATAGCGAATTCCATCTAGCAGGCCGGCTGCGCCGTGTTTACAAATGAAGGTCCAGCGGAAGCGAGTGACACGTCCTCATTCAGACTGGACGCGAAACAGGTTCAGCACGGGACCGTCGGTCGTGTCTTCCGCCAGGAGATGAGGATTCTCGATGGCTCGCTGTCCCAGCACTGCCGCTCTTTCGTCGTGATCGGTGACATGGGACAAGGTGCACTCATATAAGTTGTCACCGAACTTCAGGCGGACATGCGGATCGCGCACCACGTTATTCACCCAGCTCTTGCCGTCCGGAAAATGAACTCCCTTGGCGAACATCGACGTGATATAAAGGTGACCACCCTGCAGGATGTAGCCAGTCGTCACCGAATGCGGAATCCCGTACCAGGTGCGCGTCTCCAGTTTGTCGGTCTTATATTGGGTAACGAACGACCAGTCGGTGACCGGAGTCTTTACCACCGTTCCGTTCAGCCATAATCCTGGATAATTTCCAGGACCGGGGACATTCCCGATCGGGGAGAAGCCGGTGACCCGCACCGCGACTAACAGCAAAACCAAAACCACCAGGATTGCGCCTACGATTTTCGCCAACGTCCTCATCTTGGGCTCCTCAACGTGAATAGCCCGGATCCCCGTATGGGTTCCGGTACTGAGTCATTGTACACTCAACCGTCTCGACGAGCGTAACGTGATAAGTTAGCATCGTGATAAAGTTAGCAGCCATGGCAAAGAGACCACCTGTTGGAGCTAGACCGAATCTGTTACTCGTGCCGATGTTGGTTCTTCGTGTGACGGCGCAGGCCATCCCCGCTCTGATGGCCTTGTGGTTCGGAACGTTGTGCGGTCAGTCCACGCCGAAGCACCTCAATCCCGTGATCGAAAAACTGGCGGCCGGCAAACCATTCGTCGGCGTGCAGACCGGCGATCTCTCTCTGGAAAATGCTCGTGCGTTGGCCCGCGCCGACATTGATTATGTGTATCTGGAGATGGAGCACGGACCGATGGACTTTGACGGCTTGCATCGGTTCACGGTCGGCATGATCGACAAAGCCACGATTCTCAAGAAAGGGAATGCCCAGCCCAACGTCGCGGTGTTCGCGCGCTTTGCTCCCTATGGACGGGAGAACGCGCAATGGTTCGTGAAACAGGCGCTCGATATCGGTCTGATGGGCGTGATCTTCAACGGCATCGACAACCCGGAACAGGCACTGCTGGCGGTGCGGAATATGCGGTATCCGCAGAAGCGAACATCTAAATATCCGGAGCCAGCGGGCTTGCGCGGCTACGCTCCGGGAAACGCCGTCTGGTGGTGGGGCATTCCGGATGCGGAATACGAACGGCGGGCTGATGTTTGGCCCCTGAATCCCGACGGCGATCTGCTGGCCATCATGATGATCGAAACCTCCGACGGACTGAAAAACGCCGACGCCATCGCGGCTGTGCCGGGCGTGGGCGCGATTTTCGTAGGTGCGGGTGCCGATCTGTCTCAATATCTGGGAGTCGAACGGAATTCGCCGGAGTTGGAACAAGGACTGCAGACGATCCTCAAAGCCTGCCTGGCGCATAATGTGCCGTGCGGCATCACTGCACTGACCGCCAATGACATCGCGAAGCGCCTCGCGGAAGGATGGAAAATGATTCGCTCGCCGGAAATCGCCCTGCTCCAATGGCGCTCCTCTCCAACGCGGTAAAAGGCGGACAAGTGTAAACCGCCGGTTGGTAGTCTAACGGATGTCCGGTAGTCTAATGGAAAACATGCATCGTCATCACTGGATCGGACTGGCGTTGGTCGCGGCTTGCATATGCGCGCCCGCGCAGTGGCTGAATCAACCCACTCCCGGGGCTCCGCGCACGCCCGACGGCAAGGTGAATATGACCGGACCCGTTCCCCGCGTGAACGGCAAACCCGACCTCTCGGGGATCTGGCAAGTGCAGGCTGAGCCTCGTCCGCCGGGTCCTTTCGGACTGGGCGAATCTCCAAATTCAAAGTATTTCCGGAATATTCTGGCGGATTTCAAAGCAGGTGAGGAGCCGCTCACGCCCGCAGGCAGGGACACCTTCCGCCGACACATTCAGCCGGGCGTCGTCGGTCCCAGCGTGATCTGTCTGCCGGATGGAGTGCCTCACGCCGATCTGTTGCCGGAGCCGTTTAAGATCATTCAAACGCCCGGCGAAATCCTGATGCTATACGAAGTGGAAACAATTTTCCGCCAGATCTTCATGGACGGGCGCACGTTTCCTTCCGATCCGTCGCCGACCTGGTTGGGATATTCGATAGGGAAATGGGAGGCTGACACTCTGGTGGTCGAGACGCTGGGATTCAACGATCTCAGTTGGCTGGACGCCGCCGGCCACGGGCACAGCGAGAATCTAGACGTCGAGGAGCGTTTCCAGCGGCGCGATTTCGGGCACATGGATATCACCGTGACGATGACCGATCCGAAAATGTTTACCCGTCCGGTCACCATCCGTATCGTGGAGGAGCTTCTGCCGGACACCGATGTGTTCGAGCACATCTGCTACGAAAACGAAAAAGACGCCCCGCACCAAGCGGGCAGCGCGGGCAAGTGACCCGGCCTGTCAATACGCATCCGGCAGTACTCATCGCGCTAAATTTCCCGGAAAGAGGCGAGCAGCAGAAGTCGCAAGCGGGAACCGCTCGCTTCGTCAAATCCAGTTCTTCCGCAGCAGCCAGATCTTGATGATTTGCGTCAGGCCCATATAGCAAAGCAGCGTCGCCAAGAGGATGGGCCAATACAGGCCGGGTAATTGCGTCAGACCGAGAGAAGAAGCCAAGGGAGAATAGGGCAACCACGCTCCGAAAGCCATAATCGACAACGTCGTGGCGGTGAGCGGCCAACTCGCACGGCTCTGCAGGAAGGGAATCTTATTGGTGCGAATCACATGTATGATGAGCGTCTGCGTCATCAGCGATTCGACGAACCAGCCGGATTGAAACACCGAAGCACGCGCGGGGTCCCAGCAGTGGAACACATAGAGCATCACGAAGAACGTCGTGTAGTCGAAGAGCGAGCTGATCGGGCCGATGAACAGAATGAACCGCGTGATTTCCGCGATGTTCCAGGGACGCGGGCGCGCCACTTGCTCGTCGTCCACGGCGTCGGCGGGAATCGGCACCTGCGAAAAATCGTAGAGCAGATTGTTGCTCAACACTTGAATGGGCGCCATGGGAATGAAAGGCAGAAAGGCGCTGGCTCCCAGCACGCTGAACATGTTGCCGAAGTTGGAACTCGCGCCCATGCGAATGTATTTCAAAATATTCGCGAAGACCTTTCGTCCTTCCGTCACGCCACCCTCCAGCACCATGAGATCTTTCTCCAGCAGGATGAGGTCAGCGGACTCTTTTGCGATATCCGTCGCCGTATCTACTGAAATACCGATATCGGCCGCCCGCAACGCCGGAGCGTCGTTAATTCCGTCGCCGAGAAATCCGACCACGTGGCCCTTGCTACGAAGGACTTGAATGACGCGCTGCTTGTGCGCGGGAGAGAGGCGGGCAAAGAGCGTGGCTTTCTCGGACGCCTCGGCCAGTTCCGGGTCGGACATTTTCTCTATATCCGCTCCCAGCAGCATGGGATCGGCCGAAAGGCCCACATCCTGGCACACTTTTCGACTGATGAGATGGTTGTCTCCGGTTAGAATCTTTACGGCCACTCCCTTTTGGTGAAGTGCTTCCAGCGCCTGCGCGGCCGTCGCTTTCGGAGGATCCAGAAACGCGACATAGCCTTTGAGCACGAGCTCTCGTTCGTCGTCTTTGGCGCAAATTCGCTTGCCGGTGAGTTCCTTCGTCGCCACCGCCAGCACGCGAAAACCGTCGTTGCTCAGGCTTTCGTATTGTTCTTTCAAGCCGACCATCAGGTTGGGATCCATCGGCGATAGGTTCCCGTGCTCTTCGAAATGCGAGCACTGCTGGAAGACCGCTTCCGGCGCGCCCTTCGTCAGCAGGATGGGCACGCCTTCGGGAGTCTCCACCAGCACGGACATCATGCGCCGCGTGAAATCGAACGGAATCTCATCCAGCTTCTTGTACTTTTCGACTAACGCCTGTTGATGGAAATCGGAACTGTCGAGAATGGCCCGGTCGAGCAAGTTTCGCAGACCGGTTTGGAAGTGGCTGATGAGGTAGCCGTCCAGCAGCACTTCTTCACTCTCCTCTCCCGTCACGCTGCAATGCCGCTGCAGCACGACGCGATCCTCCGTGAGAGTGCCCGTTTTATCGGTGCACAAAACGTCCATGCCTCCGAAATTTTGAATGGCGTTGAGACGCTTGACGATCACCTTCTTGCGGCTCATGGCAAGCGCGCCTTTGGATAAGCACACGGAAACGATCATAGGCAACATCTCGGGAGTAAGTCCCACGGCCACGGCCATGGCGAAGAAAAAAGCTTCCTTCCAATCGTGCTTGGTGAGTCCATTGATCAGGAAGACCAAAGGAACCATGACCGCCATCAGCTTGATCATGAGCCAGGTGAAACGATTGAGGCCCACGTCGAAACTTGTGGGCGGAGGTTCTGCCGCGATCGAACCCGCCATGCTGCCCAGATAAGTATTGACGCCCGTGACGACGACGACGGCAGTCGCCGCGCCGCTTTCGACGCTGGTCCCCATGAAGCAGGTGTTCGTGAAATCGCTGGGAGACGCGACCGCCTGCTTCTCGGGGTCGTGAAATTTTTCAACCGGCAGCGATTCGCCGGTGAGGCTTCCCTGGCTTACGAAAACGTCCTTGGATGCCAGCAGCCGCACGTCGCCGGGGATCATGTCGCCGGCGGAAAGTTGAATGATGTCGCCGGGCACCAGATCGCGCAGCGGCAGTTCCTTCGGCTGGCCGTCACGCAGAACAGTGGCCGTCACGTGGATCATCGCCTTGAGTTTCGCCGCCGCGGCGTCCGCACGGGCTTCTTGAATGAAGCGCAGCGCGACGCTCAGGACCACCATGGCCGCCATCACGGTTCCGGCGCGCGCGTCGCCCGTCGCGAACGAAATCGAAGAGAGACCGACCAGCAGAATGACGAGCGGATTGCGGACAATCTTCAGCAGACGGATGAACCAACCCTGCGGGCGCTCCTGTGCGACCTCGTTCGGACCCGCGGTGCGCATTTTTTCTTCGGCCTGCGCTTGCGTCAGTCCCGCGAGCGTCGTCGCCAGGGTACGCAGCACTTCATCGTTCGATTGCAGAGCGGCCGCCAGCACGGCTTGCGAAACTTGGATATTCTGCTTCTTAACTTTTTCTTGAACGGCCTTCTGTTGAACGGTCTCCTCGTGGCTCGGCGGCGGATGCGCGGGCAGCGTTCCGGGTTTCCCGGTGGTGCCACCGGCACTATCAGTGGACGCGGGCTTGCCGCTCCACTCGTCAGGCTTCGTGATCACTCCTTCGCCACCCCTCCCAAGTGTGACATTTAGCTGGAGGCCTCTATGAGTGTCCAGGCCCACCGGAGGAGCGGGGCGAGGCCGCAGCAAAAAAAGAACGCTCCGCGTTTAGGGAACACGGAGCGCTTTGTTGACCCAGGTATGACGGCTCGTTGAAAAAACGGCTTTGGTCGTGCCCTATTTCTTTACGCCAGCCGCCGCATCTTGGATGGAGCGATAGAGCGTGGTGTCGGCGGGGACGCAGCGGTCTTCCACCAGTCCCGCCCAGCCGCCGATCGACATGGCTTGTTTCGGGATCAAAGCCCATACCTTGGGACTCGCGTGCCACGGACGCGTGTACATCGCTGGATCGGTGAGCGTCATATCCACGCGCAGCCGATTCCGGCTGGGGCGCGTGTAGCGCTCTACCAGCACCGCCTTTTCGCTGATCGGATAACCGAACGCGTCCACCCATTGACGGTCGTCCAGACCCACCGTGGTCACCACCAGCGTGTCGCCTTCCCACTTGCCGACGGAGAATCCGTTAAAGCGCGGCAGGTAGTCGTCCACATTGGGAAGCTCTCTTCCGTCGGTCCAGATTTCGCGGTTATCCCAGGTCCATTCGAATTTTTGCGCGATGATTTCCTTGTTCTGAATGATCTGCATCGCCGCGTTTCCGCCGGAAAAAGCCACCAGCCGCATCAATCCCAGGGGCTCGCAATGCTCTTCCGGATCGTTGGACAACGCGGCCTTCGTCGCCCTGCGATACGCGATGTCGACATCAGTACGGGCGTTCGCACTTTCGCTCCCCAGCTCTATGCCCTTGGTCGGCCGGTTCATTTGAAACTTCTTTTCGCCCGCGGCGGTCCGTGGTGGAACATCGCCGAAGAAGCCGTAGGCTCCCGGAATGCCTGGCCCAGGGTCGCGGCACTCCGGGCACGCCGGTTGGTTAAATACGCCTGGATTGTGAGCCCACAGCCCGGTGAAGTCGTGCTTATCGTAGGGGCTCGTGTCTTTATCCGAAGACACGGACCTGTCCATGTTCCCCCCGCGACCCGCGTTCGTCCCGCGAGCCGGGTTAGGCGCATTCTGTGCCGCGGAGCTTTGGACCAGCAAAAATACCGGAACGGCCGTGAGAGCAAGCATTCTTACGGCGTGTCGACGGAATCGTACTAAACCAATGTTGTTGGTCATAATAATTGTCTCTTTACTTTTCCGTTACTTTCCGCCGTCCTTGGTGGGTTGGTAGCCGCCGGGCACGCCGTCCAGGTCGATGGCCGCTAGGTCTCCCTTCTCGCTGACGATGCTTTCGCCTTTCTCATTTTCAATCTTCATCACGACGGCCGTGTATCCGCCGGCGTACCCTGTGGCAAGGTAGAGCTTCACCCGGGTTCCCGGCTTCAGAGCTTCCAAACTGCGGGACTTCGTCCAGCCGGAGCGCGCGAGCTGCGATGGATTGTTCCCAGCTTCCGACTCCCAATGTTCGACGTGGCCGTTTTTATCCGTACGGTCGAAGCTCATCGAAGGATGCGGATTAAGATAGCGGTATTCGACCACCGTGGCCCAGGTCGACCAGACATGTTTGGTGTCGTAGGAGGTCGCGGTGCCGTGGTGAGCCGAAAGCGAGGCAGAGACCAGCAGCAAACCGGCAACCAGCGCGAATGATTTTGTAACGTGGTTTTGCATGCCCAAGAGTCTACGTCGCACGGTTTTGGATGTCAACGGCGTCCCTGCTCCACGGGTTCGCAAGACGGGTCAACAGACAAAAAGGACCAATTGTGCACGATAGGCCGGGAGTTGCAGACTAGGAGTACATGAAATACTTCCACCCGGCATTCTTCGCTCACCACGCGGTTGCCTTATTTCTGGACGGCGGTACCGCCTGGTGATCCGGCCAACCTACGCTGCCGCCGAATTGGCGGCTGACCGCATTCTTCGCCAGTTGACGCTGCATTCCGCCGCAGCGCAATTTTCCGCCGAGCGCGCCGCGACACTACCCGATTCGGCGAGCTTAGCCGTTTTGATCGATGCCGCGTTCTGGACCAGTCTGCGCCGCGAGGAAGGCTACGTCCCCCGCATTACTCTCGCCTTCGTCGCGCCAGAGCAAGTGGATCGTGCCGTTGTCTTCGCCACTTCGCTTTCTCTGGAGCCCAAGGGACTCACCAAAATCGCAGCCGCGGTGGAGAGGGCCGGTCTGCATCTCGGCGTTTGGCCGCAGCAGGACGAACTGCGCGTGTGGGGTATCACGCGCAACCTTCCGGCATTTAGTTTGATTTTAGAAGTTGTTCTTCCCGGTTTGCTGGTGGTGAAACAGAGCCCTTCCGAGAATTCCGGAAAGTTCATCAACATCGCCGTGCTGCAGGGGGACGAGATCAAGATCATCGATCCACAGGCCGCGGTCATCCCTGCCTATCCAACGCTGCTCGCTTCCAGACTCCGCGTGGAGTCACAGCCCGCCACAGGTTCGGCCGTGAACGTCCTATTGGAGCTTGCGGTGTCGATGCGCACGCATGGCCGCGGCGGCATGCTGCTGGTGGTGCCGGCGGGTTCGGATGCATGGACCGAGTCCATACTTCAGCCGATCACCTATGCGGTTGAGCCCGCGTTCTCTGGTCTTGCGGATCTGATGCGGCAAGATGCCGGGGGCCAGCCAAGCCGCCGGTGGGAAGATGCGTTGGGCCGCGCCATCGACGGGATTGCGGGCTTTACGGCCATCGACGGCGCTACCCTGATCACGGCGGATTACGAGTTGCTCGCGTTCGGCGCCAAGATTATCCGCCGCAAAGACTCGCCGCAAATTGGCCATGTCATCGTGACGGAGCCGATCGAAGGCGCAACCCCGATGCTCGCGGAGCCGGCCCATTTCGGGGGTACGCGCCATTTGTCGGCGGCACAGTTTGTCCATGATCAGCCCGACGCGATCGCGCTGGTCGCCTCGCAAGACGGCCGCTTCACAGTCTTCGCCTGGTCCCCCAGCGAAGAAATCGTGCAGGCGCACCGCATCGATGCTTTGCTTCTGTAGTGACGCACTGCTTCTCTCATGACGCTTTGCTTCTGTAATGACGCACTCCTGCTGTCGTGACGCATTGCTTCTGTAACGGTCGGGCCGCCTGCAGCTTAGTAGAGTGCCGTGGCAGCCGGTAAATCGCCAGGCGGCAGCGACGAGATGACGGGAAACGCTTCCGCGTTCAGCGACAGGCTGATGATCGGGATCGTCGAGGTGATCTCGACGGAGCCCGTGAAGTTTTGCAGGCTCAAGAGTGGACCAAGATTGGCCGCTCCATGCGCCAGCGGGGCGAGCGTGATGCTCATCATTCCCAGGCGCGCTCCCGCGTTGCTGATGACGGAAAAGGTCACGGTCGCGGATTGCGTCGCCGACGGATTCGCGTAGGCGACCCCCGTTGCCGTTTGCGCGAAGGTCACAAACTTAGTGGTCGGGGCTGTTTCCGCGTTTACTCCAGCCTCGGACGTGGGCACTCCGCTGGTATAGAAACGATACAGCAGGCTCGCCTGGATGGGACCAGTGCACGACGATTGAGCCCAGCCTTGCGCCACCGTCGCCGTCAGACTGGCAATCGTCTGATCGTGGATCGAGCCTCCCGGCGGCAGCACATCAGTACGCGTCGAAATCGACCCCTGGTTGAATGGGACCAACAACGGCGTGCCCGTATCGGAGTAAAAGTTCGTGGTGCACGTGACGGCTTGAGGAGAATAATTGATGAGCGTTAACGTGGTCTGGAAGCCGCCGGCAAAGGCGAGATCCGAGAAATAATAATTCGCCGCACCAGTTCCGCCGACGAATCCCAATGGCAGATCGCCGGGCGGCAACGAAGAGATCACGGGAAACGCTTCCGCGTTCAGCGACAAGCTGATGATCGGGATCGTCGACGTGATCTCGACCATTCCGGTGAAGCTTGACAAGCCGAGTAACGGACCCAGGTTCGACGCTCCGTGAGCGAGCGGACCGAGCGTGATGCTCTTCGTTCCCAGTTGCACTCCCGCGTTACTGAACACAGTGAATGTTATCGTTGCGCTTTGCGTCGTGGAGGGATTGGCGTAGGCGACGCCTGTCGCCGTCTGCGCGAAGGTGACGAAAGAGCTTGTCGGCGCCGTTTCCGCATTCACGCCGGCCTCTGAGGTTGCCACTCCATTCGTGTAGTAACGATACAGCAGGCTCGCCTGGATAGGACCCGTGCACGTGGATTGCGCCCAGCCTTCCGCGACCGGTGCTGTCAGGCTGGCGATGGTCTGGTCGTGAATGGAGTTTCCCGCGGGAAGCACATCGGTGCGCGCCGAAATGGAACCTTGGCTGAAGGGGACCATAAGCAGTCCGCCGGAATCGGAATAGAAAATAGTGCTGCAAGTAACACTTTGAGGGGAATCGTTGATCAGCGTGAGAGTCGTCTGGAAGCCGCCCGCAAAAGCAAGATCGGAAAAATAATAGGAATAGGTGTTCGCGCCTCCCGTAATGTTCAGCGTCGCGAGATTCGCGTAGATAATATCGCCCCCCAAATCGGTGAGCGCCATAGTCCCGTGGTATTGTCCGGCGGGCAGTGAACCCGGCCGGGCGGAAAGCGTGAATGTCGTGCCACTCGTAGTGATGGACGCACTGGTTGGACTGACCGATAACCAGTCGCCTTGATCGCTCCCCATGGAGGCAACCACCTGCGCGGGACAGGGGAGTGTGCAGCCGGGGGACAGCAGGGCTTGTGCGGCAGGGGACGCTCCAGCGATCGTGTAATTGAAGGTCGTGGTTCCGTCGGGAGCCGCTTCGACCACCAAAGTCACAGGGACCATCTGGGGGTTCGCGGAACCACTCGCCAAAAGGCTGATGAACCCGGTGTATGTACCGGCAGCCCAGCCGCTCGGCTGAACGGAGACAGTGAGGGAGGTCGGTGCAGTGGCGCTCTGCGGTAAAACCGACAGCCAACTCGCAGACACGCTGGTAGTGAATTGCAGTGATCCTGCCCCGATCGGACTAACGACGAGAGTCTGGCTGGGACCCGGAGCGTTCGCCAACGCGGCGAAGGTCATCAACGATGGCGTCAAAAGCAGACCGGGTACGGTAAGCGTGGCCGTCACCTCTGTTAGGCTCCCAGCCGCTTGCGCTTGCCGCGTGGATGCTTCGCCGAAAAATGGAAATACACCGGATGACGTGGAGACAACCACGTTGGCGGTATAAGTGCCGGGCGGAAATCCTAGAACCACCGGGCTGATCGAAACTGTGGTTTGGCCCGGGCTGCCCGGACTGGCGGATCCGGAGACGGGAGCAACGTTGATCCAATTTGCAGGCGCGTTGGAAGTGAGCGCTGTGGTCACACCCCAGGAGATCGTACCGGAATTGCTGTTAATCATGAGCACTTGCGGTGGCGGCACGCGTCCCGAGGGCGCGGAGAAATTCAAGGAAAGCGGAGAGACGGGAGGCAGGTTTGCGGCGACCACGTTCAGTGTGATGGCGAGGTTCGTATGTTGGCAGGTGTCCGCGGCGGCATTATTGCATGCGTAGCTGAACACGCCTGTGTACTGATAGACGCCCACCGCCAGGTTCCCGGCACCCGGCAAGCCCACGCCGACTGTAATGGGTCTACCCGCCGAGACCGATCCCTCGGAAGGCGAGAACGTAACAGACCCCGTGGATTCGGACGCAGACCACGTAA
>Ga0182030_10006616_pt1 | contig 24390 bp, 14 predicted proteins | sample 812S3MmetaG_FD_121299 | JGI IMG/M metagenome (GOLD analysis project Ga0182030, IMG submission 121299) | Permafrost microbial communities from Stordalen Mire, Sweden - 812S3M metaG (Illumina Assembly) | ecosystem: Environmental > Terrestrial > Soil > Wetlands > Permafrost | place: Sweden...
AGACCGATTTCGGACGCAAGGTGCAGACCGATCTTTCCTGGTGCGTGAACGACACCGCCTGCACCAAGCTCGACGCCTGTCCGGCCTTCGAGGAAATCATCGTGGTCCGCTCGCAGAAACCGCTTTCGCGCCTGCCCGACCTGGAAAGGGAGGAAATCCCCCTCCCCGTCCGGCGCGATTTCAGCCGCGCCTGGCACGGCTATCTCGCCGGCGTCGGCGGCATGGGCATCGGCGTTTCCACCGCAACGCTGGTCCGCGCCGGCCATCGTGAAGGTTACGGCATCGTCTTCAGTGACAAGAACGGGCTGGCGATCCGCAACGGCGGCGTCTATTCGCACATCACCTTTCTCAAGCCGGGCTGCAATCACAGCTCGCCGATCATCCCCTACGGCAAGGCCGATCTCATGCTCGGCATCGACATCCTCGAAGCCGCGCGCGGGATCGATCCCAAGGGCAATCTCCGCGTCGGCGGCCGCAAGACACGCGCCATCATCAACCGGCAAAAGACGCCGACGATCAACACGCTTCTCGGCACGGACGATTTCTGCGTCGAGACGCTGGAGGAGGCTCTGCGCAAGAACACCGACGCCGCCAGTTATTTCAGCGCCGATGTTTCCCAGCTCTCCGAGCGCGTTTTCGGCACCAAGCTCTATGCCAACGTCATCATGCTCGGCATCGCCTTCCAGCGCGGCGAGTTGCCCCTCTCCCTCGACAGCCTCGAATACGGCATCCAGGAAACCATGGGCAGCGCGGCCACGGAAAACTGGCTCGCGTTCAAGCTGGGCCGCAAAGTCGCGCACGATGCGACGACCTCGTCCGCGCCCGTCGCCGCCACGGGAGAAAGTTCCTACCATGATGTCGTCGCGGAAAAGTCGGCGCGGCTGAAGCGTACAGGCCGGCATGGGGAACGCCTCGCGCAACAATATTGGCAACTCGTCACCGGGGCGCGTGAAAAATTGACCCTCGACGCGCGGCATGAATCGCTCCTGGCCCAGCGGATTTACGACCTGATCCGCTACGAAAATCTTGCCTATGCGGAAGATTATGCCGCGCGCCTGTTGCGCCTTCACTCAAAGGATTCGGCGGCGCACGGCTATGCCGCGACCGAGGCCGCGCTCTGGAATCTCCACCGCGTCATGGCGATCAAGGACGAGGTCTATGTCGCCTACCTCCTCGGCAGCGAGGAAAAGTATGAGCACGACCGGGACCGTTACAATGTGCGTCCCGAACTCGGCGACCGGATGATCCATCGCCACCTCAACCGGCCCGAATTCACCTTCGGCGGGCATACCCTCCGCTTCAAGCTCAAGACCCGGCCCTGGATGCTCCATCTCATGCGCAAGGGGAAGTTCCTGCGCCGCCTGCTCCCCGCCTGGCACGCCAGGGAACGCGCGTTCCGTTCGTGGTATTTCGATCTCGCCGATCAATTCGTCGCGCCCGCCGATTCCGCTTCCTATGCGACGTGGCTCAAGATTCTCCGCCTGCCCGAGGAAGTCACCGGCTACCGCGAAGTCCGCTATCCCAAGATGGAACTCGCGCAGAAACGGGCAAAGGAAATGCTATCTTTAGTTGTTCCCCATGTTGGCGATTTTATTAGGGAGGATGCGAAGTAAACTTGCCTAATCCAAATTTCAGGGTCATATTGTATATTATGCCGCTCTACCGCGTCGAATTGCATAGTCATTGCCAGGGCGACCCGGTTGATACCTATCTGGGTCACACCCTCTTTCAGCATATCGATCGGGCCAAGGAAGTGGGACTCGACGCAATTGCCGTGACCTGGCATCGCAAGATTTGCGCGGTTCCCGAGGCCTTCTCTTACGCGCGCGAACGCGGCATCCTTCTCATTCCCGGCATGGAAGCCGAGGTGGACCGGAGGCATCTCGTGGTTTTAAACCTTGCCGAGGGCGATCTGCCCGCCGAACCGACATGGAACCAGATACGGGCTTTGCGGATGCGCAAGCCGGAGGCGCTGGTGCTGGCTCCCCATCCTTTTTATCCCCATCCGAGCTGCCTGGGCAAAATCATGGACGATCACGCCGACTGCATTGACGCGGTGGAATGGTGCATCCTCCATGTGCATTGGCTGCCGGGCCGGGTGAACCCGAATCTGCGGGCGGCGCGCTGGGCGCACAAACATGGCAAGGCGCTGGTCGCCTGCTCGGATGCCCATTCGCTGTGCGCAATCGGTAAAAACGCCAGCGTGGTGGAGGCGGACGAGCTTACGCCGGAGGCCCTCTTTGCCGGAATTCGCGCCGGGCGCGTTTCGTTTCATCGCCGTTCCCTTGAATTCGGCCCCTTGGTCTATCAAACCGGCAAGGCCATGGCTTCCCAACCGAGGCACATCGGACGCTGGGTCAAGGCCAAGTTGGGGAAACGCCGCGTTTATCCCTCAGACTCTCCCGCTCCCAGGGTCGAAGTTCTGCCTTAGGCGTAGTCCGTAGCGCCCTTCCGCTTCCGGCAGTTCGGGGCTATACTCGCTGGCATGCCGATCCGCGATGCCGCTTTGCTCCTGCTGGGTCACGGCTCGACGCTCAATGCCGATTCGAGCGCGCCGACTTATCAGCACGCGGAGGAAATCCGGCGGCGGGGCGTCTTTGCCGAGGTCCACGTCGCCTTTTGGAAGGAGGAACCCCATTTCCGGCACGCCCTGCGCCAGACCCGGCGGCGACAGGTCTATGTGGTGCCCAATTTCATCAGTTCGGGCTATTTCACGGAACAAATCATCCCGAGGGAGCTGGGGCTGACCGGACCGGTGACGCGCCTGGGAGACCAGGACATTTTCTATTGCCAGCCGGTGGGCTTGAATCCCGAGATGGCCGAGGCCCTGCTGCGACGGGCCGGCGAAGTGGTCGACGCTTCCCATGAAAAGATTCCCAACCCGGCAAAAACGGCGTGCCTCTTCATCTGCGGACACGGAACCTCGCTCAACGACAACTCGGCCAAAATCATCCACGAGCAGGCGGAAGCGATCCGCGCGCGCGGCCTCTACGCCGACTGCCGGGCCGTGCTGATGGAGCAGCGGCCTTTCGTCAAGGACTGGCGCGCGCTGACCGATTGCCCGGATGTGATTGTCGTCCCCTTTTTCATCTCGGACGGCCTCCACTCCTTCGAGAACATTCCGGTGCTGCTGGGGCTGACGCACAATATTAAAGAGAAAGGCTTCACGAATCCTCACCGCGAAAAAGGCCGGCGGCTCTGGTATGCCACGGCCATCGGCACCGAGCCATCTATCGCCGACGTGATCCTGGCCCAGGTGCGGCAATTTCAGAGCGAGCATCCGGAAACGCGCAAAGCGCGGGAGAAGTTGAAGGGGCCGGGTGAGGAGTAAAATCCCATCATCGCTGTCATCAATCCGTCATACAAGGATGACGGAAGGGTAAAGAGCAAATTTCATTAGAAATGGCATGATCCCGCAGCTTGTGCCGGGTGGATGCAGTCTCTATTTTAACCTCACGATGAAACCTTGCTTCCGCCCACGATTCACCGCGCCTCGATGGCTGCTGCCGGCGCTCCTGCTCGGATTCCTGGGCGCGCAAGCCGAGGGGAAGCCCGCCAAGCTTCGCGACCTCGCCGACACCGTGGCCGCGAACCCGATTTTGACAAAGTTCGCCGCGATGGTGCAGGCTTCGGACCTCGGCACTTTTCTCAGCAGCCGGGGGCCGTTCACCCTTTTCGTGCCGACCGATTCCGCGTTCGCCAAGCTCCCGCCGGGGATGCTCGACACGCTGCTCCGGCCGGAAAACAAGGTGCGGCTTCAGGACATCCTGCTGTTCCATGTCGTGAATGGAAAAAGGCTGATGGCGAAAGACCTGTTGCCGCTGAAAACCGTGCTTTCCTGCGAGGGAAATCCCCTCGCCCTCAAGACAACCCGATCGGGCGCCCAATTGGTGCTCAAGGCGAAAATCGTGCACGCGGATATCAAGTGCCAGAACGGCATCATCAATGAAATCGACACGGTTCTGATGCCGCCGGAAACGGCGCTGCCTCCCATCGCTCCGCCCCCGCCGCCACCACCACCACCACCACCACCACCGGCCCCCGCGACCATTGCCCCGCCAGGCAATCCGGCGGCCACGAACGCGGCTCCCGCCGGCACGAATGCCGCGCCCGTGATTCCGGTCGCGCCGATCGCCGCGCCGGAAGCATCGCCGCACTGACCGCTAAACACGCGGTCATAAATAAATGCGCACGTCAGTAGCCCCGAAGGGGCGGTCCAACCACAGCCCAGGGCAACGCCCTGGGAATAGGAACCGCCGGGAGAGAAGCCCTGTAAGGGCGCTCTAAAGCAACTCTGAAATTAGGTCGCCCTTTCAGGGCTTGGCGTGGGACGAAACGTTTCCCCAGGGCGTTGCCCTGGGCTGATGTTAGGGCGCCCCGTTGGGGCTCAATGCGCATTTATTTATAACCGCGTGTTTAGAGCTTGATCTCGCCGGAAAAGACTTCCGTCGCGGGACCGGTCAGGGTCACATCGCAAAAAACATCTCCCTCCGCGCGCGCATCGACGGTGAGGACATCGCCGCCGCGGACCTTGACGCACAGGGGCAACGCGAGCCGATGGACGCGGTTCGTCACGAGCGCCGAGGCGACCACCCCCGTGCCGCAGGCCAGCGTCTCATCCTCCACGCCGCGTTCGTAGGTGCGAACGATGAGTTCGCCCGAATCGGTGAGCTGGACAAAATTCACGTTCGTTCCGCGCGGGAAAATCGTGCTGCGGCGAATTGCGCGCCCGTGTGCGGCCACTTCGGCCCGCGCCGCCTCGGGAACATAGACCACCGCATGAGGCACTCCGGTATTCATGAAGTGATACTCGATCCCGCCCCAGCCGAAATCGGCGCGCTGATGGAGCTTCATCTCCGTCGGAGCGGTCAGGTTGATCCGCACCTCATCGCCCACGTATTCGCCGGTAATCAGGCCGGCGGGCGTGAGAAAACGGACCTGCTCCGCGTTGGCCCGGCGCAGGGGATGGACAAAACGGGCGAAGCACCGGGCTCCATTGCCGCACATCTCGGCTTCGCCGCCATCGGCATTGTAATAGCGCATCCGGAAATCGGCGTCCGGCTCATCGGCGGGCTCGACGGCGAGCAGCCCGTCGGCCCCGATGCCGAAATGGCGGTCGCAAAGCCGGGCGATTTGTTCGCGGGTCAGGGCATGGCTCAAGGAGCGGTTGTCCAAGACCACGAAGTCATTGCCCGCCCCGCTCATTTTGACAAAAGGTAAACTGTCCGTCGGCACTCCGCCTAACGTAACGGCATCGGCGTCCGATGCAAAGTCCTGAGTGATGATGGCCCGGCCGGAAGCAAGCCTTTGGCCTCGTCGAATGGGCAGGACAGGATTCGAACCTGGTGCCGTAAGGCCGGGGTGCACTCCCGCCAAGCGCGGGCCGAAGGTCGTCCAAAGACCGAGCCATTTTTTATGGAAAGGAAGAGATTCTTTTTCGCCGACCCCCGCCCCCTGCCCCGAATAAGAGGAGGTAGGCGATATGGACCGACCGGGGGGCGTATGCGCCTACATGATCTGGATAAGTTGGCCGCACATACGGCATATTCGGCAATGAGGACGTTGGGGGCAGAATGTAGTTGCATCGGCCCCTCTTGCGGCCAGATTTGGAGGCACAAAGGAGTGGCCATGGAAATAGTTTTGATCCTGCTTGGAGTCATCGTTGCCGGGACACTTATCGTTATTATTTATGTCATCGGTGCCTATAATAATCTGGTTTCGTTACGCAACCGGTTCAAAAACGCCTACGCGCAGATCGACGTGCAATTAAAACGGCGCTACGATCTGATCCCCAATCTCGTCGAGACTGCCAAGGGTTACCTGCAGCACGAACGCGGGACGCTCGACGAAGTGACCGCCGCCCGCAACAGCGCCTTCAGCGCCAATGCGAAGGCCGCGCAAAATCCCGGCGATGCCGAGGCGATCAAGCAGGTCACCGGGGCCGAAGCGGCGCTGGTTGGGAGCCTGGGCCGCCTCTTCGCCGTGGTTGAAGCCTATCCCAACCTCAAGGCCAACGAGGAGATGATCCGGCTCATGGAGGAGCTGACCTCGACTGAAAACAAAGTCGCGTTTGCCCGGCAGTCCTACAACGACTCGGTGATGGTCTACAACACCGCGCGCGAAACCTTCCCCTCGAACCTCATCGCGAACTCGTTCAACTTCACCACCGCCGGGCTATTCATCGTGGAGAAGCCGGAGGAGAAGGAGGCGCTGAAAGTTTCATTCACATGATCGCGACCACGCGAGCGGCGAAAAAGCGTTCCGTCTGCGTCCCTGAGGCTTGACCCCAGAGAGAATTTTCGTCATGGACTTCTTCCAGCGCCAGGAAATCGCCCGCCGCAACACGAAATTGCTGGAGGTTTATTTTGTCCTCGCGGTGATCGGCACCGTCCTGGCGATTTATCTTGGCATGGTGGTGCTTTTAAATTTTCAGCAGGACCGTAACATCGACTCGGGCGGGAGCGGGACCCTATACCTGTGGGACCCCCAGTTGTTCCTGGGCGTTTCGCTCGTCACCGTCCTCATTATTTGCTGTAGCAGCTTCTACAAAATCTCCCAGCTCTCCAGCGGCGGCGGCGTTGTGGCTGAAATGCTCGGCGGCCGGTCCATCGACTCCCACACCACTGATTTGAACGAGAAAAAGCTGCTCAACGTGGTCGAGGAAATGGCCATCGCCTCCGGCACGCCGGTTCCGAAGCTCTATCTTTTGCCGGGCGAAGACGGCATCAACGCCTTTGCCGCAGGGCATACCACCGGCGACATGGTCATTTGCGTGACCGGAGGTTCGCTGAAATACCTGACCCGCGACGAACTGCAAGGGGTGATCGGTCACGAATTCAGCCACATCCTCAACGGCGACATGCGGCTCAACCTGCGCCTGATGGGCATCGTCTTCGGCATCCTTTGCCTGACGATCATCGGCAAGATTCTGCTGCGCACGCGTGGACGAAAAAATCCCCTCCCGTTGATCGGCCTGCTCCTGTTGGTCGCCGGTTCAATCGGCGTCTTTTTCGGCAAGCTCATTAAGAGCGCCGTGAGCCGCCAACGCGAATTTCTCGCAGATGCCGCATCCGTCCAGTTCACGCGCAATCCGGAGGGCCTGGCCAACGCCCTGAAGAAAGTCGGCAGTTCGGGGTCGCTCATCGACGATCCGAACGCCGAGGATGCGAGCCATTTCTTTTTTGCCAATGGCCTGACCGAATCGGTTTTCAGTTGGATGTCGACCCATCCGCCGCTGGAGGAACGAATCCACGAACTCGATCCCAATTGGGACGGGAAGTTCATCCCAGTCCATCCGATCTGGAACGAAGCGGCGGCGGCTCAAGCCAAACAACAGCCCGGTCCGGTAGGACAGGACGCACTGCAACCTCCGGGAAATCTTGTCACTGCGCAGGCGTTCCCAGCCGCCGCCATCGCGACTGCGGCGATTCTTTCCCAGGTCGGCGCTCCCACGGCCCGGCATCTCGATTATGCGGCGGACATCATGTCGAAAATTAACGAGTCGCTGACCGACGCCGCCCATAGCACAATGAGCGCAGTGGCACTTGTTTATGCGTTGCTGCTAAGTCCGGATGAAATGGTTCGCAAATCTCAGCTGGCACAGCTCCAGGCCAATCCCATCATCGCGCATGAAACGGAGCGGTTGTTTTTGATCGCGCAGATCCTGGAAAGCCGCGCGCGGCTTCCACTGGCCACGCTCAGCATCACCGCTCTGCGCAATCTTTCCGCGGCCCAATACGCGCAGTTCACGACGAACATCCAGGCGATTATCGCTCTCAACGGCCAGACCGATCTTTTCGCCTACGTCCTGCAAAAAATCGTCCTGCGCCGGCTCGACCCCCATTTTAATCCGCCTCCGAATCGGGTCCCTCAATACTATGCCATCAAGCCGCTGCTGCCCGACTGCGCCGTTTTGCTTTCGGCGGTGGCCTGCGCCGGGCAGGTCGAACCAGCCGCTATCGAAAATGCGTTCAATCTGGGCGCGAAACAGCTCGATGATCCTGCCCATGTGCTTCAGTTGGACACGACGGCTTATGACTTGAATAGAATCGATGCGGCCCTTGGTCGCCTGAACCAGGCTGCACCGCAAATCAAGAAAGCGATCCTGGGTGCCTGCGCCGAAACTGTTGCCGCCGACGGATTCATCCAGGAAAACGAGGCGGAACTTCTCCGCGCCATCGCCGACACGCTCGATTGTCCGATCCCGCCGTTTTTGGCGGTGTAATCAGCCTCGCTAAATCAGCTCATTGCCCGATAGCAGAACTGAACAGACATTTCGGCGAGCGCCTTCATCTCACCGGCCATGGCTCCGTCGAGATGAACAAAAGCTACACCCACATGGAACTTGACCCGCTGCGAGACGCTATCAGTGCGATTCCCGGCGTGATGGGCAAGAAGGTCGAGTAGGCGGGCGCGGCCCGATTCCTTTTTCCCCGAGGCCGGGGTGCACCCCCGCTATTGGCTCGGCTACGGCCAACCAAAGCCCCGGCCATTTTTTTCGAGAAAGAGAGAGGGTCTTTCGTTTTCCAGCCCCCCCGCCCCCCACCACCGCTTTTACACGGATAGCTATGAGCGAGGGGGTGGGGCATCGCAACTGGCGAGACTACACTCGTCCTCATGCAATCAAAAGCGTTTGGCCCTGCGCCGCAATAGCTCGGCGCTTTCCAAGATGAGGTTTTCCGTTTCAGCCCAACCTAAACAGGCGTCGGTGATGGAAAGCCCCGGCTTCAAGGGCTGGCCTGGAATCAAATCCTGCCGTCCGGTTTCCAAGTTGGACTCAAGCATCGCGCCCACAACGCGGGGTTCGTGATCCAGCTGTAAGCGCAAAATACTTTCCCAGACCTGCGGCTGTGCGAGCGGTTGTTTGTTCGAGTTCGCATGACTGCAATCGACCAGTAACGACGGCGTCAGGCCCATCCGGCTCATTTTCTCCAACACTTCGTTTATCGTGGCCGGGTCGCAGTTCGCGCGTCTCCGCCCGCCACGCAGGACAATATGTGCCGAGGGATGACCGGTGGTGCGAATAATACTCACCGCGCCTTGCGTAGAAACACCGAGGAATGAATGGGGCGAACGGGCCGAGAGCATCGCGTCGAGCGCCGATTGATAATCGCCGTCTGTCCCGTTCTTGAAACCGACGGGCATGGACAGCCCGCTCGCCATTTCACGATGCGTTTGCGATTCCGTCGTCCGCGCGCCGATGGCCGCCCACGAGACCAAGTCCGCGATGTATTGCGGCACAATGGGATCAAGGAATTCCGTGGCGGCGGGCAGGCCCAGTTTTCCTATTTCCAAGAGAAATGACCGCGCCTGCTTAAGTCCTGTGGAAATATCGTCCGAGCCATCGAGGTAAGGGTCTGTGATTAGGCCCTTCCAACCAACCGTAGTGCGCGGCTTTTCAAAATAGACCCGCATGACGAGGAGCATGACATCCTCGACCTTGCGCCGCACCTCTGCCAGACGCCGGGCGTAAACCAGGCCCTGCTCCGGTTCATGAATGGAACAGGGGCCAATAATAGCCAAGAACCGGCCTTTAGTGCCTCGAATAATCTCGGCGATTTGCGCGCGGCTGGACGCCACGGTCTGCGCTATTTCCACCGGAACTGGCAGAGTCTGCTTCAACTCATCCGGGCTGAACAGGGGTTCAATCGCGCGAATTCTAATGTCATCCAGTTCAAGTTTCATAAATTCCTCTCAGCGGACAGCAAGGCTAACTCTGAGGCGAGCTGATGTAAACTGCCTCATTTCGAGAAATTCATCCTCTATCTGTATCTCAACCGGCGACTCGACTTTAGCCATTAAATGACGATCGATGGCGTCATACCCCGTACGCCGGACGCTAAGCGAGGCCGGGGTGGCACCCCGCTGAGCGCGCGCCTACGCTCACCCAAATACCCGGCCATTTTTTTACAGAAAGGAAGAGAGCCTTTCTGCCCGCCCCCCCGCCCCCCACCCTCGAATCGAGCACCTCCGTTTAAAACTGCCTCCCACCCTCTATTTTTGCCCTGCTGCGCACGGGGTAACTGTGATTATCGTGATTGGGCTGATCGTCGGGTGTGGTGCTGGCTGGTTAGGCTAGGTGGTATCGGGGCTGCCGGGGCTTGGGCATACGTTTATTTTCGTGAGACGGTAGGTTCATGGTGAATCACCTCGCTCACCTCAAACATGGTGATGCCCAACTTTGTGATAACCAGTCGGGTCATCAAACAATCCGTTTCTTCGACCTGATACATCCATTGGCGGATATGCACGGTCGCCATGGGGTTGTTCCGATCCAGCGTTAGCGTGTATTCCCAGTAAAACGCATTTCCAACCCCTTCGCCTCGGGCTATCCCGATCATATCATTGGCGGTCGCGTCCCAGTGAGTGGAATCCACCCGATGGATATGCCACACCCGTGATTGAGTCCCTCCATCACTGAAGTGAAAATGCTGAGTGAGAGTAAGGTCCCCCTCTTTCTCACGGTGGCCGTACGAGTCGCAGGTAAAATATCGTCTCGGTGCCCCGTGAGCGTTTTCAAAGACACCCCACGAACGAGAATGACCAGTAAAGTAACGATCCAGCTCAAACCGAGTGTGCGACCTTGAGAAATCTTGTGGCTGGAGGCTGGCACAGCCTGAGAGCAATAAGACTGAAACCAAGAAGACGAGAGAACCCGCCCCTTGTTCGATGCTTTTAAGAAAAGGGATGTTCAGCACGGGACAGAATGCATTGCGGTCATGACTAAGGATTACTTGAAACAAGTTGAGTAAGCACCGCCAGCCCGAAGAATAATGCGGCCATAATTAACAAAATCACTGTCCCCAGGTCGCGCGCCCTTGCGTCTCAACGGACGGGTTGTCGGGGAAATTTTACAAAGGGGAGGCGCGCGTTGTTATAGGAGAACTGCTCCGCGCGAATGTTGGCGGGTGCCGCAAAGCCGACCGATGCGGCTGCCGCCACGATGTCGTCCTGAGCCACGCCATCGCCGCTGGCGCCAACGGCCCCGATCAAGATGCCGTTGCGATAAAGCGGAACGGCGCCGCCAAAAAGCGTGAGGCCGTCACGCAAAAAATAATTGGGCGCCGTAGTGGAAGCCGGAGCGGAATAGGCCGCCTGATAAGGCTGAAACGGACCGGGCGCGGTGCCATTAATGCCCGGCGGAAAATAGGACTGGGCAAGAAACCCGATCGAGCGGCTGTCGAACGCGAAGGAGGCATTGGAAAAGAAAAGGCAGGAGCGTGACTTTTGCGACGCGACGTCGAAGGACTGGTTGAGGCTGTCATTCATCCGGAAGATGCCGAGGATGCGGGGCGTGACGTTCGGGTTGGTGGGGCTGCCGGTGGTTTGGTCGGGGTTGTTTACGACCACGATGTAGAATGCCGCCGGCGAACTGAGCGGCTGCCGGATGGCCGATCGCGTGATGACCGCGCGTTGGGCGCCCTGGGTTAGAATCTGGATCACCTCGGCCTGCGTCAATCGATCCGCGGCGGGAACATTCGTCGTGGTTCCGGCTGGATCAGCGATGGGCGAAGGATTGACCGGGGCCGGATCGGCCCAGTCGCGACGACGATATTGGCCAGGCACGCCACCCAGGGTTACCTGAGGCCAGGCCGTTGCCGTGGGGGCTGCCTGGACCGGATAACCGGCAACAGCGGCGCCCGTTTGGGTTACCGTGCCGAGGCTGGTGGACGATTCGACGTAGGGCAGCCGGATGCCGTCCAGAAAAACGCCGGTGGCAAGAATGCCTGAGTTGGGGGCATAACCGATTTGTCCGGCCAGTGCGATGTCTTCGCTCTCGAAATAGCCGGAAACATAGGTGCTTAGTTCCGTTTGAACGCCCGTCACGCCGATCGCCCCCACCATGACGCCATTTTTATAGAGCGGTACTCCCCCCGGCGAAATGGTCAATGAGCTGTTAAGGACCGGATTGCCAACCGAAAAGTCAGCCGGGAACGGCGGTGCCCGAAAATGATTCACATCCGACTGGGAAAGACTGGAGAGGCCGATGCCGACCAGCTCGCCCGGAGGGCGGTTGATGATGCCGGGCGGGAAGTTTTGCTCCGTAATATACGCAGCCGTGCGGGTGGTGAACGCGTTTTGGTTGCTGCTGAGAAACGCGGCGGTTCCCGCCTTGGAAACGGCCGTGGCGATCACAACCGAAGTGGGTGCGGCGCCGTTGACCGACCAGACCCCGAGCACTTCCCCTTCGCGGGTGGTGACGGCAATAACAGCGCTGGTGGCGCCCAGGCCCACCGCACGTGTCGAGGCTTGATTAATAATTAATTGAACATCTGTGACGGTCAGTTGCGCTCGGGCGGTGAGGGAAAACACCCACATGAGAACAAAGAGAAACCATCGGCTCATGCGGATGCGAGTCAACCCGTTTAGAGGGCAATAAACAAGTGTTTTCTAGGTTTGTTCGCTTGCCATCCTTATGTGCTTATACATAGTCCTTGCCGTGACCAAGCGGAGCAAAATTCTTGTCTCGGCCGGCCTGCTTTTTTGTCTTGTGGCGGCCTTTACCTTTAGCTTGCAATTTTTTCTTCCCACCTTACAGAACGCGAACCAAGTCTCGCCGATTCCTCCCGCCAAATCGGACAACCCGCTCAACGTGAACCCAGTCGCCACGCCCTTGCCTCCGGGCTTGCCGCAGACGCCGGCGCAGGCGGAGGAATTCGAGAAGCAAAACCTTCACTACTCTCCCTGGCCTCCCAAAGACGATTCAACCAACAGCCCGGATGAATCAAAAAAAAAAAGCCGTAAACTGACCGTGGCGCCGGCAAGTCCCGCCCCATCCGGCGTGAGACTGCCGGTCCTCTGGCAACTCTGTTACGCCGCTGTTATTGGCGCCACCGAGATCCAAACGTCGTCTCCGGACACAAACGCCGTTTTCAACCCCGATCCCGGCGCCACGCTCAAACCGGCGCCTCCTCCGTTCTTCCCGCCCGTTCCCGGGGAACCGCCCGCCTACGGCACGGGACCGCTTCCGTCCGACTTGCTGCTGCCCCGCAAAAACATCAACACACCCGCCAAAGTCCCCGCCCACTTCGACGTGCCCGACTATGAAAAGAACGCCGGCGGCAGGCAAAACGAGTTGCCCGCCTACACCCAGACTTTTGCTGATCGCTGGAAAGTGTGGGCGCCCGCCTGGGAACGCTACTCCGACCCTTCCACCGAAACCGCCTACCAGAACGGCAGCCCGGGCGCCTGGCTGCCTTACGAGCAGAGCACGCTGAAGGGCGATCTGCCGGTTTATGGCCAGAAGGTGTTTTTCAAAATCACGGCTGCCAACGAAGAATCGATCAACGCGGTCAACATCCCGACCCCGAGCGGCATCAGCGCCGCCAATCCGGGCAGTTACGAATTTTACGGCCAGGGTGATTCGGTGTTGAGCCAGAACAACACGATACTGACATTCGACGTCTTCGAGGGCGAAACCTCGTTTCGTCCGCCCGACTGGTCGATCCGGATTCAACCGGTCATCAACTGGAGTTACACCAAAGTTTCCGAAAACGGGGTTCTAAACGCCAACCCCCTGGGAGACAAGGCGTCGGAGGGCAACACGACGAACAACACGGGCGTGCCTTCAAATCCCTTTCAGGCGCTGCAGATCGAGCAACAAATCCTCGCGCCTGATCCGCCGGAAAACGCAAACAGCTCGTTTCTCATCCGGTCGCGCGAATTCGTGGCGCTGCAGCAGGCCTCGTTCGAGTACCATCTCGCCGACATCTCCGACAACTACGACTTCATCTCGTTCCGGGGCGGCCTTCAGCCGTTCAACAGCGATTTCCGCGGCTTTGTCTTCAACGACACGAATCTGGGTTACCGCTTTTTCGGCGACGCCGATGCGAACCGCTACCAGTACAACGTGGCCTTCTTCGATGAGCGGGAAAAGGACACCAATTCGCAACTCAACACCTTTGATTCGCGCAACCAGCGGGTGCTGATCGTGAATCTTTACAGGCAGGACCTTTTCGAATTTCTCGACGACGAAAACCTGCGCCGCGGCTACACGATACAGGCAAGTTTCCTCTATAACGACGATGGCGCCGATACCGCTTATGATCGCAACGGGTTTATCGTCCGGCCCGCACCCCTGGGCGGTCCCATTGCGCCGCACAGCATCGACACCTATTATTTCGGCCTCAACGGCGACGGCCATATCGGTCGCGTCAATCTGACCGACTCATTCTACGAGGTGCTCGGGCACGACAACATGAACGGCCTCGCCGGGCAGCCGGTGTCGATCAACGCGCAGGAGGGGGCGGCCGAGCTTTCCTACGATCAGGACTGGATTCGTTTCAAGGCCTCTTTTTTTTACGCCTCCGGCGACAAGAACCCGACCGGCGGCACCGCGACCGGGTTTGACTCCATCGTCGACAACCCCAACTTTATCGGCGGACCCTTCAGCTACTACGTCCACAACGGCTTTAATCTCGGTGGAACGGCGGTTGGACTGAAGCAGCAGGACAGCCTTCTGCCCGACCTGCGCACGAGCAAGACCGAGGGACAATCAAACTTCGTCAATCCCGGAGTGCTGATTTACGGGATCGGCACGGACATCGACGTGACGCCCAAGCTGAAGTTCGCCTGCAATGCCAACGTTGTTTCCTTCGAATACACCCAGCCAATCGAACTCGCCCTGCAAACCAGCGGCATCCATCGCTTGTTCGGTTACGATCTGAGCGCCGGCTTTTTCTACCGGCCGCTGTTGACCAACAACATTGTTTGTTCCGCCGGCTTTGGCGCCTTCATCCCGGGACCGGGCTACCGCGACATCTATAATGACAATCAGCAGCCCGTGCCGGGATACGATGGCGGCGGTTATCAATCCAATTCCTCTCCTTCCTTTCTCTACAGTTTCAATGTCGGTTTGACTTTGGTTTATTAATGCGCTCCGCGTGCTGGATCTTTTTTTTGGTTTTGGCCGGCTGGCTGGCGCTCAGGAGCGACGCCCCCGGCGGAGGCTGGCTCAGTGCAGGGCAAACGCCCCAGCCTTCCGACCCGGGACGCGGTCCCGCGATCGCGGCGCCGCTCTCAGGCGGCACGACGGCGCCCTCCAGTCTCCCGCCTCACAACTGGATCGACCAGAGTCAGGCGGAAGCGGACCAAAAAAGCGCCGGATGTCTCTCATGCCATTCCGGCATCGAACCGATGCACCCCTCCGCGCAGGTCGTCCTCGGCTGCACCGATTGCCATGGCGGCAAGGCGGCTTTGTTCGCCCCGAAGGGGGGCAAAAAAGGAGATTCCGGCTACGAACAGGCCAAGAACAGCGCCCACGTGCAGCCGTTGAACAAGGAGTTCTGGACCACCTCGGCCAACCCGGTCAACAGCGACGTGCTGCTCAACCACGAATCGTCCGACTTCATCCAGTTTTTCAACCCGGGCGACTTGCGCGTGGCGCAGCGGGCGTGCGGCCTCTGCCACCAGCGGATCTTCGACGACAACACCCACAGCATGATGAACCACGGCGCGATGCTCTGGGGCGCGGCGCTCTATAACAATGGCGGGCTCGACCGCAAAAATTACATCCTTGGCCAGGCCTACGGCCCGGGTGGCGAGCCGCTCGAACTGCTGAGTCCCGCGCCGGTCACGGCGCAGGATACGAAGGAGCACGGCTGGCTCCCGCAGCTTTTACCCCTGCCCCGCTTTTCCATCGGCCAGGTGGGCAACGTCTACCGCATCTTCGAAAAAGGCGGCAGCCAGCCGCTCGAACTCGGCAATCCCTTCACCGACGAGCCGCCCGGCCGGCCGCTTTCGCGCCTCTCGGACCGCGGGCTCGGCACGGAATTGCGCATCGACCCGGTCGTGGTCAACGCCCAGAAGACGCGCCTGAACGACCCGCTCCTCGGCTTTCTGGGCTCAAACGACCGCGGGGGGGATTACCGCAGCAGCGGCTGCTCCGCCTGCCATGTCGTCTATGCCAACGACCGCTCGCCCACCAACTCGGGCTGGTACAGCCGTTACGGGCACCAGGGGCTCTCCTTCAGCGGAGACCCGACCATTCCGAAAAATGAGCGGGGCCACCCGATCCAGCACCAGTTTACCCGCGCCATCCCCTCAAGCCAGTGCATCACCTGCCACCAGCACCAGGGCAACCTCTTCGTCAGCACCTACCTCGGTTACACCTGGTGGGATGAGGAGACCGACGGAGAGTATTTCTATCCCAAGCAACAGAAGGACCCGACTGACGAAAGCCTGCTGGAATCGCAGAAAAAAAATCCGGAAGCAGCGGCGGCCAAGGGCCTGTGGGGCGACGTCAATTTCCTCGATAAATCGGCCGAGCTGAATCCGAAGCTCAAGGACATGCAGATCGCCGATTACCATTCAAAGGGCTGGATCTACCGCGCGGTCTTCAAGAAGGACCGGCACGGCGACCTGCTCGATGACAGCGGCGCCAAGATCGCGCCGGACGATCCGATGAAATGGGCCAAGGCGGTCCACCTCGACGACGTCCACCTCGCCAAGGGGATGCAGTGTATCGACTGCCACTTCGCCGTCGAGGAGCACGGCAACGGCCTGCTCTACGGCGAGCCGCGCAACATGACGACCATCACTTGCATCGACTGCCACGGCACCATCGACCAGCGGCCAACGCTCCTCACCAGCGGCAAGGGCGGCCTTCTCGTTTCCGCCGCGGGCCGGCCGCCCGAAGTGCAGCCGGTCGACATCGGTCAGAGTTACACGACGTGGGGGCCCCGCTTCTACTGGGTGGGCGCCGAGCTTTACCAGCGTTCCAGCATGTCGCCCGACATCACCTGGCAAATTCCGCAGACCATCGACACGATCGATCCCGCCTCGCCTCACTACAATGCGGCCTCGCGCTACGCCAAGACCCTGATGCGCGACGGCACGACCTGGGGTTCCGTGCCCAAGGACCCCGCCGAACGCGACGAGAAGCTGGCCCACTGCCAGAAGAACATGGATTGCCAGATCTGCCACACGTCGTGGGCGACGAGCTGCTTTGGCTGCCACCTGCCGCTGCGCACCAACAACCGCGTGCCGACGAACAAGTTCGAGGGTGTCACCAGCCGCATCCTGACGTCCTACAACCCCCAGGTCGTGCGTGACGACGTCTTCATGCTCGGCCTCGACGGCACGGTGAAAGACAACCGCATGGCGGTGATCCGTTCGTCCAGCGCCGTGGTTGTCAGCTCCCAAAACGCCAACCGCGAATGGGTCTATGGCCAGCAGGAAACGATCTCCGCGGAGGGTTACAGTGGACAGGCCTTCAATCCCCATTTTCCCCACACGACCAGCGGTGTCGGAACAACCAAAAATTGCACCGACTGCCACCTTGCCAAGGCCGAGGACAACAACGCGATCATGGCGCAACTGCTCGGCTACGGCACTGGCACGGTCAATTTCTTTGGCCGCTATGCCTGGGTCGCTGCCGGCGATGACGGCCTTTATGGCGTGACCTGGACCGAATGGGACGAGCCGCAGGCGGTCATCGGCAGCTCCCTCCACCGCATCGCCTACCCGCGCAACTACGCTGAACATCTCGCGCACAATCGGGATTTGCAGGAGGCCGAACACCACGAGGGACATGACATCCTCGATATCTGGCACCGCGGCGAGTACGTCTACACCGCGGCCGGCCCCAACGGATTCGAGGTCTTCGACGCAGCCAATATCTACAACAAAGGCTTCTCCGAAAAGGTGGTTACCGCGCCTGTATCGCCGCTGGGCCAGCGGACCTACGTCCGCACGCCCTACTGCACCGCCATCGCGCTTCCTTCCACGCTCTCCAACGACGGACAACGCACCCATCTGCCCGAAAACGAGGAACAGCCGATCCATCCCCTTTACAACTACGCCTATCTGACCGACCGGGATGAAGGTCTGATCCTCGTCGACGTTACCACGCTCTTTAACGGCAACCCGGAAGATAACTTTTTCAAAAAAGACGTGGTCTTCAACCCCGATAACAAGCTGCGGGACGGGACCGCCCTCACCGTCGCGGGCCGCTATGTCTACATCACAACCGGTCACGGCCTGTATGTCGTGGATGTCGACGTGCCAACCAAGCCGGTCCTGGTTGGCGAATATACCGGCACGCTGCAACATCCGCGATCCATCGCGGTGCAGTTCCGCTACGCCTTCGTCACCGACGACGACGGACTGAAGGTGCTCGACCTCATCGAGCCGACGAAGCCGGTGGAGGTTCCCGGCGCGCTCGTGCGGCTCAGGCACGCCCAGCGGCTTTATCTCGCGCGCACCTACGCCTATGTGGCCGACGGCGCGGAGGGGCTGGCCATCGTGAACATCGAGCGGGCGCGCCAGCCGGTCCTCGAACAGCTTTTCAACGCCAACGGCCGGCTCAACGACACCCGCGCCGTGCAGGTGGGGTCGGTCAACGCCTCGATGTACGCCCTGGTCGCCGATGGCAAGAACGGCCTGCGGGTGCTGCAACTGATTTCGCCCGATACGGTGCCGCAAGCGGCTGGATTCGCGCCACGTCCCAAACCCGAACTGATTGCCACCTATCACACGGATGGCCCCGCCTTGGCGGTGGCGCGCGGACTGGATCGCGATCGTGTGGCTGACGAGTCGGGTCACCAGACGGTGGTCTTTGGCCGGCGCGGTTCGCGCCCTTTCAATCTGTCGGAGATGGACGCGTTCTATCGCACCTCAACCGATCACGCCTGGAACGATCCGGACCGGGATCGGACCGGCGATATTTATCGTGTGCAAGATGTCTTCTGGCGCGAGGGCGTCCTGAAAACCTCGGATGGAAAAGAGCTTATGCCCGGCGCTTCGACTCCGGAGCCTCGCCCGTCCAGTCCGCCGTAACACCTTGGGCGTGATGGGCGGCGGGCTTATTGCCTCGCCCGCTTTTCCGATAAATGCGGCAACGCCGCAAGAGCCGGAAGGCACGCCAGCGCAGCCAGCGCCCAGGGCGGCATGGCAGGCGTATCGGTCACCGTCTGCAACTGTTGTTGCACCGTATGCGGCTGAGCGGTCACACTGCGAAATGACAACTCTGGGATGCCTTCTCACGGGCTGGTGACGTTTAAGCGAATGAACTTCTTGGTCACGCCTGTCATGTTGACTCCAACTTCGGTTGTGATGTCGCCGTCAGCAAGGGCCGTTTGTTGATTGATGTCGGGTGTCACGGTCGTCCACGTCTGCAAATCGGAAGAGGTTTGCACGTTGATGGTCACGTCACTGCTTAAATACTGATATTGGCGGTAGGTGAGCGTGAGGTAGGGCGTTTCTCCGATAGGGGTCGTCCCCACGGTGGGCAATGCGGCGCGATCCGCAGCACTCATGGGAGCAGAGGGCTGGATGTCGAACACGTATTTGAGCAGGTTCGCCACGCCGTCATTGAAGGGAGTGGAGGCACTGGCAATAAAGGCTGGCTCCGCTAACTGAGCCCGCGTGAATTTCTGATTTGCCCACTGGCTAAACGTCTGGCTCGCGGCAATCACGAACGTGCCCGTGGCGCTGCCCGTGTAGTTGGGATCATTGACCGTAGCCACCACGGTATAGCTGCCGAGGGCGCTGGGTGCCGTGGAACTGCCGTTATAGGTCAAGGTAACGTTAAGGCCCGTTGGGTTGGTCGTCGCCGTGACTGACTTGGATGTGCCGTCAAAGAGGGCTGAAAGAGGACCGAAGGTCACGGTGGCCGTGCCTTTACGTTGCACCGTCACCGTGGCCAGCGTCGTCGAACCCTGGGCCGCGCCGCCGGTGATCCAGAAAAGTTGCACCGTGAAGGTGTCGCTGCCCGAAACCTGGGGATTATAAACAATCGGCACCGTCACGGTCTGGGAACCACCCTGCCCGTTCGCGAAAGTCACCGTTTGGTAAACGGGCGTAAAATCGGCGCCTGCACTGGCCGTGCCCGGCGCGGTGGCGATCTGCGCGGAGACCACCCCCGTCGTGCCGCCGTTGCGGGTGACCGTAATCGTTACGGTTCCGTTGCTGTTCGTTGTGGTATAGGCGCTCTGCGACAACGAAAGCGCACCCGCTCCACTCACGGGTGTTGACGCCGCCGGCGTCAAGACATACGCAGTCAACACGCCATTGAGGGTGCCGTAACCCACGATCTGCCCCGAATCGTTGATCCCCGTTGCGCACTGGAGAATCCAGCCCGAATTGCCGGGCAGAAAGGCATTCAAGTCGTAAAGGACGCCGTTCTGCCAGAGAAAAGCGTGGGAAAGGGAGTCGTTCATCGGCGCCAGGCTGCCGGCAGCCGCAAGGGTCTTATTTCCGTTGGCTGTGTAGTCCGGGGTGTAGCTCGACGCGGCAATATTGGATGCGCCCACCGCCTGGCCATAATTATTCAGGTCCATCGCCTCCCCGTAATTTCCGCCCAAGTCGCCCAGCAAAATCAACGTGTTGTTGCGCCAGATGGCCGCCTGCTCATGATCGCTGCTGTTCGTCACCCAACCGGCCAAATCGGTGGCCCGATTGATCGCATTGGCTTGTCCCTGCGTTCCTCCGGAGAGATTCGGCAGGGTTTGAAATGTCGCTCCGTTCTCCATGAAGCCAAAAACCGCGCCGGCGCCGGTGTAAGAGCCGGCCAGCAGCCCCTGATCGTTGATGCCGTTGACCGTCGTCTGCGTGGCCGAAGGATAATCAACAGCCGTGAGGGGTGAACCGCTGAATGTAAAACCCTGCGGCTGGTTTGAGCCATTGGTGAAATAGCCGGCCAAAACACCCGAGCTGTTGATCGCCAAGCCGCGGCTCGGCCCGTAAACGTTGGCGGGGTCGGCGTCCGTTGGCGTCCCGGAGATCCAATAACAGGCATGAGTCAGTCCCGAGGAAAGCGCGGAACTGCCCGCGATCCGGCCGTCGCTGCTGATGCCGGTGGCTTCACTTGTTGAACCGCCCAGGGTGGTTAGCGCGGCCTGAGCGCCGCCCTGGAGATAAAACGCATGCCCGTTGCCATTGGCATCGTAGGACGTGCCGACGAGCGTGCCCGCGTTATTAATGCCCATGGCGATGCTGGTTTGATCGCCGGACAGGGGATTGACCGCGGAAATCTGAAAAGTCTGGGCCGAAGCATGGGACATCAGGCCGAGACTGGCCAGCAACCCCAGCAAAGCCGGGCGTCGCAAAACAAAACGCGGGTTGGGGGTGATTTTCTCCAAGTTTTTCACTGCCGAGGAATCTTGCTAGCACAACAGGACAAGGCCGAGAATGAAAATCAAGGGCCGACTTTGAGAAGTGCCGCCGCCAATTGGTTGAGTGTAGCGGAAATCTTGTCGGGAACAAAATTGGCAGGCGTGCTGGAAAGAAGGATCAGGTCGGAGGAAATTTTGTTCAGATCATTGTTATTGAGAGGCTTTTGCAAGCTGTCGACCGCAAAGGCGGTCCGTTTCAAGCGGTAATAATCGAGCGCTGACGTATCATCGGCCACCGGCCCGAATACCCCGGAGGTTCCGGCCAGCTTTGCGAGACAATCCTTGAGTTGCCGGTTGGACCACGTTCTCCCCTCTGCCTGACGGGCCAAGGCGTCACCCACACCGACCCAACGGTCATAATCGGATGCGTTTTTAGGCGCGGCGGAGGAATCCCAGGTCAATCCCAGCGGCCCGTTGAGCGTTGTCAGCAGCCAATAAAGGCTTTCCCATTGCTCCCGCGTATTGGAATCCTGGTCACCGCGGCTGAGTTTCCAGCTGACTTCGCGGAAAGCAACGCACTGGCCGACCAGCCATGCCCGCGGTCCACTCCATGCCTCCTGATCTTCCCAATGCGCCGGCTCTTCTTCCGTCTGGCGGTTCATTTCGAAAAACAGAAGCGGATGCCCCGCCCCGATCAGGGTCGAATCGATATTCTGATGGCACGCCACGCAGCTGTTCGCGCGTCCATAGATGCTCTTCAAATCAGCCATGCCCGCGGCCAGCCGCTCGTGATAGGTATAATCGGTGCGGGTATGTGATCGAAGCCACTTCCCGGCGGGAGCGTGGCAGCTTTCGCACGAGACGCCTTCCTCCGCGTGCGCGGTCGGCGCCACCCTGTCCGGTGCAACGAGGGCGAGCGGCGCATGGCAGGCGGTGCACCGATTGTCGTTTGCGGGATTCTTGATGCCGAGGGCATGGGCCATCTGCGCCGAGCGGCTTTGCACCAGAGTCATGTACGAGCGCGAGTGATAATCCTGCTGCGACCAGATCCAATTCACAAACTGCCCCCGGCTTGGCGACGAACCTCCGTGGCAGAGGGAGGCTTGGCAACTCATCGCTCCTTCGTATCGAGCGCCCGGCGCCTCTTTCGAAACCCCGCTGAGGACCAGGCCATTTGACCATAAAAAGACCAAAAGAAGTCCATGCCGGCTGTCTATTCTTCGCCACGTTCCGGGGAGAAAACGAGCATTCTTGCCATTCAGGCAAAAACGGGCGATATGGGACTTGCTCCACACAGGAGAAAACTAAAGAATCACTTCCCATTGGCAACCTTATAACGGATCGAAGATGCCCTTTGAAACGACTGGCAAACCGGTGCGCCGGAAACTGAAGATCAATCCCAGCCTCTAGAACCTTTCGCCCGCCCGGAACCACCATGCTTATCGAGCGCTCTCACCGCAACTGGGCCGTGTCCATCCTGCTGGCCACTCTTATCTGCGTCCTGATCTACATCCATCAGTTTCACCCGGCCTGGCTCCCCTTTCTACCGCAACCCCGCTCCCCCCAGCCGCCCATAACTCCCGGCCGCACGATCCTCGGCCTGACCTATGGCAGCGTGGCACTGGCCATCTTCGTTTTTACCTGCCTGCTCGGCTGGCGCCGCAAACGCCCGACACTCTTCTTCGGATGCATGCAAACCTGGCTGCGCGCCCACATCTGGCTTTCTGTTTTCACTATTCCGCTTGTCCTGATGCATGCGGGATTCGTCATGGGCGGTCCCATGACCACTCTTCTGATGGTCCTATACGCCATTGTCATGTTCAGCGGCTTCTTCGGCCTGGCGTTGCAGCAGTTCTTACCGCACATGATGGCCGAGAAGTTGCCGATGGAGGCGATCTACGAGCAAATCCCCTACATCCGTTCCCAGCTTCTCGCCCGGGCGCGGGCGATCCGCGAAATTCTGGTCAAGCCTCCAGCCCCGTCCATCGCGACTCCTTCCGCCAGGCCTGCCGATCTCGCCGTTGCGCCCCCCTCCCTGTCGCCGGTTTTCCCGGCCAAGGCGATACGGCAGGTCAACGACATTATCATTCCCTACCTTCAGGCCGGCAGCGGCAAGCGTCTGGAGTTAGGCAACGCAAAGGCTTCCGATAGCTTTTTCCGTCGTATGGCCATCGAGGTGCCGGACGAACTGGAACCAACCGTCGCCGAATTGCAGGGTCTCTGCGATGAACGCCGCCAGCTCGATCTGCAAACCACCTACCAACATTGGCTGCACGGCTGGCTGATCGTGCATGCTCCTCTTTCTTTGGCACTGCTCATTCTGACAGTGTGGCACGCCGTAGTGACCCAATTTTTTGGTTAAATCGTGCGCCGAACCGTCCAACAGATCATCCAGCGCTATAGTGGGAACCTAACCTACTATCTCAAGATCCATTATCTTAGGGCGCTGCGCTTTCGCCTTGTGGCGGCGATCGGGATCGCCTCGCTGCTCATCTATGCCTATTACGGCTGGTGGGCGTCCCGGCTGAACAATGCCGTGACCTTCTACAGTCCCGGCCCCATCTCGCATGCACACGCCAGTTTCGCGAACGACTGCGTGAAGTGCCACGATTCAAAGGCGCCGCGGATGGATCGCACCATCGCGCAATCCTCCATGGATGCGGCCTGCATGAAATGCCATCCCGCCCGTACGCTTCACCAGCCGGACGTGGTCCGCGGCCACGCCTGCGTCCAGTGCCACCAGGAACATGTCACCAGCGGCCCGATGCTCACGACCGATTCGGTCAACTGCCTCTCCTGCCACGGCGATGCCGCCAACATGCAGGCCTCGGCGGCCCTCGGGCGCTCCCTGCCGGCGGATGCTTTCCATCAGATCCCGTCCGATGGCCGGATTTACTTTTTGCCCAAACGCCCCGCCGGCGGCTGCACGAGCGTCATGACCGCTTTCGATCGCGGTCATCCGGCCTTCCAAATTCAGAGCGACCATCTGCTCGATCCCGATACGCTCAAATTCAACCACAAACGTCACTTCCAAAACGACGTGCCTTCCACCGCGCAGGGCAGGCTGACCTGCGTCTTGTGCCACCGCCCCGATGCCACCGGAGCCTACCGGCAGCGCATCAGCTTTGAACAAGACTGTGAGTCGTGCCATTCTCTTCAGTTCGACCCCCGCAACCCCGACCTGACCATACCCCACGGCGATGCCGGTAAAGTGAGCAGTTTCCTGCGGACGCTGCCCCTGCAATACACCCAGTTGGCGGCAAAACGCGGCATCCGGGGACAGGCCGCCGTGTCCGATTTCGTGCAAAAGCAACTCGTCGCCCTGCGCGGTGACGTC
>Ga0182030_10006618_pt1 | contig 24387 bp, 15 predicted proteins | sample 812S3MmetaG_FD_121299 | JGI IMG/M metagenome (GOLD analysis project Ga0182030, IMG submission 121299) | Permafrost microbial communities from Stordalen Mire, Sweden - 812S3M metaG (Illumina Assembly) | ecosystem: Environmental > Terrestrial > Soil > Wetlands > Permafrost | place: Sweden...
ATAGCTGAAGGCGCGTGCATCGAGCGTCAGAGTGACGTGTTTTGTCTCACCTGGATTGAGACGCACTTTCTCGAAGCCTTTCAATTCCCGCTCGGGGCGCGTGACTTTGGCGGAAGGATCGGATACATAGAGCTGCCCGACTTCAGCACCTGCGACGCTGCCGGTGTTGGTGACGTCGAAGCTGACCTCGATGCCTTTGGGGTCGATTGTGCCGCTGGTTGCGAGTCCCGGTGCTTTCAGGTTCGCGAATTTGAAAGTTGTGTAGCTCAGTCCAAAGCCAAAGGGATAGAGCGGGTGTTTGCCTGTAGTGGTCCAGTAGCGATAGCCGACCATGAGCTTGTCGTCGTACTTCAGGTGCGGAATGATGTAGTCGATCTTCTTGCCATCGGTCTCGGTTACATGGAGAGTGGTGTCGGCGCCTGCGATGGGGTAGTAGAAGTTGTACGAGGGATTCTCTTCCCAACTGCGGTCAAAGCTCATCGGCAATTTGCCTTCAGGATTGTGTTTGCCGAAGAGAATTTCGGCGATGGCCGTGCCGCCTTCCTGTCCGGGATAAAACGTGTGCAGGAGCGCAGGAACCTTGTCGAGCCAGTGGCTGGTCTCCATGCCACCACCGCCGTTTAGCGTGACGACGGTGTGCGGATTCGCAGCGGTTACGGCGTCGATCAACGCATCCTGGCCCCATGGCAACTCGAAGGTTCTATCCTGGCCCTCGCCTTCCGTCAGGTCGTTGAAGCCGGCGGCGAGAACGACAACATCGGCCTTGGCGGCAAACGTGCGCGCCTCTTCCGAAACGAGGTCGGCTTCTGAAGCCATCCCCAAGCCGAGACGAACGCCCGTTGCGTGAGGCAGGTAGTCGGCGACGATATTTACGGACTGGCCGGAGGTGAGATCGAGTGAAGCTGACAGAGGGACCTGACCCTCGGCGTGCGGTTGCTTGAGAAGCGGCTTGCCGTCGACGGTTATGGTGAATGCGTCTTCTCCCGAGGCGGCGGCAAGCAGCAGATATTTGCCCGCTTTGTCAGCTTTGAAAGCCGCGGTGTAGCGGATGCTGCGCGGCGCGGGCTGTTCGACGTCCCATGGCGACGGTTTCCAATCGGAAATGTTGCCCTCGTACGCGGTGTCGGCTGCGCCGGTGAAATCGTTGCTGGGGTAGGTTTCGATCTTCACCCGGCCCTGCCAGTGTGTGTTGCCGAAGACGTCGTTCTCCATGGGGAGGCCACGGGTGTAGAGCACATGCACTTCGGGTCCAACCAGATTGGCGATTCCGGTGACGATCGAAACAGGCTCGAAGGCCTGGGCCTCTGAAGAACCGCCGCCACCGGTGACGGCCGGCCACGCGTTGGGACCTATCACGGCAATGGTCTTGACCTTGGTTGCACTGAGTGGAAGCAGATGACTTTCGTTCTTGAGCAAGGTGATGCTTTCCCGCGCTCCATCCAGAGCGACGGTACGATCAGCCACAGAGTCGGTCGAGTTCGACGGATCGAATTGCGGACGGTCTGTAAAGCCATAGCGCAACTCGGTGCGGAAGATGCGCAGGAGTTTCTCGTCGATAGTTGATTCCTTCACCGAGCCGTCTTTGATCGCAGCCAACAGTGCCTTGGGATTCATGAAGCGCGGGCCTGGCATCTCGAGATCGAGGCCGTTGTTCGCGGCGCCTACGGTGTCGTACGTTGCGTCCCAATCGGACATGAGAATGCCCTGAAAACCCCACTCTCCCTTGAGCACTTTCAGGTTGAGGAATTCATTTTGGGTCGCGTGCATGCCGTTGATCAGGTTGTAGGAGTTCATCACCGAGTCGACATGCGCCCTTTTGACCGCAGCCTCGAAGGCAGGGAAGTAGAGTTCGCGCATGGTGCGCTCGTCGGCTTCCGAATCGACGTTGTGCCGGTTGTACTCCTGATTATTCAGGGCAAAGTGCTTGACGGTGGCTATGACGCCCTGCGACTGCACGCCTTCAATATAGGGAACCACGAGCGCGGAATTCAGGTAAGGGTCTTCGGAGAGGTATTCGAAGTTGCGTCCAGCCACGGGCGAGCGCGCAATGTTCACGCCAGGGCCGAGAAGGAAATTGACGTTGCGGGCCCGCGCATCTTTGCCGATGCTTGCGCCGATCTTGCGCGCCAACTCCGGATCCCAGCTGGCAGCCAGCGACACTCCGCCTGCATACGCGGTGGTCGGTCCCCAGGTTCGAACTCCCAGCGACGCGTCGGACATCTTGAAGCGGGGCAGGCCTATCGATGGTTCGGCATGCGTATACATCTCATCAACGCCGCCCAGCAGTTCAAGCTTTTGCTCCAGGGTCAGCTTCTGAATCCAGTCGTGTGCTTTGGCTTCGATCGCGGGCGAATCTGGAACGGGAGCCTGGGCGGCGGTCACAAGTGGGTACGCCAGGGTGGCTAGAAGGGCGATGGAAAGGGTTGCGGCACGGCCCTGCAAAATCGATTGAGCGAAGAAAATCTGGTTTTTCATGACCGAGAAGGCTACCGCATTTTGATGAGTGCTGTATAGGGAGGGAAGCACTTCTGTTGGGCGCCGATTGGAGCGCACCCGATCTCACTGACCTTCAATGAGTTCATGGGGCCAAATGTGATAGGAATCACAGCCGGTCGTGCAGGGTGTCACTGCCTGCTCCGTTAGCCATGGAGCAGACTCGAAATCCAATAGGCAGTCAGGCAGAAAGGCGCCAATCGAGCGTCAGGAGAATTCATGAGCTTTGCAAGCGGCATGAAGACCATTGTAGTTTCCACAGATCTGGATGGACACTCGGAAGCGGCTCTGGAATACGCACGGAAACTGGCCGCTGCGTATGGAGCGCGGATTGTGCTCGCGCACGGTCTGGACCCTGTGACGTACGCCGCCGTGGATGGCGTTCCTGGCCGGTTGCTTCGCGGGCTGACCGAACAAGCGCGCGCGGCGCTGGAGTCCCTCAGTCATGACCTTCTTCAAGAAGGCATCCCCAGCCATTCTGAAGTTCGCCAGGGAGCCGTGGCCAAGATGCTGGTGGATGTGGCGCGGCAGTACGATGCTGGACTGATTGTTATCGGAACGCAGGGAATGCGTGGCGCGGGGCCGGTGATTGTGGGGGCAATCGCTGAGCAGCTGGTGCGGATTTCCCCGTGCCCGGTACTGGCGGTCGCCGCGGATTGGAATGCGGGCGAATTCCGCCCAGCTCCCGGCGGCCCGATCCTGCTGGCCCTGGAGCGCAACGAGGCAATGCAGGCCGCCGTGTCGACCGCATGTTCGCTGGCTGAAACCTTTCAACGCACACTGATTGCGCTGCACGCACGCGGGTCGGCCGAGGTTTCGGCCATTCTGAATCCCGGCGCAGCATCTCTTGCGAAGTTCGGCATCAAGCCTGGTTCGCGCTTCCCGGTTCGATGGGTCGTCAAAGACGGCTCACCGGCCGATGCAATTACTGAGGCCATTGCCCTGTATCACCCGAGCATGCTGGTGGCCGGGGTCAAGCGCGCCAGCGAGACGCCGGGGCCACACGGGACCGCATTTGCTCTGTTGGCTCGTTCGCGGGTTCCTGTTTTGTGTGTTCCTCCGGAACCGGTGACCGAGATCAAAGAGCCCGAAGCCGAAACGCGCGCCGAAATTCGATAAGGCGAGGGCCTGGCAACGAACAACGAGAAGGGAGCGAGCCTTGATCACGTCGCGGCTTTTCTCCATGGGCCCCCGCACCATTCGACAGGACGAAATCCGGCGAGCGGGAATCGCGACGTCGGCGAACCAACGAAACGTTAGGCTCTCGATTGCGGCAACTTCGATGGCAACGAGGATCGCGTCGCACCGGATCAGTGGAGATGGAACGATGCAAGCTGAGGTGAAGAACGGGCATGGGTCGGCACTCCAGTCGCGGCCGCTCGAAGAGTTGTTACGGTGCCCGCCTGCGATTGGGAATCTCCTGAACCAAGCGGCCCAGACTATTGAAGTGGAAGCCAGCGACGTCGTGTTTCGCCAATCGAGCTTGAGCAAAGGGCTGTATGTGATTGTTTCCGGGCAATTTGCTCGCCGGGCAGAGCGGATGTCGGCGCGCCTGGCGCTGGGAATGTCGCGGGCCGGCGACCTGGTTGAACTTGCCGCGGTGCTGGGAGACGGAACGCACACGTACACACTGAGCGCGCAGATTGCCGGGTCGGTTGTCCTGTTGCCGATGGAGGCCCTGGTACAGGCTTTTGAGGCACATCCGCCCATGCGGATGCGGCTGCTTGAGGAGCTTGCCCGCGAGGTTTCGCGCGGCTACGACGCAAGCTGCCAACACAGGATGTCAAGGACTCGCCGCAGAAGCGGGCAGGTGTCTGCGGCCTGACGCGACTTTCCAGACGACAAAGCCTGGGCTTTCTTTTCTACCGTGGGAACCGCGGCAGTTCCTGGCCGTTGGATGGAATGGAGAGACAATTTGCCTCTCGCAGCGGTTTTCCGGCCACAGCGCTGGGCGTGAAAAATGTGGTTGCAGAGGGCACGCCGGAGGCTCCAGGCATCCTCTCGATGCAAGGCCCAGGGAAATCTCAATCGAAAGTGCGCTATACTTTGGTTAGGTACTCGACACAACCATGGTTTCGTTTCATCCTCATCACCCACCGGAAGATTGCGTCAACTGTGAGCACCGTCACCTGCGCATGTTCTGCAATCTCACGCCTGAAGCCCTTCAGGACTACGACGGCATTGGGATCATGATGAGCCACGCCCGCGGAGCAAAACTCTTTTCCGAAGGCGATGCGGCGCGCAATGTGTTTGTCATTTGTTACGGACAAGTAAAGATCTCGTCCACTTCGCGCGACGGCAAGACGATGATTTTGAAGATTGCCGGACCTGGGGATGTGATGGGCCTGAGCGCTGTGCTGGCGAACGTATCGCACGAAGTGACGGCGGAAGCCATTGAGCCGTGCCAGGTAAAGACGGTCCGCAAGCAGGAGTTTGTCGACTTCCTCGGCCGGCATGGCATCGCCAGCATGCATGCCGCCCAATCGCTCTCGGCGGAATATCTGACTGTGTTTCACGATGCCAAGCGGCTGGCGTTGTCAGGGTCGGCTGCCGGTCGTCTGGCCCGGTTGTTGCTGGACTGGGGTCGCTCATCGGCCAACGGCAAGCCGGAAATTCGTTTTACCATGGCCCTCACGCACGAAGAGATCGCCAATATGGCAGGCACTTCGCGGGAAACGGTGACGCGCCTCCTGAACCAGTTCCGCCGCGACGAATGGATCACGATCAAGGGTTCGAGCATGACCATCACGCGGCCCGATCAACTCGAGCAACTCACAGCTTAAGCTCGCGACACCCCCCTTCTTTAAGACATCCGCACGATTTCTTAGCCGGTCAATCATTTTTCAGCTTCTATTGGACTCTGCTATTCTTCGGCCGGCGTCGAATCCAGGTGCATGGCGTTTCCGAGGTTCCCATGAGCATTCGGGCGTTCAGTCTCTCTGTTTGGATCGCATCGTTGTTCGCAGCCGCGGCATCTGCCCAGACGGCTCCTCAGCAAAATGTGGTGCGGGTATTCGAAGGCGGCGCGGGCGGGCGCATGCAGAGCATCTTCGTTCCGCCCAAGGCCGGCGCTCCTTTCAGTTTCGTTCTCGCGACGGAATGGACGCGAATGCAGTCAAATGGCGGCAATTTTACGCTGACGAACGAGCGGCACATTGCGCGCGACAGCAATGGCCGCATCTACCAGGAGCGATGGATTCTTGTCCCCAAGGGCAGCAACATCAAATCCACCATGGACGTATTCCAGATCACCGATCCGGAGCGGCATACCTGGCTGAATTGCATCACGGCGACCAAGGTCTGCGATCTCTACATGTATCACCTCACGACGGACGAACAATTTCCGCCGGCAATCTTTCCATCGGGGCCTCTTCCGGATGGAAACGGATTCCGCGACCACGAGGACCTCGGCCTGGGCACCGTTGAAGGGCAGGAGACGCACGGGTATCGCGAATCGACTACGGTCAATCCGGGCAAGATGGGCAATGACAAGCCTTTGATCACGATGCGGGAGTTCTGGTATTCGCCCCACCTGGCCGTCAACCTGATCTCCATCGTCGATACCCCTGAGTCAGGGAAGCAGGTCTTCCGGGCCAAAGAAATCTCCACGGCCGAGCCCGACCCGGATGTCTTTAATGTGCCCCACGAATACAAGATTGTCGACCGGCGCAACGAGGCAAACTGAGCACGAAAGCGAATCAGCTTTCCGCGCCGATTGAAGCTAAGCCGAACCCATGCGGTTTTCCGGCGCTCTCGCGCAGTGTGAGTACAGGGCAGCGGCCATGGGCGAGGACGCGGTAGATGGTTCGATCCTGGGTGAGATTTTCAAAGGCAGCCCGGGGCCGTGCTCCCAGAATGATCAGATTTGCGCCACTTTCCGCGGCTTCGGCGAGGATTTCGACTGACGGGTTGCCGTGAACCACTCGCGGCTCGACGGTTGTATTGCAGTCTGACCCGATGTCGGCTGCGAGAGCGCGGAGATGGTGAAATGCCGCCGAGTCCAGGCCAGCGGGCTGGCCACTGGTTCCCGGTTCCACGGTGCGGAAGTTCTCGCGGACTGTCAAAGCCGCTAACGGCAGCCCCGGCAGCGGTGCAAAGGCAGCTGCAGGCACAATCGGCGGCAGAACATGCAGCAGCACCAGCCTGGCTCGCTGGGCCGAGGCAATTTGGCAAGCAAGCGCCGCGCCCGGGCGAGAGGCCTCTCCGAGAGTGGTGGCGTAGAGTACGACGCGTTCCGCCGTGCCCGCATTCACCGGGAGACGAGCCTCGGGTCCCACGGTCATGACCGGGAGATTGACCGAGCGCAGCACTTGCGCTGCCACGGAGCCGAGAAGCAGCTTGCCGAGCCTGCCGGGGCTCCGGGTGCCGAGAATCACGCGGTCGGCCCGAAACTGGCGCGCCGCGATTGCAATCTGTTGCGCCGCACTTCCTTCACGCACAAGCGCGTTGCAGGCGATATTACGGTCCTGCGCCTCCTGGCAGAAAGGTTCCAGACTTGTGGCCGCATATTGCATGACGCCAGCGGGGTAGTAATAGGGCATGCCGGCGGCATCGGTGAGCATGGCCGCTGCGCCTGTGAGGACATGCAACAAGAGCAGGCGAGCTCCCGTTTGCGCCGCTTGTTCAAAGGTAAACGGCATCAGCCGGTCGAGGTCACTGAGGTCGGTGGCAACAAGAATCACGGAGGGATGCGTCCATCGGTCCAACGTTGACACCGAGATAGGTTCCTCCAAATGAAGCTGCGGCGGAATGAGGGTTGAATTCTTCATGGCATCCACCTCGGAACCGATCGTGGTTCGACGAATTGGGCCCGGAACCGTGCTTCTGACGCAAGTGCTTTACGGAAGCCCACCCTCCGCACGGCCGCCAACGGCAGGGCAGAGAGCGGAACCATTCTAAGAGTGGCACTCAGGGAAGATGGTTCGATGTGCCAGGACGCACTCAGACGCGTGAGCCAAATCACCGTGAGGTCTCATGGCCGGGACAAGACGAGCGGTCTTCCAAATCCGGTAACGGGCCTTCATTGAATCCATGAAAAGCCCGATAAGTGAGAAGAGGCCAATCTGCGGTGAGGAAGTAAAAGAGCGTGGCGATGCGGGCAATTCTGGATGAGCAAAATGTAATCAAAGCCAACGAACAGTTCTGGGAGCAGATGCTGGCGATGAAGCTCGAGACCATTTCGGATTCTGAGCATTTGTCCGCGTGCAGCAAGCACATGCGCGGCTCGGTTGGAATCAAGGGTGCGTGGGAAGGGTATATTGAGGTCCGGATGGAGTGTGGCCTTGCATATGAGGCCGCTGCCGCCATGATGATGCAGCCGGTGGAGACGGTGGCCGAGCTCGACGTGGCCGATGCGCTCAAGGAGATTGCCAATATGATTGGAGGAATCCTCAAGTCGGCCCTGCCGCGCCCAACATCAATGAATGTGCCCGAGTTCGCAATGGAGGCGGAGGGATTCTCCATTCCCTGCGGCGCGAGAGAAGGGTGCCTGGCGGTTGCCTTTCAACATGTATCTGGAGCCATGATGGTGCGCGTCGTAGAACTAGGGAATGAGATTTGATGGGTGCGCGGGCTGGTAAGAAAGCTGGCGAGAGTCAAGGAATAAAGCATGCTTGCACGGTTGCCTTTTCTTAACTTCTTGGGTTATGGGTTGGCTGGCCCAGAGAATTTTTTTGGCTTTCTTTATTGATTCCTTATTCGAATGCTGGGAAAGTGGGATATGGAATCACTCCTGCACACATTCCATTCCTGTAAACCCCCTAAGAAAAAATAAGACATTTGTGCGTTTGCGAGCGCCCGCTCGCGTATACACGTTCCGCTCTTTTCAAGGCGCGTGACATCACAACAGCACCTGAAAAACTTTGGAGGATTGGCCCAATGACGTATCGAGTAACTCGAAGTGTATTCGCAGTCCTGTGGTCGCTGATGACCGTGTTTATTGTGGCCCAGGGCATTGCATTCGGGCAGACGTTTCGTGGAGGCATCAGCGGATCGGTGACCGATCAATCCGGCGCCGTTGTTCCCGGCGCGCAGATCACGGCGGTTGAATCAGCCACCAATACGTCGTACAAAGCCGTGAGTTCTACTGCCGGCGAGTTTGCCTTCTCAAATATCCCTTTAGGTAGTTACACAGTTTCGGTGACGGCTTCAGGATTCAAGTCAGAGAAGGTTGACAAAGTTCCAGTTACAGCGGGCAACACGTACACGCTCCCAATAAAACTGGCCATCGCTTCAGCAGGTGAGACCGTTGAGGTAACTGCGGATTCGCTCAGCCTGGATACGGTGACGGATACGCAGGCCACCGCGCTCCCTGAAGAAGTGGTGCAGAACCTGCCCAACAGCGGCCGCGACTTTACGCAGATGCTGGCGCAGACACCGGGATTCGCGGGTCTTTCGACGGGCGGGGGCGCAGGTGTAGGCGCCGTAAACGGCACCCGCTCGAACTCGGTGAACTGGCAAATTGAAGGCACCGATAACAACGACCTCTGGTGGAATATTCCTGCTGTCAACCAGGGCGGCGTCTCCTCGATTGCCGGCGTGATTCTGCCCATCGATGCAATCGAGAACTTCTCGTTTGTCACGGCGGGCTCGACAGAGCTAGGCCGCAACTCCGGTGGAACCGCCAACCTCACGATCAAGTCGGGAACCAACAGCCTTCACGGGTCGGCGTATTACTACAATCACAACGAATTCTTCCAGAAGATCAACCCATTCGAATCGAGCAAGACCGAAACGCGCAACCAGCACATCGGCTTTTCGTTTGGTGGCCCCATCTGGAAGGACAAGCTATTCATCTTCACCGCGGGCGAGCACCAGGGCTTCCTGATTGGCGCCGAGACCAAGGGCACGGAACCCTCCGCGGCTTATCAGGCCGAGGCCTACTCCATCCTGGATGCATGGGGCGTTCCGCACAACACGGTTACTGCAAATCTCCTCAGCGGCAATGGCACGCTGAATGGGCTCTGGCCGGCATCGGCGCTTACCGGACCAGCCAGCAACGACAACTACGCAGCTACGGGAAACCTGACTGGCCATAGCTATAACAGCATCGTCAAGCTGGACTATCAGCTCAGCGACAAGGATCATCTGGCGGCGAGCTGGTTCGCAGGTGAAGGAACGCAGACTGCGCCCACCTCGTCTGCGCTCGCACCTTACTTCGAGAATGCCCCCATCCACGTAGAAAACTATTCTCTCGTTTACAACCGCGTGTTGACCCCCGCATTGACGAATCAACTTTCAGCGGGCGTGAGTTACTTCAACCAGGTCTTCTCCGATGCGGACATTGCTTTCGATCCGCAAGGCCTGGGCCTGGACACGGGCATTACCGATCCATCGCTTGCCGGATCGCCGCACTTGATCATCGGACCTTCCGCGGCGAGCGTGGGTCTCACCGCAGGCGGCAGCGGATTCGATCCGCTCGGCGTGACTGCTCCCTCAGGCCGCAACGACATTACCGGTCATCTTGACGAAAACCTGGCGTGGACCAAGGGCGCGCACCAGTTCAAGTTTGGCGGCGAATTCCGCCAGGCGCAGGTGGACGACTTCTATCAGACCGGCGAGCGCGGAACGATCTACTTCGACGCTTCGCAGGGACCATGGGCCGCAGTGCTGGGCTCAACTCCCGCGGCCGCCTGCTCGGCACAGGCCACCACGACACCGAGTTCGACAACTCTGGCTGGACTGCCCTCCGACATCAACGCCTATTATCTGGCTGACTTCCTGGCGGGATGCTTCGACCCTTCGACTTCCGAGAATGTGGTCGGCGATCCAAAACGCCAGGTATTCGTGAACACCTGGTCGCTGGCCGGGCAGGATGCATGGCAGGTGAGCAAGCGCCTGAGCCTTGACTACGGCATTCGGTACGATTACGAAGGACCCGTTCACTCGCAATATCCGAATCTCTCGGTCTTCGATCCGTCGCTTTCAAGCGGTCTCGCCGTTGTTGGCCAGGATGTGCCGAACTTGTGGAACAAATTCTACGGCGGAGTTAGCCCGCGCGTCGGTTTCTCGTGGCAGGTTGATAACTCGGCGAAGACGGTTCTCCGCGCGGGATACGGCTTCTACTACGACTCCATCTATATGAAGTCGATTCTGCAAAACAACGGAGCACAGAATATCTCGGTCTTCGGCCCCGGCCTGAACCCCGCGGGCAGTGAAGAAGTTGCGCAGGCCTCAGGTATTCCCAATACGGTGATCGGGCCGGGCGTGCCCATCTTCCAGACACTCTCAGAAGCGCTGGCTGGAGCAGGCGTGGTGAAGATTTCTACGTTCGACCGAAACTTCAGGCCGTCGTACACGCAGGCAATTGATTTCAACCTGCAGCACAGTTTCACACCGTCGGTGATCTGGCAGCTCGGTTACGTGAGCACAAAGGGAACGCACCTGATGGGTCTGTTCGACATCAATCCCGAAGCCGTAGGCAGTGCGAGCCTGGCCAATCCCAATGTCACGCGCCCCTATTACAGCCAGTTCCCCAACTATTCAGTGATTGACGAAGTGCGCAGCAATCTGGGCTCGAACTATAACTCCCTGCAAACCACGCTGCGTGTGCAGAACTACCATAATCTGTCGGCGCAGTTGGCCTATACATGGGCACATTCGCTCGACTACGAAACCGGCCTCTTGCCGTACGTTGCGCAGAATCCGCTCAATGAAAGCGCGGAGTACGGTAACTCGGACTTCGACGTCCGCAACACGCTGACCGGCTATCTCGATTATCACGTTCCCACTTTCAAGGGGCCGACGCGGCTGATGAAAGGATGGGAGGTCAACTCGGGCTTCTCGTTTCACGGTGGAACGCCGTACACTGTTGTTTCCGCGACGGATCCCAGCGGCAACGGGGAAGGCGCGGATCGCGCGGAGCAGGTGGTTGCGAATCCCGAAGCGGGCGTTTCGCATTCCATCAGTGGTGGAGTGGTGCAGTGGTTTAGCCCCACCGCATTCCAGGATGCTGCAGCAAACACCTATTCGCCCACGCGACGCGGCCAGAACTACAACCCCGGTTACTCCGCGGTCGACGTGGCCTTCTTCAAAACTACGGCGATCACTGAGCGCGTAAGCGCGCAGTTCAGCGCAAACGTGTTCAACATCTTCAATCGCACCAACCTCGCACCGGTCGGCTTCCCCGACGCAGGCGAAGGCGGCACCATCAGCTCCACGCTTGGACCGTATCTCGGCAACCCCGGCATCGGCCCGGGCGAACCGCTGAACGCAGAATTTGCACTGAAGCTGATTTTTTAAAGACAGGGATTAGTTTTGATCTGCTGCACCGAGCATTCGTTACTCACCTGCAAAGCCCTCGTCGCGGGACGGGGGCTTTGTTTTGCGCGGACCATGATGCAGCAAAAAGGCCGTCAGCATTGAGCTGACGGCCTTTGGTTGAATAATCACTAATCACTAATCACTAACCACTGTCTCTACGACTTATGCGTAAAGGGAAATTCCGCCAGCCTGCCGGGAAGGGGAGGCGCGACCAGCCCCGCGGTGTTGGTGGCCATCACTTCCTTGAAGGCCTTGCGGAAAGCGAGCATCTCATCCTGCGTTCCGACTGTGATGCGAACCTGCGTCGGCCACGCGGGCCAGATGCGCCCGATGTAAATTTCCTTAGCGGCCATCGCGGCGAGCACTTCCTTGCCGGGCCTGCCGGTTTCGAGCATGAAGCAGTTGCTTTCAGAAGGTGTGGTGGCATGCCCTTCGCTCTTGAGCCAGGCAAGGGTTTCGGTGCGGACGCCGCCGATGATCTTCTTACGTTCGGCAACGAGGGTGGATTCACTAAGGCTGGTTTTGGCTGCAGCCAGCGCGGTGATCGGCAATGAGTTGAAGCCGCCATGGACCGAAATCTGCTTCAACAGGTCGGGGCGCCCGACGGCAAAGCCCATGCGGATGCCGGCCATTCCGTAAAGCTTTGAGAAGGTGCGCAGCACGATGACGTTCTTGCCTTCCTTTACAAAGTCGAGGGAACGCGGCTGTTCGCAAAGGTGGATGTAGGCCTCGTCGATAAGCACAATCGTATCTTTGGGAGCGTTGGCAACGGCGTATTCAATGTCGGAGCGCGGTGTGCAGGTCCCGGTGGGATTGTTGGGGTTACAGATGTAGATGACGCCCGGTGTCGAGGACGCGGCGAGCATGGCCTTGATGTCGTGCGACGCTGCGCCCTTGGGGTCAGCCAGCGGCACCTTGAGCACTTCAGCTCCGGCAACCTTCGCGGCCCACATGGGTGCTTCATAGCCGGGATCGGCGACCACAAGCGGTTTGCTCTTGTCGGTAAACGTCAGCACCGTATAGTGGAGCGGCTCGCTTGAGCCGGCGAACGCCATCACCGATTGCGGATCGAGGCCTTCCTGGCTGGCAAAGAGCGAAGTCACTTCGTCTTCCATTTCCATCAGGTAGCGGCCGCCGCGTGGAACGATGTCGATCATGGCCTGGCGCGCGGCTGGGCACGGTCCAAGCGGATTTTCATTGGCGTCGATGTGGATGCCCTTGTTGGGATCGGCGAAGTGCGGACGCTGGGCCAGCGCTAGGTGGGCTTCTGTGAGGATGGGCATGCTTGCCAAGGCTGAAGCGCTGGCGGCAAAACGGAAGAAGTTGCGGCGGGAGATGCCGCTACAGGCAATGGGGTCAACAACAGGCTGGGTCATAAAGTGCAAGACTCCTTCGAGCGAGGATGAGCGAAGCGGGAAATCGCCGTGTGCGCAAGCGCGCAAACACAGGAGGATTTTTAGCGTAGCGGATGCGGGGGAAATGCAATCCCATGCTCCAACGTATCGCCGAACGGCCGCAAAAACAAGCAGGAAATGCGCGATCTACATGCAATCTTTAGCAAAAGCCGTCCGGTTTTCAGTGCAGGGAAAAGCCGTCGGGTGTGTAAGACCTCGTCGCGTTCGGATGGTCTAGTCTGAAAGAGTTGACACCTGAATTCGGGCAAACTTGATGACACTCAAAATGCATCCATGCTTGGCTACGGATCGCTCTCTCTGCTAGCATCCCTGTCAGCGTAAGGGACGCCTCCGGTCCGCGGAAAGGGCTCCAAGCCCCCCTGCTTTACTCCAACTTATGGGCACCTTCTTTCGGCCCGCATTGCGGACAACGGGCAATTTGAAAGGAGGCTGCTATGCAGAATCAATCCACTCCGTCCGTGCGCCCGCTCCCTGAACGTCCCAATCTCCGCCATCTGAAAGACGAAGCCAAAGCCCTCGTAAAGGCCGGGCAGGCCGCAACGCTTACCGCCGCTCAATTTCGCATTGCACGCGAGTACGGCTTCACAAGCTGGCCAAAGCTGAAAACACATATTGAATCGCTTGAGGCTAGGTTGCGCGAGATTGCCGAGCTGAAACAGGCCATCGACTCAAACGATCTTGAGAACGTGAAGCGCCTGATGACCCTGAATCCAGAGCTTCATCGTGCCCCTCTCGGCTACGGCAAGAACGGGCCACTCACGTGGGTTGCGGAGTGCCGCGTTCCCTGGGAATCCCCTTCGCCTGCTCGGCTCGCCATGGCGCAATGGATGATCGACAACGGTTCCGATATTCACCAGGGCGGGGATGGGCCGCTGATGCGTGCCGCGCTGGTGGATGAGCGGATCCCGATGATGGAGCTGCTGGTGCGCAACGGCGCTAACGTCAATGCCGAGTGGGCTGGCCACTTTCCGATCGTCTACGCGCCTTGTGAAACGGTCGAACCGCAGGCGCTCAAGTGGCTGCTCGATCACGGCGCCGATCCGAACTGCGAGGGGCTAAGCCGGCCTTATCTCGATTCTGCGCTGGATTATGTGATTGGAACGTATTCGCGTTCACCGAATCTGGCCGCCTGCATCGATATTCTGGCGGACAGAGGATGCCGATCGCGCCGCGATATGCCCGCGGTGGTGGACCTGCTCAGAGGCCGCATTGATCTGTTCGCCCAACGGCTCGATGCCGATCCCTCTCTCGTGACTGCGCGCTTTCCTGAATTCGATTTCGGTTCAAGCGGTGCGCGGCGCCTGTTGCTGCGAGGTGCCACGTTGCTGCACGTGGCTGCGGAATACGGGTCCATCCAGGCCGCGCAGCTGCTGCTGGACCGGGGCGCCGATGTGAACGCACGCGCAGAGATCGACGTTTCCGGCGTGGGAGGGCAGACGCCGATCTTCCATGCCGCTACGCAGTTTTACGACTTTGGGTTTCCCATGGTTGAATTTCTTCTCAAACACGGAGCAAGTCTATCCATCCGTGCCAAGATTCCCGGCCATTATGAGCGCCCGGAAGAGTTTGTGGAGTGTTCGCCGCTTGAATACGCGCAGCTTTTCCCGGGGTCCGAGAACCGGACGGTTGACTTTCTCAGGAGCGCTCAACCGGAGGCGTAGAGCCCGGCAAAAAAGACCGCGCATTGGCCTTCTTTCGCGTCTCCCGTTACCGTTGTACCCGAAAACGCTTTCAATCGCGTTTCCCGCTTGACAAGTGCAACAGTAAAGCCATTTACTTAGGTGCGAAAGTTCACGCATTCCGCTCTGAATTCGGGGACGGTTCTTTGTCCTCCCGGTGACTCGATGTTCGGATTGATCCCAGCTTTGTTTCCTGCCGTCGGATTCGCTCATTCGTCCGTGATGCTGGCATTCAGCGCGCTTCCACTCGCGCGATTGAGCGGCCTCGACATCGCCGTCATCGCTATTTATTTCGCGATGGTATTGTGGATAGGCTTTTATCTGAAAGGCCGATCGAACACCAGCGAAGAGTTCTTCATGGCCGGGCGCGAAATGACCGCGTGGATTGCGGGGTTGAGCTTTGTTTCGGCCAACCTGGGGTCTCTGGAATTGATGGGCTGGGCGGGTTCGGCTTATCAGTACGGAATCCTGGCCACGCACTGGTACTGGATCGGCGCCATCCCGGCAATGCTGTTTCTCGGCCTGGTGATGATGCCCTTCTACTACGTGTCGAAGACGCACTCGGTGCCTGGCTACCTGAAGCTGCGCTTCGGCGAGCCGGCACGGATTCTGGCGGCCGTATCGTTCGCGACGGAAATGATCCTGATGAGCGGGGTCAACATGTTCGCGATGGCTGTGGTGATGAAGATCGTCCTCGGCTGGAGCCTGACATTCAGCATTGTTGTTTCGGCCGTCGCGGTGACGCTGTATGTGGCTCTGGGCGGGTTGCGGTCGGCGATCTTTAACGAGGTGCTGCAGTTCGTACTCATCTGGGGCGGTGCACTGGTGGTGCCCATCCTGGGCATGGTGCAGGCGGGTGGGATTGGCGGCCTGAAGGCACGGATCATCACCAATATGCACTCGGACACGTACTTCCATCTTTGGCGCGACACCGGACACTTTTCCGCCAATCCGATGGGTGTGCATTGGACAGCGATTGTTTTCGGTCTCGGTTTTGTGATCAGCTTCGGCTACTGGACGACGGACTTTCTGGTAGTGCAGCGTGTGCTGGCAGCGCATAACTTGCGCGCCGCGCGCATGGCCCCGATCATCGCGTCGGTTTTCAAGATGGCCGTGCCCTTCATCGTGATTCTTCCCGGCTTGCTGGGCCTGGTTCTGTTGGCGAATCCCGACGGCACCCGGATGCAGCTCGTGGGCCAGGACGTAGTGAGTTCCTGCGACGTGAGCACTTCACCGGGATGCTCGGCGGCACTGGCCAAGACGAAGCTTCCTGACGATTACAAGGAGCGAGTCGAAAGCGGCAAGCCGGGAACGGAACTGCACAGCTACAGCGATGTGCTGCCGCTTATGCTTGTGCGCTATTGCGGGCCCGGACTTCTGGGGCTTGGAGTCACTGCATTAATCGCCGGTTTCATGAGCGGCATGGCCGGGAATGTGAGCGCCTTCTCGACTGTTTGGACATACGACATTTACAAGCCGCTCATCAATAAAAAGGGGAGCGACAGCCATTATGTAATGGTCGGGCGTACGGCGATCGTTATTGGTGTGGCTATCTCAATTGGCGCGGGCTACCTGGTGCAGCACATGCACGGGATCATGGATTACGTGCAGGCGCTATTCAGCTTCTTTATTGCGCCGCTGCTGGGCGCCATTCTGATGGGCATGTTCTGGAAGCGGGCGACAGCGCCGGCGGGTTTCCTCGGGCTGCTGCTCGGCATCATCTCGTCGGTAAGCATGTTTGTCTGGGTCAAGTTCGATGCGGCGGCGCTGTCTATCGTTGCGCTTTCGCCAGACGCGACGGATATGTCGGCGAATTTGTATCGCGCACTGTGGGCGTTTCTGATCACCGTGGTCGTGATTTTTGTGGTGAGTCTGGCAACAAAACCAAAACCACTGGCCGAGTTAGACGGTCTAGTGTATGGCGCGACGATTCTGCCCAAGGAAGATCCGGTTCCGTTTTACAAGAATGAGTACGTTTGGGCCGTCGCGGTGGTGATTATCTTTGCGACATTGAACATCCTGTTCTGGTAACGGGGGAGAAGAGAGGGCCGAGAGACATGCATGGGTCCGGAATTCCGATCTGGTTTTTCATCGGCGTATTGCTGACGGCATACGGGGTGATGATCTTCAGTTATGGCATTTATGAGCTGGCCACAGGCAGCTATCCGCCGCTGGTTCAGCTTACGAATCTGCACGCGCCCATCTGGTGGGGCGCGGTGTTGGGTCTGCTTGGACTGTTTTACGTAATCAAGTTTCGGCCGGGCCGCGCTCGCTAGGCAGGTCCGAGTTTTGGTGTATGGATTGAAGGAGTCCAGAAATATGACAGCGCAACGAACCATGACTTTTGGGATTGTCGTCGGAAATCGCGGCTTTTTCCCTGATCATCTGGCCAAGACGGGCCGGGAAGAAATCATTTCTGTTCTGGAAGCGGCAGGAGCGAAGGCTATCGTGCTCGGCCCCGAGGATTCGAAGTACGGCGCCGTTGAAACGTATGCCGAATCGAAGAAATGCGCGGAACTTTTCAAGAAGCACGCGGAAGAGATTGACGGCATCATTATCACGCTGCCCAACTTTGGTGAAGAGCGTGGTATTGTCGACGCCATCCGTCTTTCCGGGCTCAAGGTTCCGGTGCTGGTGCAGGCAACACCCGACCGTTCTGACGCGATGACGATCGCCACGCGCCGCGACAGCTTCTGCGGCAAGATGAGCGCGTGCAACAACCTGATGCAGTATGGCATTCCGTATTCGTTGACCACACTGCATACCGAAGGCCTCAAGTCCGATGAATTCAAGGTCGACCTGGAGTGGTTCTCGCAGGTCTGCCGCATTGTGAAGGGGTTGAAGAACCTGCGTATCGGCGCCATTGGCGCACGGCCGACGGCCTTCAACACGGTTCGTTATTCCGAGCGCATTCTTGAGACCAGCGGCATCACAATCGAGACCCTCGATCTATCTGAGGTCTTCGGTCGTATCAACAAGATGAAAGACACGGACGACGCGGCGCAGGCCAAACTTGCTTCAATCAAGAGCTACGTGAGCACGACGGGGATCGCCGAAGCGGCGCTGATGAAGATGGCCAAGCTGGGCGCGGTGATCGACGGCTGGATGACGCAGGCCAACGTGACCATCAGCGCTGTGCAGTGTTGGACCTCGATGGAAGAATTTTTCGGGGTCGTACCCTGCACCATCATGAGCATGATGAGCAACAACCTGATTCCTTCGGCCTGCGAAGTCGACGTCCCGGGCACGCTCAGCATGTACATGCTGGCGCTGGCGAGCGGCACGCCTTCCGCGCTGCTCGACTGGAACAACAACTACGGCAGCCATCCTGACAAGTGCGTCTGCTTCCACTGTTCCAACCTGCCCAAGCACTTTTTCAAAGACGTGCGCATGGACTATCAGGAGATTATTGCCGGCACAGTGGGCAAGGAGAATACCTTCGGCACCTGCGTGGGACGCGTGAAAGCGGGCGCGATGAGTTATGCGCGCTACTCAACCGACGATCGGCGCGGCGTGATTCGCGGCTACACAGGGCCGGGCAAGTTTACCGACGATCCTCTCGAAACGTTTGGCGGCGCGGGAGTCGCGGAGATTCCGCAACTGCAGAAGCTGCTGCGCTATATCTGTCGCGAAGGTTTCGAGCACCACGTAGCCGCAAACTTCAGCGATGTGTCGAAGGCCATTCACGAGGCCGCGCGGTATATGGGCTGGGAAAGCCACTACCATCCGGCGCTGGAAGACTGATAAAAGCAGGGAATAGGGAATAGGGACTAAGGGACTAGGGAATAGGGAATAGACAGCGTGTGGTGATTAAGGTTGGGGTTGGCGCAAATGCCAGACCCTCAGTCCCTAGTCCCTTAGTCCCTGTCTCGAAGGGAAGCAATTATGAGTAAGAGAATCGGCAAGAGTCTGGTGGTGAACGGCGCGACGCTGGTTTCTGAAGCGGTGTGGAATGCGGAGTTGGATGGCAAGCACGAAAGGCTGACGGAGTGGCTGAAGAGCCAGGGACTGGCCGGCGTTCTGATTCGCCGCAATGAGAACGTTGCCTGGATTACTGGCGGCGCGGTGGAATTGCGCGTGCTGACGCCGGGTGAAACCGGCGTGGCCTCGTTGCTTGTGACTGCGGCGGGCAAGCGCTACTACTTCACCACGGAGAATGAAGCGCCGCGCCTGCATGATGAGGAGTTCGGCGCTCTCGATTTTGAGCCGGTATTGTTTCCGTGGTGGGCGGACGACACGGCTGCAGCCGCTGCGAAGCTGGCCGGCGGCACGCTCGGGTCGGACACGCCGGGCGTAGGAACGCTGGTGAACCTGGCATTTCTACGTGCTGCTTTGAGCGAAAGCGAGATCACGCGTTATCGCTGGCTTGGCGCTGAAACTTCGGCCTCAACCGTGGAAGCGCTGCGCGAAGTCGAACCCGGTATGAGCGAATACGACATGGAAGCAATCACCGAGGAAGGCCTTCTGCGCCGCGGCATTCTTCCTTCCGTGGCACTCTATGCCGTGGACGAGCGCATATTCAAATACAAGCACGCAGTGCCGCGTGGACGCAGGCTGAAGCAGTACGGCATGCTGAATCTTTGCTCGCGCAAGTGGGGCCTGGCGATTTCGATCACGCGCTTCATTTATTTTGGCGCGCTGCCGGAGGAGCTTGCCGCGCGTTTCAACTCGGCTGCCCGCGTGAACGCCGCTTTGCTGAACGCAACCCGTGTTGGAGCAACTTCTGCCCAATTGTTCAAGGTTGCCGCGGCAGCGTACGCGACGGAGGGTTATCCCGGCGAAGAACGCTTCCATCACCAGGGCGGGCCCACTGGATATGGCGAGCGCGAATGGGTGGCAACGCCCCAGGGAACCGAGGTGGTTGTCGATCGCCAGGCCTTTGCATGGAATCCGAGCATTCGCGGGGGCAAGGTGGAGGATACGGTGATTCTGCGCGACGGCAGCATCGAAAACCTCACCGCCACCCCGGAACTGCCCGTCTTATCGGAAGCCATTGTTGAAGGCAGCACCTACGCGGCAGCGGGCGTGCTGGTGAAGTGAAGTAGTGGTTCGTGATTAGTGATTAGTGATTAGTGGTTAGTGGTTAGTGATCAGTGATGCCGCGTGTGAGTCGATCAATATCTGATCCCTGACCACTGTTTCTTGGCAGTAGCGTTACCCGCGCCGTGAGCACCACCAGCGAGGCCCACAGCGTGTCTGCGGCCAGCAGGTGCGCCACTTGAATCCAGAGCGGGGCCAGCAGAACCACATCGAGGATTCCCAGCGAATAAACGGTCGCCAGTAAGAAAAGCACCAGTGCCGAGAGCCTGCGATTGTCCCACGGGTTTCCGCGTTGTGCGGCCCGCACCAGGAGCCAGATGAGGAAGATGCTGGCAAAAAACGCGACGGTGGGGTGCATCCAGCGCCAGCGAACGAGCCATCCACTGGTTGATGAAAAGTCCTGAGCGAGTGCCAGGCCCAGAGAAGTCGCGGGGAAGAGCGTATCTCCGAGTGCGGCCAGTGAGCCAGTTATTCCCACGGCCATCACCACCACGATGGCGACGACGGCTCCAAACGGTGCCACAAAGCGCACTGCACCGCGCAGGTAGCCCTTGTCGCGGCTCAACAAGTGCGCGGTGAGCGTGAGCGCCGCGAGCAGAAGCAATGTGTTGGCGAGATGAAGTGCCAGAAAGGCCGGGCGCAGCGGCGACTGACTCTGCGCTGTATAGCCAAGCTTCACCAGGAGCGCGCCCAGCACAGCCTCGAGCAATGTGAAAACCACAGACGCGATGGCGGCCGCGCGTGCCAAATGACCGCGTACTGTTCCTGCGTACGCCCAGATGAGCAACCCCACAACCGACAACAGCGAAATGCCGCTGGTGATCCGGTGGGTGAACTCGATCATCGTGTCGACGCGCGGCGAGTGTTGCAGAACCGTGCCATTGCACAAGGGCCAATGGGCGCCGCAGCCGGCGCCGGAGCCGGTGGCGCGCACTAGCGTACCCCACAAGATGACAGCAATGAAATAGGCCAGCACGCCCCAGGCGAACATCCGCAGTGCCGGCGACGGAAGACGCGTGGATTCGACAAAAGCCGCGGAAGAAGGCATGGAAGATGACTCCAGACTCAACCGTCTAGTGTAGAACAAGGGTGCCGAGAAGGTTCAATGCGTCCTCGCCTGCACCGATCACTCCTGCTTTATTCCGCCAGCAGTCTGACGACGTGATTGACAATGATCAGGTCTTCGGCGGGCGGAATTACACGCACAACGATCGGCGAATTCTGAGCGGAAATAACAGCCTCACCGCGCACGTTGTTCCGGACTGGATCCACGACGATGCCCAATGCTCCGAGGCCGGCGCATATCTCGGCGCGGCTGTCGATGTCGTTTTCCCCGATGCCGCCGGTGAAGACGAGCATGTCGAGGCCGTTGAGCTCGGCGACATAGCTGCCGATCCAGCGGGCGATGGTCCAGGTGAATTTGTCTACAGCGAGGCGCGCTTTCGCATTCCCGGCCTTGATGGCGTCGCGCAAATCGCGCATATCGTTGGAGAGTTCGCTTACGCCGAGGAGACCGGCCTTCTTGCTGGCCACGGTTTCCAGTTGATCGGCTGCCTCGGACGCATTCGTAGTCGTCTCCGCAATCTTGCGCAGGATGAAGAGCAGCACGCCGGGATCGATGTCGCCGGTGCGCGTACCGCTGATGATGCCGCCTGTTGGCGTCAATCCCATCGAAGTGTCGAGGCATTTGCCGTCGCGAATGGCGGAGATGGACGCGCCGTTGCCAAGGTGCGCCACGATCAGCTTCCCCGGCACATTGGGCTGCAACTGAAGCACGATTGACTCGTACGAGATGCCGTGCGCTCCGTAACGCTGCACGCCCATGGCCGAGTACTCCTCGGGGATGGGCATGTGCTTGGCGACTTCCGGCATGGTGCGATGAAAGTAGGTATCAAGCACGACGAAGTTTGGAATCCCGGGAAACAAACGCAGCGCTTCGCGCATGATGTAAATGGCAATGGGTGTGTGCAGCGGTGCAAACGCGGTGTAGCGCTCCATCTCGTCGATCAGTTCTGGAGTGATGCGCTGATTCTCCTGAACGGTAGGACCGCCGGAAACCATGCGGTGCCCGATGGCCGCGGGAGCAGGGAAGTCGCTCGAGTGGAGTGCGTCTGCTACCAGTTGGAACGCGACCGAGCGGTTGGGCAGTGCGGGCGTTTGATCCACAAGCTTTTTGCCCGCGGCATCCTTGATCCAGAACTTGCCGAGATCGGTGCCGATGCCGTCGACCGCACCCTCGTGCAGTCTGCGCCGCTCTCCGTCGAAGGTTTCATAAACTGAAAATTTGATGGAAGAAGAACCACTGTTAAGAACCAGGACAGGCAAGGATGACGGCATTAGAGGGGCGTTCCTTTCGAAAAGCAGTGTGGCGGGATGGCGGAGTTAGCGGCGCTAGCGGTGTTAGCGGAACTAGAAAAAACTTCGAGCTGCACCTTATCTCTCGCGTCCATTCCTCAAGCCTGCGAAGGCTGACTTCCGCGCGGCTAACTCCGCTCGCTGGGCCAGCGCCAATTTTTTATTTCTGGCAAATCGTCGCCGTTTTCTGACACGTAGAGCTTGTGACGTTGAATTTCTTCGGAGTACCACTGCTCGGCAGCAGCCACCTGCGCCTTCAGCCGCGGCACGCGCTTGATCGCGTCCAGCGTAAGTTGGAATCGATCGATATTGTTGAGCACGCACATATCGAAAGGCGTGGTCGTCGTGCCTTCTTCCTTGTAGCCACGCACGTGAATGTTGTCGTGGTTGTGGCGCCGGTAGGTGAGCCGATGAATCACCCACGGATAGCCGTGGAAGGCGAAGATCACCGGTACGCCCACCGGAAAAACCTGGTCGAACTCCTCGTCGGGAAGACCATGCGGATGTTCAGAGGTTGGCTGAAGCGTCATCAGGTCAACCACGTTCACCACGCGGATGCGCAAATCGGGAATCCGCGCACGCAGCAAAGTGACGGCCGCGAGCGCCTCCATCGTGGGTACATCGCCGCAGCAAGCCATCACCACTTCAGGTCCGCCCTCGTCGTTCGAAGCCCACTGCCAGGTCCCCAGGCCGGTGGTGCAATGCGCTACGGCTTCGTCGATGGTGAGCCATTGTGGCGCCGGCTGCTTGCCCGCAACGATCAGGTTGATGTAGTGGCGGCTGCGCAGGCAATGGTCTGAAACCGAAAGCAGCGTGTTGGCATCCGGCGGAAGATAGATGCGCACCACGTCTGCCTTCTTGTTCAGCAGGTGGTCAATAAAGCCGGGGTCCTGGTGCGAAAAACCGTTGTGATCCTGCCGCCAGACCAGCGAACTAAGCAGATAATTGAGCGATGCGATCGGTTTGCGCCAGGGAATCTCGCGGGTCGTCTTCAACCACTTGGCATGCTGGTTCGCCATGGAGTCAATGATGTGGATGAACGCTTCGTAGCAGGAGAAAAAGCCATGCCTGCCCGTGAGTAGATAGCCTTCCAGCCATCCCTGGCACATATGCTCGCTCAGCACTTCCATCACGCGGCCGGTGGGCGAAAGATTCTCGTCCACGGGCAATGTCGCTGCCATCCACGCCTTGCCCGTTCCTACCTCGACTTCGCCGATGCGGTTTGATTCGGTTTCGTCGGGACCGAAGACGCGGAAGTTTTTCGTGTCCATGTTGGCCTGCATCACGGCGTGCAGCAGATGGCCGAGGATACGCGTCGACTCGGCATCTTTCTGGCCGCGGCCTTCGATCTTGAACGCAAAATCGCGGAAGTTCGGCACCTTGAGAGGCACCAGCAGCAAGCCGCCGTTGGCGTGCGCGTTCATGCCCATACGCAGGCGTCCCTTGGGCGCTATCTCGGTCAGCTCCGCCTTGAACTTGCCTTTTTCGTCAAACAATTCCTCGGGCTTGTAACTGCGCATCCACTCTTCAAGCTGTTTCAGGTGCTCGGGATTGGTGCGGACGGCATCGAGTGGCACCTGATGCGCGCGCCAGGTGTTTTCAACGGGTTTGCCATCGACGAATTTAGGGCCGGTCCAGCCTTTGGGCGTACGCAATATCAGCATGGGCCACGCAGGACGTTGCGTCGCCAGGCTTTCCCGCGCCGACTTTTGAATAGCAGCAATCCGATCGAAGATGGTATCGAAGATGGCAGCCGCCTGTTGGTGCATCACCGCGGGATCGTCACCTTCCAGTGTGAACGGCTCATAGCCATAACCGCGCATCAGCTCTTCAAGTTCCGCATGAGGAATGCGCGCCAAGATCGTGGGATTGGCAATCTTGTATCCATTTAAGTGCAGAATCGGAAGCACGGCGCCATCGGTTACCGGATTGAGAAACTTGTTCGAGTGCCAACTGGTTGCCAGCGGCCCCGTCTCTGCCTCGCCGTCCCCGACGACGCAGGCAACCACGAGATCGGGATTGTCGAAGGCTGCTCCATAGGCATGCACGAGCGAATAGCCCAGTTCGCCGCCCTCATGAATCGACCCTGGCGTCTCAGGCGCCACATGGCTCGGTATTCCATAGGGCCAGCTGAATTGGCGAAA
>Ga0182030_10006621_pt1 | contig 24385 bp, 21 predicted proteins | sample 812S3MmetaG_FD_121299 | JGI IMG/M metagenome (GOLD analysis project Ga0182030, IMG submission 121299) | Permafrost microbial communities from Stordalen Mire, Sweden - 812S3M metaG (Illumina Assembly) | ecosystem: Environmental > Terrestrial > Soil > Wetlands > Permafrost | place: Sweden...
CGCCGCCGCCCACCGTCCTGCTGTCCGGCGGCGCCCACGTCACGCCTTCAGCATCGCGACTACGATATCGCGATAGATATGGGCGGCGCGGCTAAGCTCGTCCAATGGAACATATTCGTCGGGTTGGTGCGCGACGTCGAGCGAACCCGGCCCCAGCACGATGCCGACGGCGCCCGCGTTGTGGTAGTGCACGAGGTCGCATCCGCCGGTCAGGCCGCCCGGTTGGGGAAACGTCACGCCATGCCGGCGGGAAACGGCGACGGCCGCGCGCACGAGTTCATGATCGATGGCGGTTTCCGTCGGTCCCCCCGCCGTTCGGATCGCCGCCACTTCGGCCTCGACGCCGAGATCCCGCTTTGCGCGCGTCAGCATCGCGTCCAATTCGGCGAGCGCGTCGTCGAGCGTCTCGCCGGGAAGCAGGCGGCGGTCGAGCGTCATCTCGCAGGCGTCGGGCACGACATTGTCGGCGATGCCGCCGGCGACGCGCGTGACCGAAAGGCTCGCGTGACCGACGAGGGGATGCGTCCGCTCGCGCAATTCGCGGTCGCGCGCGTCAAATATCGAGATCAGCCGCCCGGCGGCGACAATGGCGTTGACCCCCAGCTCCGGGCGTCCGGAATGCGCCGCCTTGCCTTTGGCGCGCACGATGGGCCGCAGACAGCCCTTGTGGGCGGCGAAGGCCGCGTTGTTGGTGGGCTCGCCGACGATGACGAAATCCGCGCTCGGCTCCTGCTTCACCAGCGCCCGAGTGCCGCCGCCGTCGATCTCCTCATCGGCGACGAAGGCGAGCAGCAGCGTTCCCCGCCAATTCTCCCGCCCTGCCGCCAGCAGGCGCCCCGCCTCGACCATAGCCGTGATCGACCCCTTGGCGTCACAGGCGCCGCGGCCGAACAGCTTGCCCTCGCGTGCGGTCAACCGAAGCGGATCGCTCGTCCAGCCTGCGCCCACGGGCACCGTGTCCATGTGCGAATTCAAGGCGAAACAGGGGCCCGCGCCATTGTCGAGCCGGCCGAGCAGATTCGCCCGCCCCTCGCCGAGCGGCCTGATCTCGGTCGTAAAGCCCAGCGCGTCGAGTTCGGCGGCGAGCAGCGCGGCCGTCTCGGCTTCGCGGCCCGGCGGGTTCTGCGTGTCGACGGCGACGAGGCGTTCGAGCAGACCGACGAGACGGCGGGCGTCCGGCGCGTTCAAAGCACCTTGCCCCGCGCCGCGACCTCATAGAAAGTCTCCACCCGTCCCTGGCGCGTTGCGTAGATCCGGTCATAGAGGTTGGTGACCACGCAGGCGTGGTTGGGGACGACCGTCACGATTTCGCCGATGCGCGGCGGCTCAGAGCCGGGCGGCGCGCGCACGTGGCCGTGCTCCTCGCTGAGGCCGTAAATCTCCCAGTCGAGATGTTCCAGAATGCGGCCATAGCCTTGCAAGCCGAGCAGATCCGAGGTGAGGCTCTTCGATCCCGCATCGATGACACAACGATCCTGCGCCGCGTGCGAGACGACCCGCGCCTGAACGCGCAAGGCGCAGTCGCCCCATTCGCCGAACTTGTGCGTCTCGACGTGATAGCGGTCGCTGTAGATGTAGGTCCCCGGCCGATGCTCGGTCGCGACCGTCACCTCATGCGCGCTGTAGAGATCCGGGGTGCCGCCGTTGCTGACCGTTTCGACCGCCAGTCCCGAGCGCTTGCAGAGTTCGACCGCCTCGGAGAGCCAAGCGTTCGTATTGGCGACCGAGCTTTTCGGCGGATAGGTCATCAGGCCGGCGAGCTTCAGGCCCGGCGCCTGGTCAATCGTCTGCGCCAGCGCGAGCGCCCCGGCCGGGGTCGTCACGCCGCATCGCGCCGCGCCGGTGTCGCATTCGACCAGCACAGGCAAGGTCAGCCCCGCGCGCGATAGGGCTTGCGAGAGGCCCTCGACGACCTCTCGCGAGTCGGCCACGACCTTGAGATCCGTGCGCCGGGCCAGCGCGACGAGCCGGTCGAGCTTGGCCGGGCCGATGAGATTGTAGGTCAGCAATATGTCGGTGAGGCCGGCGTCCGCCATCACTTCCGCTTCGCCGAGCTTCTGACAATTGATCCCCTTGGCGCCGAGGCGGAGCTGCAGATGCGCGAATTCGGGGATCTTGTGGGTCTTGATATGCGGACGCAGCCGCAGCCCATGCCGGTCGAGATAGGTTTGGCAGCGGCGGAGATTGTTCTCCATGATGTCGAGGTCGACTATTGCCGAGGGCGTGTCGAGGTCTTGCACTTGCAACCGAGCGTCCTCCTTCAGCGCGACGGGTCGCGGCCCGACAAGGGTAGCATGCCGAGGATCAGGCCGCCCAGTATCAAACTGCGCCAGCCCTCGGAAGCGTTGATCACGGTGATCAGCGCCGTCATGCTCACCAGCAGCACCGCGCCCGCGATGGTGCCGAGATAGCTGCCGCCCCCCCCGAGTATCGACGTTCCGCCGAGCACGACGGCGGCGATCGACGACAACAGATAGGGGTCGCCGATGCCGACATAGCCCTGTCCGTTCATCGAGAGCAGCAACAGGCCCGCGAGGCCGGCGCACAGTCCCGAAATCACATAGGTCGCCAGCGTGAGCCGCCGGATGGGAACGCCGGAGAGCCGGCTCGCCAGCGGGTTCGTTCCGATGGCGAAGATCAGCGCGCCGCTGCGCGTGCCGTGCAGCCAGAACAGACAGACCGCCGCGACGGCGAGCCAGATGAGGATGCTGGCCGAAATCGTCAGCACATGCGTCGTTCCGATCCAGTCGAGCGTGGCGTTGCTGACGGAGATGGCGCTGCCGCCCGCGATCAGCACGAGCAGACCTTGCAGGATCGTCGCCATCGCGAGCGTCATGATCAGCGGCGGGAGCCCAAGATAGCCAATGCCGAGACCGTTGACGGCGCCGATGGCGCAGGCGACCGCGAGCGAGAGCGCGATGGCGCCGAGGCCGGAGACGTCGGCTTCGAACGAGACCATCGGCAGCACGAGGGCGGTCACCGTGATGATGGCGCTGACCGCGAGATCGATGCCGCCGCCGATCACAGCTATGGTCTGGCCCACGCCGACGAGGCCGATCACCGCCGCCAGTTCGACGATGTAGCGCAGATGCGGATAGACGCCGAAGCCGGGCAACGACCAGGATGCGACAACCCAGAGCAACGCGACGACGCCATAGGCGACCAGCGAGCGCGCGTAGCTCGCCGCAAAGCGCCGCAGGGCGCCGGTCATCGCATCCTCCGAAAGGCGGCGCGGACGGAGGGCAGGGCGATGGTGACGACGATGATGAGGCCCTGCATGATATATTGCGCCACGAGCGGCAGTCGCAGGAAGAACATGACGTTGATAAGGATGCTCATCAGCAGGCTGCCGGCGAGCGCGCCGCGCATCGCGCCCTGGCCGCCGAGGAAGCCGACGCCGCCGAGCACCGCGGCGGATATCGCGGCGAGCGTCATCGGCTCGCCGATGAGCGGATCGCCCGAGCCGGTCTGCGCGGCCATGTAAAGCCCGGCGCAGGCCTGAAGCGCGCCGCTGGCGACATAGGCCGACAGGCGCGCGGCGGCGACATTGACGCCGGAGCGATAGGCGCCTTCCGCATTGTCTCCGACGGCGATCAGTCCGGCGCCGAGCGGCGTCGCCTGGAACAGCTTCCACAACACGACGAGCAGGACGAGCAGCGCGGCCGTGGTTGGATACACGCCGGCCAGGAAATCCGACAGCGAGGCCGGCACGAACCCGCCGGGCCGCGGCATCAGCAGCAGCGCCACGCCGCGCAGCACGAAGGAGAACGCGAGCGTCACGATGATCGCGGGATAGCGGCCAATCGCGACGAAAGCGCCGACGGCGGCGCCGACGACGCCCCCAAGCGCCAGCGTCGCCAGCACGCCCCCGAACAGGCCGAGCGGCCCCTGCATCGTGGAGGCGGCCACCACCGAGCCGAGGCTCACCATTGCGCCGACCGAAAGATCGATGCCGCCGGTCAGCATCACGATGGTTTCGGCGGCGGCGACAAGCGCCGTCGGGAACCAGCCCTGCACGAACTTCGACGCCGCGTTCAGCCCAAGAATGCCAGGAAACAGGATGACGTATACAAATGCAAACAGCGCAAGCACGACAAACAGTCCGCCGAGGCCATCATTGCGGCGCCACTGAATGCGACCATAGAGGCGCGCGCCGCTGCTCACGTCGCCTCGCTCTCAGGCGCCTTGCGCACGCCCACGGCCGCCGCAACAATCGCCTCTTCGGTGGCTTGGCCGTGCCGCAGCACCGCCGCGACCCGCCCGTTGTGGAACACCATCACGCGCTCGCAGAGGTGAACGAGTTCCGGCGTGTCAGTGCTGAGCAGCACGACCGCTTTGCCTTCCGCCGCCATCTCTTGCAGCGCGGCGTAGATCTCGCGTTTGGTCTCGACGTCGACGCCGCGCGTCGGGTCGTTCAACAGAAGCACGGCGGGTTCGAGCGGAAGCCACTTGGCCAGAGCGACCTTCTGCTGGTTGCCGCCCGACAGCGCCTGCGCCGCACGCCCCCTGTCGCCCTTCAGCCCGAAGCGCCGGGCGAGGCGTTCCGTGATCGAGGTTTCCTGCGCCCGGCGCCGACGCTCGCCCGGGTGGCGTGCGAACAGCGGCAGTAGCAGGTTGAAGTCGATGGTGTGCGGCAGCAGCAGCCCCTCTTTGCGCCGGTCTGCGGGAACATAGGCGACGCCCGCGGCCGCGGCCTCGGCGACTTTCGAAAAAGGCGCGTCACGCGCCTGACGGCCGAGCGTGGACACACGAAACTCATCGGCGGCGGCGGGGACGGCGCCATAAAGGCCCATCATGAAATCTTCCTGTCCGTGCCCGACGAGGCCGCCGATCCCGAGAATCTCGCCATGGCGCAACTCGAAATCGACGTCATGCGCCGCGCTCGTGCGAAACCCGCGCGCCTGAAGGACGATGTCGCCCCCCGCGTGCGAGACATAGGGCGGAAACAGGTTCTGCGGATCGCGGCCAACCATCAGGCGCACGAGGCCGTCGGGATCGAGCCCGGCCAGCGGACGGTCGGCGCTGACAGCGCCGTCTTTGAGCACCGTCACGTGCTCGCAGAAGTCGAGGATCTCGTTGAGCCGGTGCGAAATATAGAGGATGGCGACGCCTTCGTCGCGAAGCTCGCGCACGAGCCGCATGAGCATCGCCACGTCAGGCGCGGCGAGCGACGAGGTCGGCTCGTCCAGAATGAGAACGCGCGGCTTGATGTAGAGCGCCTTGGCGATTTCGACGATCTGGCGCCGGCCGAGCGGCAATTGGCCGACGGGCGTATCCGGGGACTCGATGAGGCCGAGCTTGGCTCCGATGGTCTCGACGGATGCGGCGAGGCGGCCGAAGTCGATGAGCCCGCCGCGACGAGCGTATGAGCCGAGACCGATATTCTCGGCGATGGAGAGATGCGCGGCAAGGCTCAGTTCCTGTTGCACGACAGCAACGCCTCGGCGATGCGCCTCGCGTGGGGTCAATCCCGCTATTGGCTGACCGCCGACTAGGATCTCGCCGCGATCGGGCGCCAGCGCGCCCGACAGGAGATTGATCAGCGTGCTCTTGCCCGCGCCGTTCTCGCCGAGCAGAGCGTGAATGCGGCCCGGCAAAAGCTCGATGGAGACGTCTCGCAGCACGGGGTTGCCGAAGAACGCCTTGGAGACGTTGCGCGCCGCCAGGACCGCATGCGGCGCGGTCACGACGGCAAGGCTATTTCTTCTGGCTGTCGGCGATGTATTGATCGAACAGCTTGGTGTCGTAAGGCGAGTAGATGTAGCCGTCGGCGGCGAAGTCCTTGGCGCGCGCGAGATAGCTGTCGAGGTTGCTTTCGTCGATGACCGGCAGAGGCACGTTGACGAAAGCTGGAATGTCCTTGCCCTGCAGCGCCTCTACCGAGGCGTAGACCGCGAGCGCGGCGAGCCAGTTCGGCTGTTGCGTTCCCCAGGCGGTCAGCTTCTTGGCCTTCCACATTTCGAGGAACGGGCGATAGTTCTCGCCGGTCATCGGCACGAGCTTGCGGCCCTGCTTCTCGAACGCGGTCACCGCGCCCGCCGTCAACGCGCCGCCCTGGCTCCAAACGCCGTCGATCTGCGGATGGCTGAACAGCAGGTTGGTGACCGCCTCCTGCGCCGGCGCGGCGTTGTACGCCGTGTTGGTCTCGGCGAGGATCTTGATTCCGGGATTGGCCTTGAAGACGGGCTCGGCGCCTTTGCGGCGGTCATCGCTGACGGAGACGCCCGCCGGCCCATTGAGGACGAGGATGTCGCCCTTGCCGTTCAGTTGCTTGACCAGCCATTCGGCGGCGAGCTTGCCCCACTGGGTCTGATCGGTGTCGATCTTCGTGGTGAGATTGTTTGTGTCGACAAGGCTGTCGAAATTCGCGACCACGATCCCCTTCGCGCAGGCGTCCGATATCACGCGGTCGAGAGCGGTGGCGGAGCCGGCGTCGACGATGATCGCGTCGAGCTTGGCGTCGATCATCGATTGTATCTGTTGGATCTGCGTGTTGGCGTTGCCCTGCGCGTCGGTTATCGTCAGGTTCTCGACCAGGCCTTTCTTCTTGAGTTCGTTGGCCATATCCTCGATAGTTCCGGTCGTCTCCTTCATCCAGGTCGGGATGGAATAGATGTTGGCCCAGCCCAGTTTGAACGGCGGCTTGTGCTCGCCCTTGACGCAATTGGCGGCGGCGAACGCCGGCGCGGCGGTCGCGACCAGCGTCGTCGCGGCGAAAGCTAAACGCGCAAGATTTTTCGTGTTCATCCGAAAGCCTCCCGTTGCCGGTCGCCTCGCGACACACCGCCGCGGCGCCTGTGTGAGATCGGCGTCGAGAACGGCTCGCCGATAATCTTTCTTCACTCTTCAAGTTATCTATCGGCGGATTACGATGTCAAGGCGAAGATGCGCGTATCGTGGATTGCGAATGTCTGATATTCCCACCGATGCGGCCTGAGACAGGGAAAACGCAGAATGATTGACATCGCCGACGTGGAAGCCGCCGCGAAGCGGATCGGTGGCTATGTGCGGCGCACGCCTCTCCTGCTTGCGGATCAATGCGCGGCGCCGGCGACCGACGCGCAATTGTGGCTCAAGCTCGAATGCCTTCAGCCGACGGGATCGTTCAAGGCGCGCGGCGCGATCAACAAGCTCCTGACCACGCCGAAGGAGCGGCTCGCCAACGGGATCGTTACCGCCTCGGGCGGCAATCACGGCCTCGCCGTTGCGCGCGCGGCCCATCTCGCGGGCGTCGCCGCCACGGTGTTTGCGCCGACGACAGTCAGCGCCGAGAAGGTCGAAAAGATGCGCAAATGGGGCGCCGAGGTTCGTGTCGGCGGCGCGCTCTGGGATGAGGCGAACCGCGAGGCGACGGCTTTCGCCGAACGCAACGGCGCGATCTCGTTTCATCCTTTCGCCGATCCCGCCGTCATCGCCGGGCAGGGCACAATCGGCCTGGAAATCCTTGAGCAGGCGCCGACGATCGAGACGATCCTCGTCGCCATCGGCGGCGGCGGCCTGATCGCCGGGGTCGCCACTGCGGTCAAGGCTAGGGCGCCGCATGTGCGCATCGTCGGCATTGAGCCTGTGGGCTCGCCGACCTTGCAGGCCTCGCTCGCGGCGGGCCGCGTGGTGCGCCTGCCGGAGGTGACGACGCGAGTCGCAACTATGGCTTGCGGCCAGACCGAACAGGTGAACTTCGACATCGTGCGCAGCGCCGTCGAGGAGATCGTTCTCGTCGAAGATGCGGATATGCTCGATGCCGCGCGCTGGCTTTGGTTCGAGTTCGGCATCGCCGCCGATCTCAGCGGTGCGGCGGCCGTCGCTGCGTTGCGCAGCGGCCGCGTACGCCCGAAGGCCGGCGAACGCATATGCGGATTGGTGTGCGGCGCGGGCTCGGAAGGCATCCCGCGCGCCGCCTGAACCGGGAGGGCTCCTCATGGCGGATCTCTATCGCGGGCCGATCGTCGATTCCCACATTCATCTCTGGGATCTCGGCATGGATCGCCATCCTTGGCTGCGGCCCGATGCGCCCTCGGCGCACGGCGATCTCTCAGCTATTCGGCAAAATTATCTCGTCGAGGACTACCGGCGCGACGCCGCGCGCCAGAACGTCGTCGCCGCCGTGCATGTCGAGGCCGGCTGCGACCGCGCCGCCGATCCGCTCGACGAGCTGCGTTTTCTTGAGGGGCTCGACAAATCCTCGGGCGTTGCGGTGCGTTACATCGGCTACGCCGACCTCACGGCGCCGGACGCCGACGCCACGCTCGAACTTCTGGCGCAGATACGCCGCTGCGTCGGCGTGCGCCAGATGCTGAGCTGGGCGCCTGCCGATCCCGCCCGCAATTTCGCGCTGCGGCCCGGCATCGCGCAGGAGCCGGCGTTCCGCCGCGGCGTCGCCCAACTCGCTCGTCACGACCTCATCCTCGAACTGATGATCTACCCCTATCAGTCGGCGGAGCTGGCGACGCTCGCACAGGAGTTTCCCGACCAACTCTTCATCGTCAACCATTGCGGCAGCCCCATCGAGCGCGATCCCGCAGGCATGGCGCGCTGGAAAGAGGGCGTGCGTCGGCTCGGCGCCTTGCCGAATGTGATGATGAAAATTTCAGCGCTGACCGCCTACGATCCTCACCCCACGTCCGCGAGTCTCGCCGAAGTTGTGCGGCATTGCCTCGACAGCTTCGGCGTCGAGCGGTCGATGTTTGGCAGCGACTTTCCGGTCGGCCGGTTGTGGACGACGTTCGACGCCATCTTCGACGGCTTCAAGGCCATTGTCAGCGACCTGCCTGCGTCGGATCAGTCCGCGCTGTTCCACGACAACGCGCGGCGGGTCTATCGCCTCGATCCAACCAACGCCTCAACCTGAAGCTGCAGGGACTGCAGCGACGCCTCGGCGAGCTTCAATCCCTCGATCGCCTCCGGCAGGCCCAACGCCGGCTTGCGCGAGCGATCGGCGACGCAGGCGAGAAAATGATCCTGCTCGTTGCGCAGGGGATCGTCCGCCGCATCCGCCGGGCGCTCTATGCTCTGATCTGCGTTCCAGACGCGCAGCCCTTCGCCGACGACAAGTTCGACGCTTCCACGAGTCCCCACCACCTCGAGCCGGTCCGCGGGCGCATCCATAGCCGGGAACGTCCAAGCCGTCCGCAACTCACAGATCGCGCCGCTATTCGCGGTCGCCGAGACGGCTGTGATCGAGCGAAAGCCGGGGCCGCCGGAGCGCCGCGCGAGCACCGAGCCGAAACCGGCGCCCGTGATCCACTGGGCGAGGTCGATGTCATGGATCAGCGTCATCAGTATGGGATCGACGTCGGGATAGCGCACGGCATGGCTTTCGTCGCGATAGCGGCGCGAGTTGATATAGAGGACGTCGCCGATTGCGCCCGCGCGGACAATCTCGACCAACCGGCAGTGGTCACGGGAGAAGCGCAGAACATGTCCGGGCAGGACGAAACCGCGAGCGGCCCCGCTCGCCGCGAGCAGTTTCGTCGCCGCCGCCGCTGTCGACGCCACGGGCTTCTCCAGCAGCACGCAAAGCCCTGCGTCGAGCGCGCGGAGACAAATCTCGACATGAGACTCCGCCGGCGTGGCGACTATCACGGCGTCGGCCGGCGTCTGCGCAATCATGCGCAAGGGATCGGCGGCGCCATTCGCGACGGCGAAGCGCGAGCTCATCTCGGCCAGGGCGTCTGCACTCGTGTCCGCGACGCCCACAACCTGCACATCCGCGCGGCCGACCAGCCTTGCGATATGCTCGCGCCCGAACAGCCCCGCGCCCGCCACCAAGACACGCAAGGGCTCGGCGCGTCGAACGACGTTTCCCGTGTCAGTCTCCGACGGACTCATTTGGTCTCACCACAACGTATAGCCGCCGTCGATCACAAAGGCGGCGCCTGTGACATAACTGGAGGCCCGCGACGCGAGATAGACGGCGAGCGGACCGATTTCCTCGGGGTTTCCGGCGCGACCCATGGGAATCGCGCCGAGGAAGGCTTCGATAACGGCGGGATTCTTCTTCGCCCATCTCTGGTTCGGCTCGGTCATGAACAGGCCCGGGCAGATGGCGTTGACCGTCACCCCGCGCGCCGCCCAGTCGGCGGCCGTCGCGCGGGTGAAATGAATCACTGCCGCCTTGGCGCTCTCGTAATGGCGGCCGCCGATGCCCTTGTTGGCGATCAGGCCGCTGATCGAGGCGATGTTGATGACCCGCCCGTAACCGCGCGCCAGCATCGCGCCGCCGATGGTCTTCGTGCAAAGAAAGCAGTGCGTGAGATTGAGATCGAAGTAACGCCGCCAGGTTTCGAGGTCGCTGTCTTCGATGGCGACATCGACAACGCGGCCGCCGACATTGTTGACCAGGATGTCGATCGGGGCGGCTTCGGCGAGCACGCGCCAGCAGAGGTCCTCACACGCGGCGGGATCGCCGACATCGGCGACGAAGGTCCAGACTTGCCGCCCGCGCTCGCTCACTTCCGCCGCGGTCCTTGCCAAGGTCTCGGGATCGCGAGCCACCAGAACGATATCCGCGCCAGCCTCGGCGCAGGCAAGCGCGATGGCGCGCCCGAAGCCTCGGCTTCCGCCGGTCACCATGAGGCGTTGGCCGTCCAACCGAAAGCGGTCGAGAACATTCATGCGAGCCTCCCATTGCTGCTTGCGCAACAAAGATATTGCCTGTTAGTCTAACCCCGCAAGCGCCGAACGCCGGCGAAAAATCCGCCCGACGCCTGCGCAGGAAACGCGCTGGAGCCGATGGCTGATCGCGCCTTGTCGTTGTGACGTTTGATAGTCGGGGAAGCCAGAGCGACCAAGCAACCGAGCCCAGGGGAGAAGACATGTCTGCGCCCACGGAAAAGCACCATATTCTGCAAGAGACCGCGCGGCGCGAGCTGGCGCTCGGCCGCATCGACAGGCGCGAATTTCTGATGCGCAGCCTGGTTTCGGGGCTCGGACTGGCGGGCGTCGGGACGGTGGCGAGATCGGGCGTCGGCTCGGCGTTCGCGGCGGACCGACCCCTGACGCCAACCTTTTACCAATGGATCCAGGATCTTCATCCCGGCATCCCCGCTGTCAACGCCAAGTTTCCCGGCCTCAATTATCAGATCGCCCCGGTCGAAGGGTTCGGCATCGAGCGCTTCGTCGCCGAAGCCAAGAACAAGCAGAGCTCGTGGGACGTCTATGTCGGGCAGACCCCGTTCGTCGAAATGTCCGCCTTCATCAAGGCCGGCGTCATCGAGCCGTGGGACAATTACATTCCCAAGGAGGTGATCGACGACATCATTCCTTCCATCCGCGACGAATGCACGATCGACGGCAAGCTCTACAGCTGGCCGTTCCTTCTCGATGTGACGGCCTCGGGCTGGCACTCCGGCCTCACCGCCAAGGCGGGCGTCGCCGACGCAGCGCCTCCGACCTGGGACGATTTCCTGGACGACGCCAAGAAGATCGTCGACTCCAAGGCCGCGCCTTGGGGCGCGACTTTCGACTCGCATGGCTGGCGCTCTCTGGTGCCTATCGCTCACAGCATGAGTCGCAGCGTCTATACGCCCGAAGGCCTGTTCGATTTCACCAGCGAGCCCGCCATCGAGGCGCTGATGCTGATGAAGAAGATCATGGCTGTCGCCAACCCGGATATACTTCTGGAGGGCGCGTCCGACGCCGGGGTGAACGGAACGCCCGACGAAGTCGCGTTCGCAGCGCAGCGGGTCGGCCGCTATTTCAAATATCTCAACGCCCCGCTGCGCATGGCGGCGAGCTGGGAGGACCCGAAGCTGCTTCACATGGGGCCGCTGCCGAAATTCAAGAACGGCGAGGGGTCGACGGTGTTCTGGACGACGGGCTGCGCGCTGTTCAAATACGGCCAGAACAAGGAAAAGGCGGCCGAATACGTCAAGGCGCTCACTTACGATCAGCAGATCTGGAAAGACTCCATCGTCGGTACGCCCGGTGTCCATCCGGGACAGTTGCCGCCCTATTCATCGATCTATAGCGACTGGGACGCCAAGAAGCCGGATTGGATGCCGCCATTCGTCGGGCTGGTGCGCGGCCAGCTCGACAAAGCGAAGGCGATCACCAACAATCTGTTTGGACTGCAGCAATTCCAGATCGGCAAGCCGATCTGGGAGACTTATCTCAAGGGGCAGGAAAGCGACCCGAAAGCCGCCATGCAGAAGGTCGTCGAAGCCGTGCACGCCGAGATAAAGAAAGGCTGAAAGCAATTACAACGCTGGGCGCGCGCCTGAAGTCGCGCGCTCGGCTGCTGACACGTTTCGACGGGGCCGGATTGGCGTATGGCACAGACGATCGCCCGCGACGCGTTGGAAATTGACCCCGGGCAGGTCGCGACGCCGCTGCGCCAGCTTAGAAGAGACGTCGGCGGATGGCTGTTCCTGGCCCCGACATTGTTGTTCTTCATCGGCTATCAAGTCTGGCCCATCGTTCGCGTCGTCTGGCTCAGCTTCACGGACTTCCAGTTTCTTTCCGATCAGCCGGAGCATTGGGTCGGCGTCAACAATTACACGATGGCGCTTCAAGATCCGCTGCTCTGGGTCAGCCTGTGGCGGGCTGCGCTATTCACTATCATGTTCTTGCCGGGCACGATCATCCTGCCGCTCCTGCTGGCGGTGCTCATAGACCGCGTCAGCAATCAACGATTGGCCACGATCTACCGCGTCTTTCTGCTCATCCCTGCTGTGATACCGAGCACCCTGATTTTCGTGCTTTGGAAATGGATGTACAATTACCAGAGCGGCCCGATCAATCACCTGCTGGTAGACGTCTTCGGCCTGTTCACGCTGCAGAATGCGCCGCAATGGTTGGGGGGAACGGCGCTGACGCTTCCCTCGATTGCCGTGATGGAGATATGGTGGGGCCTCGGCTACCACACGATCTTTTTCATCGCAGGTCTTGCGGCTATCCCGAGGGATCTTCCCGACGCCGCGCGCATCGACGGCGCCAACGAATGGCAGGTGTTCTGGCATGTGATCAGGCCGCAGCTCGCGCCGATCATGATGATCCTCGTCATCCTGCGCTTCGGCACCGCGATGGCCGTGATCGACGAATACCTGATCTTCGGCGGCTTCAACCGGGCCTCGCCCACATACACCTGGACGGTCATGATGTACGATCAGGCCTTCAAACTCGGCTTGTGGCGGCAGGGCTACGCTGCGGCCATTGGCATGATCGGCGCCGTCGCAATGATGTGCGTCATGATCGCCCTGTTGCGCATTTTCCGCCCCCGGAGTTGAGCCGCATGTCGCTCGAAGCCGATTCCAGAGACCTGCTCGCCCCGCCGGCGTCGTCTGGCCGGAGGCAGGATTCCGTCCTCGGTCACGTCATCGTCAACGTCTTCAATCTCATCATTCTGCTGCCGTTGGTATGGGTCCTGCTCATGTCGGTGAAGTCGCTTCCCGATGCGATGCGCGGCAACTTATGGCCCAATCGATTCGACTTCACCCACTATACCTTCGTGTTCCACCGCATCGCGACGCTGCCGATCAATCTGTTCAACAGCGCCTATGTCACGATGGCGACGGTGCTGATCACGACATTCTGCGCGGTGCTCGCGGGCTATGCCCTCGTTCACGTTCGGCCGCGCGGCTCCAGCTTTGTCGTCGCCGTGCTGCTTGTCTCGCTCTATTTCCCCGTGCGCGTCGTCTCCATCATCAGCATCTATGAGACCCAGCATGCGCTCGGCCTCATCAACAAGACGGCCGGACTGATCCTTCCCTATGTCACGTTGCAGCTGGTGATCAGCGTCCTGATCATGCGCAGCATGTTCCAACTCGTTCCACGAGAGATCATCGAGTCCGCGAAGATGGACGGCGCCGGCGCTTGGCGGATTCTTTGGGAAGTCGGCGTTCCGATGGTGCGCAACGGCCTCGTCGTCATTTTCATCGTCAATTTCGTCGCGGCCTGGGGGGAATACCTGCTCTGCGTCACCCTCATCGACGACGAGGCGAAGCGCACCATGCCTGTCGTTCTCGCCGCCGCCCAGGGCGGACAGGGCCAGTGGGCCTGGCCAAATCTGGCCGCGGTCTATGTGATCGTCGTCGCGCCGGGTATACTCGCCTTCGCCTTCGCGCAAAAACTCTTCTTCAAGGGATTGATGGAAGGCGCGCTCAAGGGTTGATAAGGCGTCGCGAGACGTTCAACGAAGCTCGACGACCTGCCCTTTGTGAATGGATTCGTCGGCGGCGATCACGATCTGGAGGCTCTTGACCGCATCGTTCATGTGATCGGTCAAGTCGAGATCCTCGTCGATCGCCTTGAGAAGGTATCGCTGCTCGCGCTCGCATAACGCGTCGTGGTCCGGTTCGTCGCTCATGTCGATGCGCTCGTCCGGCTTCGACATGTCCGCATAGTGACGCAAGATCTGGTTGGTCTTGGTGTGGGCGTTGATGTCGTCCGACTTGACCTTGCCGGCGGTCTCCGCCATGACAATCGAAACGCAACCCTTCGGGCCGATCACGTCCTTCACGAAAAAGGCGGTTTCGCTCATCATCGGTCCCCAGCCCGCCTCGTACCATCCGACCGAACCGTCGTCGAAAACGACCTGCAACATGCCGTAGTTGTTGACGGGCACTTCCTGCGTGAGTCTGGCGCCGATGGCGTGGACGCGGATGGGTTTCGCCTTGGTCATCTGACACATCACGTCAACATAATGCACGCCGCAGTCGACAATCGGAGGGAAGCTGTCCATCAGTCGCTTGTGCCACGCCCAGGTCTCTCCGTTCGATTGCTGGTTGAGGTTCATGCGAAAGACGAGCGGCGTGCCGAGTTCGCGAGCGATCTCGATAAACTTAACCCACGAAGGGTGCTGGCGCAGGATGTAGCCGACGACCAGCTTGCGCCCCGTGCGCTGTGCGGTCTCCACCGCCTTGCGGGCGTTCTCGACGCTGTCGGCGAGCGGCTTCTCGACAAACACGTGGGCGCCCGCCTCCATCGCCTGGATGGCGAATTGCGCATGGGTGTCGGGCATGGTGTTGATCGACACGACGTCCGGCTTCAGCGCCGCCAACGCCTCCTCGAAGTTGGAGAACCTCTCAGCCTGCTCGAGTTGTGGCGGCAGCTTGCGCGCGGCGATGCGCCGCTCGCAAACGCCGACGACCTTGAAGCCGGGGATGCGCGCATAGGCGAGCGCATGGCTCATGCCCATATTTCCGAGCCCGACGACGAGCGCACGCTTGTCCATGAACGTCTCCTCCCAACCGACCGCTCAGAGTTTCCGCGCCCCCGCGAGCGCCGCCAAGCCGTCGGGAATCCAATCGAGATTGGCGTCGCGCAAGTGGCCCCAATTGTAGAACGCGACCTCGTCGACGCCCTCGCGGCCCAGCGCCGTCATGGCCTCGACGAAATCTCCGCGCGAGCCGAAGTCCGGAAAGGCGGGCCGCAGGATGCCGCGCAACCGGCCCTTGCCGCGCAAACGTCGCAGCAAGTCGAACAAGTCCGCTCGCACGCGCGCGGAGCCCGGCTCGTAGAAACACGCCTCGATAGTCACGCCGGCCTCGGCAAGACCAATCAAGTCGCTGCCCTCGTACCAAGCGCCTGCCGTCGGCCGCGCGACGGAAGGAATAACGGCGATCTCGATGTCACTCCGAACCGCGGCGCGAATTTCACGCGCCAGCGAGGTCACGACCTCGCAGCGCCAATCGAGATAGGCCTTCAATTCGCCATCGCTGCGGGTATCGGCAAGCCAGAACGCTTCGGCCATGTCGGGGGGGAAATCTACGTCGCCGGCGAGATAACGCTCGACATCCGCCGCCACGCGCCGGCGCAGGGCGTCGGCGTCCACCCCCGCGCTTCTCGCGCCCGCGCGACAATGATCGCAGAAACAAAGTCCGAGCTGGTTGTCGAGCCAGGCGTTAGGGCGATTGAGCGCGAATTCGTGGTGATACCCATGCGCATAGGGCAGAAAGCCCGGCGTCTCCAACGAAAGGCCGCGCACGGGATAGGCTTCGGCGACGTCGGTGGCGAGGGCGACCGCGTAGCGGCGCGCCTGCGGCGCTGAGGGGCAGAGGCTGTAGACGTAGCGGTCGCCGAAAGCGTTGGCGACGCTCGCCTCCGCGTGACGCGCGCCCAGCTGGGAATTATGCAGCAACACCAACCAGACATTGACGCCAAGGCGCGATTGCCCGCAGAGGTCGCGCAATGGATCGGCCTCAGATAGCAGATGGTTGGGCAGCGGCTTGATATCGCCGTATCGCTCGGGACGGGCCCGAAAATAAACCGTCCCATCCTCGGGGAAATAGACCTTGCCGGACTTGCCATGCGGGCGCAGGAATTTGCCCGCATGATAAGCACCGGCGACAGTCACCGTGTCGAGGCCGAGCTGCGCGAACCGCTCGATCGCGGCGTCGCGGCCGGCCTCAACGATGTCCCAGGGATAAACGTAGATCGCCTTGTAGCTCATGACCGATCCGATGCGGGACGGGACGGCGCGCGCCGCCCGGCCAATCAAAGCGCCGATTGAATCTTCGTGACGTCGACGCTCTTGAAGGCGTCGGAAAGTTGGAACCCTTCCGCGTCCTGCTTCACCTTGCTGGCATCGAACGCGTTCGCCTCGTCGATCAGGTCGTTCTTGCAGACATCGTCGAATTTGATGTCCTGCGTGATCTGACCGATCTTTTTGCCAACGGAGAAGAACTGCTCCCAGCTCGAGGGCAGGTGATAGCCCCACTTCTTGCGCTCGTCCATCCGGCCGCCAAACACGTTGGCGAGTTCGAGCATGGACTCGGGCGCGACGGTTGGGTCCATCTGCGAGGCGAGGCCGGGGAACTGCTCCATGACAATCTGCGTCGCCGCGCGCGGGTTCTGCTTGCGGAATTCGAGACCCGCCGCCCAGCCCTGAAAATAGCGGGCGTATATCTTCTTCTTAGCCGCATGCGCCCAATCGGATTTGCGCATCACGAAGCTGTTGGCGGGAAGCTCCGAGAAATCCTTGCCGAGGATGCAATCGAAGTCCAGCCCTTGGCCCTTCCATTGCGCTCGCAATCCCTCCCATCTTAGCGCGGCGTCGCCCTTGCCCGCCTTCAGCGGCGTGCCCCACGTCGGCCAGCCGGCTTCGACATATTTGACCTTGGATTGGTCGACCCCCGCCGCCGCGAGCATGAGGTCGCAGATCGATTGCCAGCCGGCGCTGCCAAGAAGGATCGTCTTGCCCTCGAGTTCGTTGATGCTCTTAGGCTTCTCCCCCTTGCGGAACGCAAAGTCGAACACGTCAGCGCCGCCCATGTGAAACACCGAGACCAGCGGTACGCCCTGTTCAAGACCGAGCGAGAACACGCCGGGAGAGGGGTAGCCGACGTCGGCCTGTTTCTGATCGACGAGCTTGACTGTCGCCGTCGTGTCCGACGGGCCGGGTTCCAGCGAGGTGGGAATGTCGCCGAAATAGCCGAATTTCTTGGCGACCCAATGGGGATTATCGTCAAGCACTTCGAGCGTGCCGCGCGGCGACTGCCAGCGAACCGGCTCCGCCGCAACCCGAAGGGCCAAGAATACAGAGGAACTCGCCCTCGCGTACCTCAAAAGACACTTGTTCAAGAGCATGTACGGCGCCGGAGAGTGTTTGATAGAGCTTGGTCGCGTTGGCGACGACCATTTTGGCTTGAAGGGACGCAATCCGCTCGACCTTCACTATCCACTCCCGCGCGAGCCGTTGCGACGCCGCCGCAGATCCCCCCGAGCGAACGGCGCAGTTTGCGCTTCCTTTCGCCTGCCTCAGCATGAAAATATGTTACAATAGTCCTGACTGTGCAAGCCCAAAAAGTGGAGCGCGCTGCATCACTATGCTGCAATGCGAAGGCGGCGGATCGCCCCTTCGGTGGGCGCGCTGAACGGGCGGCTTAAGGCTCGCCGGTTGCGTGAGCGGCGTGGTTGTGTAATTCTGTTTCACCAGCCTGAGCGCGCCTGATCAGAACGAGGCGCGCGTCCATCCGCGAGCGGCGTCGGGGAAATGGCGTCACATCGGGCGAGAACCATGCAAAACGGTCGGGCCGGCGAAGGCGCCTCGCCGTCCATCGACCTGGTCTCGCGCATCCAGCGAATTGAGCAGGAGCTTTCGCCCGCCGAGCGGCGCGTCGCCGAGGCGGTGGTGGCGGATTATCAGGGGGCGACACGGCTCAGCATCGGCGATCTCGCGCGCCGCGCCGGGGTCAGTCAGCCGAGCGTCACGCGCTTCTGCCGCACGGTCGGCTGCACGTCCTTCAGCGAGTTCAAGGTGCGTCTGGCGACGACGCTGGCGGTCGCGGCGGTTTATCTGAAGAGCGACCGCGTGTTCGACGACGACGCCGGGCAGCTTGCGCGTTCCGTGATGCTGCGCGCCGCCGACGCGATCCGCGATTGTCTGGAGCAGCTCGACACGACCGCCACGGCAGCGGCGATTGTGTCCATCGCCAAGGCCGCACGGCTCGACATTTATGGTCAGGGCGGCGGATCTGCGGCGGTCGCCGAGGACGCGAAACTGCGCTTTTTCCGCCTCGGTATGCCGGTGGCGGCTTATGTCGACGGTCACCAGCAACGCATGTCGGCTTCCACGCTGCGCGAGGGCGACGTGGTCTTCGCCATATCCAATAGCGGCCAGTCCAAACCCGTTGTGGGAGCCGTAGAAATCGCCCGCTCCTATGGGGCGACGACCATCGCTTTGACGCGCTCGGGCTCTCCGCTGGCCAAGGCGGCCGAGATCGTCATTCCCGTCGCCGTGCCGGAGGATCACAACGCTCTGATGCCGACGGCTTCGCGCTATGCGCATATGGCTGTCATCGACACCATCGCGACCGGGGTCGCCTCCGCAATGGGCGGGCGTTCGCGCGAGGCGCTGCGGCGGGTGCGCTATACGCTCGCGAGCATCGGCGTGGCGATCCCGACCCCGTCGTCCGACCCGGCGCCGTTGATGAAGACGCTGAAACCGCGGGAGTGACTTGCCGCAGCGAGGAGGCCTGATGACCAAAGCTCACGACGCCGGCGCGGAGGCGGCGGTTTGGCTCGAACAATTCGAGGCGGCGCTCGGCCGGCGCGACGCGGCGACCGCAGCGGCGACATTCGGCGCCGAGGCCTACTGGCGCGACATCATCGCCTTCACCTGGAACATCAGGAATTTCGAAAGCCGCGCAAAGATCGAGGTCATGCTCGCGGCGACGGTGCGCGCCGCCGCGCCATCGCAATGGCGCATCGAGAGCGTGGGGCGGATTACGGACGGCCTCGCCGAAGCGTGGCTGCGCTTTGAAACCGCCGCGGGGCGTGGGCGAGCCGTAGTCAGGTTGAAGGACGGCAAGGCCTTTACGTTGCTGACGACGCTGGAGGAGCTTAAGGGTTTCGAAGAGCGCAAAGGGCGTGCGCGGCCTATGGGCATTGAGCACGGCGTCTATGGCCGCAGACCGGTCTGGAGCGAGACGCGTAGCGCCGAGCAGGCGGCGCTCGGCGGCGCCGTGCAGCCCTATTGCGTCGTTATCGGCGGCGGTCAGGGCGGCATTGCGCTCGGCGCTCGGTTGAAGCAACTCGGCGTGCCGACCGTTATTCTCGAAACCAATGCGCGCGCCGGCGATTCCTGGCGCGATCGCTACCGCACGCTCGTGCTGCACGATCCCGTCTGGTACGATCACTTGCCTTACATTCCGTTCCCCGAAAACTGGCCGCTGTTCACGCCGAAGGACAAGCTCGCGGACTGGCTGGAGATGTATGTCCGCGTCATGGAGCTGGATCACTGGACGGGCGCCAGGGCCAAGAGCGCCAGCTATGACGAAGCCGCGAAGACATGGCGCGTCGAGGTCGAGCGCGAAGGGCGGACGATCGAACTGCGACCGCGTCAGTTGGTGTTCGCGACCGGCGCCTATGGCCCGCCGAACCAGCCGGTGTTCGAAGGCGCGGAGTCGTTCGCGGGCGAGATTCTGCATTCGAGCCGCTATCGGACCGGCCGCGACTACGATGGCAAATCGTGTCTGGTCGTTGGCGCCAACAGTTCCGCGCATGACGTGGCGGCCGATCTCCGGGATTTCGGCGCCAAGGTCACGATGCTGCAACGCTCGCCAACCACGGTCGTCAAATCGGAGACCTTCATGGAGAAGGCTTTCGGGCCGCTCTATTCCGAACGGGCCGTGGAGAACGGGATCACGACCGAGAAGGCCGACCTCATCTTCGCCTCCACGCCGTTTGCGTTGATGCCGCGCGACCACATCCCGCTCTGGCGCGAAATCCGCGAACGCGACCGGGCTTTCTACGACCGCCTCGCCGCTTCCGGCTTTCGCCTCGATTTCGGGGCCGACGAATCGGGCTTGTCAATGAAGGCGTGGCGCTCCGGCGCCGGTTATTACATCGACGTCGGCGCCTCGGAACTGATAGCGGGCGGCAGAATCGCGGTGCGCGGCGGCGAAATCCGCCGCCTCAAGCCAAACTCGGTCGAACTCACCGATGGCGGCGAAATCGCGGCCGACGTCATCATCTGCGCAACCGGCTTCCAGTCGATGAACCGCACAGTCGCCGCCGCCGTCTCGGAAGAGGTCGCCGACAATTCGGCAAATGCTGGGGCCTCGGCTCGGCAACGCCGGGCGATCCGGGGCCGTGGGAGGGCGAGTCGCGCAACATGTGGAAACCGACGCAGCAGGAGGGGCTCTGGTTCCACGGCGGCAACCTGCATCTGTCGCGGTTCTATTCGCTCTATCTCGCGCTGCAACTGAAGGCGCGCATGGAGGGTCTCGCGACGCCGGTCTACGGCCTCGCCCCAGTCCACCACACGCGCTGAGGCTTGAGGAGACGCCCATGCGGGACATCGCGTACATGAGCGCGGCGGCGCTGGCCGAAGCATTGCGAGTGGTGCCGCACGCTCGGGCTCAGCGCGTGAGGCCGAGCCTATCAGAGCGGCTTGTAGGCGACGGCCTCGATCTCGACGCGGATGTCTATCATCAGACGCGCCTCCAGCGTCGTGCGCGCGGGCGGATTGGCGGGGAAGAAGGTCGCATAGACCTTGTTGAAGGCGCCGAAGTCGCGCGCATCGACGAGGATCACCGTCGTCTTCACGACGTCAGCGAGCGAGGCTCCGGCGAGCTTCAGCGCCGCTTCCACATTCTCCATCACCCGCTTCGTCTGCGCCTCGATCCCGCCGACCACGACCGCGCCGTCGGGGCCGGTCGGCACCTGACCGGAGACGAAGACGAAGTCGCCCGCGCGCACCGCTGGCGAAAGCGGTACATGAGCGGAACCGAAATGCTGACGCGTCATCACGAACTCCTGGTTGATGGCGCCCGGCGCGGAAACGGCCATTGGCGGCGGACCCCCGCCAAGTTTGAGGGCAAACAAATCCCCGCGCAAGACTAAAAGGCAGCGCATCAACCGCTCCCGACGGGAAGAGGATGACATGACGGAAAGCAACCCGTTTCGACTCGATGGCCGGCGCGCGCTCATCACCGGCGCCGGCGGCGGCATCGGCGGCGCTTTGGTTGAGGCCCTCGCCGCCGCCGGTTGCGCCGTCGTCGCCGCCGACCGCGACGCGTCCCTGCTGCAGAAGCTCGACTGCGAGTCCCGGATCGTGTTCGATTTGAGCGACGCGCGAGCGATCCACGACGCGGTGGGCGAACTCGAAGCCTCCGCGCGAATGCCGGATATCCTCATCTCCAACGCCGGGTTCGCGCGCGCCGAGACATTGTCGCAAACCGACGACGACAACTGGGCCGCCGAGATGCAGATCAATCTCACCGGCGCCTTTCAACTGACGCGGCCGCTGGTGGAGCACATGGCGCGGCGCGGCGGCGGCTCCGTGGTTTTCATCTCTTCCGTCAACGCGCTCGCCCACTACGGTAATCCCGCCTATTCCGCCGCCAAGGCCGGGCTCGTCGCGCTGGCGCGGGCCATCGCCGTGGAGCGCGGCGCTTCAGGGGTGCGGGCCAATGTCGTCTGCCCCGGATCCGTGCGCACGGGGGCCTGGGAGCATCGCCTGGAGCGTTCGCCGGGTCTTCTGGCGAAGGTGGCTCCGCATTATCCGCTGGGCCGTCTGGTGACCCCGCAAGAGGTGGCGCGCACGGCGCTGTTCCTGGCGAGCGACGCCGCGTCGGGCATAACCGGCGCCGTCGTTCCCGTGGACGCCGGGCTTACCGCAGGAAATCTGCGCTTCGTGCGCGAGGTGCTGGGGACTTAGCTGAGGCGGCTCACGCCTTCTCGCCGCGTGGCCACCAGTGGCCGGCGACGACAACGCCGCGCGCATGCAGCCGTTTGTCGGCCGTGACCACTACGCCGAGAACGTCTTCGAGCGGAAACTCTCCCTCGTCCAGCGACAATATGCTGGCGTCGCCGACCCCGCCGACCTTGAGCGAGCCAAGATCCGGGCGCTTCAGCGCCGCCGCGGCGTTGACGGTCGAGGCGGCGATCGCGTCGCCGATCCGCATTCCGAGCGCCAGGAATTTCGACAGCGTCGTCACCAGATCGTACGCGGGGCCGTTGATGCACAGCGCGTGGACGTCGGACGAAATCGTGTCGGGCGCAAAACCTTCAGCCATCATGGCGCGGGCGGTCTTCCAACTGAACGAACCCATGCCATGCCCAATGTCGAATATGACGCCGCGCTGCCGCGCCGCGAGCACCGCCGGTTTCACCTTGCCGCGTCCGTCGATGGGAGCGTTGGGGAAGGGGCGGAAGGCGTGGGTCAGCACGTCTCCCGGCCGCAGCCGGTCCAGCACCGCTTCGTACGAAGGCGGCGGCTCGTCGATATGAACCATGAGCGGAAGGCCGGTCTCATCGGCAACCTGTTCGGCGACGTCGAGCGGCACGATTCCCGCCTCGCCGCTTGCATTGCGGCCGAGCCGCACCTTGATGCCGACGATGAGGTCGCGGTTGGCCTGCACCACGTCGAGACAATCCCGCGCGGCGAGCAGGCGCAGGTCGTGCCCTTCGCCGACCATGACGCGGTTGGAGAAGCCATAGATGCCGGCGAAAGACACGTGCAGATAGGGCAGAATACGCACCGCGCTGCGCTCGATCACATGGCGGCGAAAGCCGGCGAAATTGCCGGGCCCGGCGCTGCCGGTGTCGACGCAGGTCGTCACCGCGCTGCGGCGCGCATAATCCTCCGCGTCGATCCCGAGCGAAGTGCCCCCCCAATAGACATGGGTATGAAGATCGATCAACCCGGCGGTGACGATGCAGCCGGAGACGTCGCGCACGTCCGCCGCGCCAGCGTCGAGCCGCCCGCCAACGGCGGCGACGCGTCCGTTGGCGAAGGCGACGTCGGCGACCTGGTCGATCCGTTGCGAGGGATCGATGACCCGGCCGTTTCGGAGAACGAGATCGTAGCTCATGCAGCCCCTTCGCGCTGGCGCCGATCTACGCCGATAAACCGCCTTCGCGCGAAACGCCAGTGGCATGTTGCAGCCTCGGCGTCGCGGCTCTCCTGCACCCTGCGCGGAGCCCTCACGCTCTCGCGGGTCCCCGAGTGTCAATCCGTCAAACGGGTATATACAGTCGCCAGTCCGAGAATGATGACGCCATAGAGAACCTGTTTGACGGGTTCTGGCGAGTCGATGAGCGTCAAGACTCCATTCAAAACAGTGAGGATGAGTGCGCCGATTATGCTGCCTTCATAGCCGCCGCGACCGCCGAAGATCGACGTCCCGCCGATAATGACGGACGCGATGGACGGCAGCAAATAGGTTTCAGCCAAGCCGAGATCGGCGGAGTTCGTGTTGCCCACCAACAGCATTCCGGCGATAGCCGCGAATAGGCCGCAAAGGGCGTAGTCGACGAGCAAAACGCGCCACACGCGCACCCCGGACAACTGGCAGGCTTCGAGATTGTCGCCGACGGCGTATATGAGACGCCCAAATCCTGACCAACGAAGTCCTGCTATCGCAACAGCCGCAATTGGCGCCCAGACGAAAAGGTTGATCGGAACAATCTCCCACAGCCGACCCGAGCCCAGGACGTGGATGAAGTTGGGCACCACGGACCGGGTCGCAAGAATTTTCTGGCTGTAGACGATGATGGCGCCCTGGGTCATCAGGCCCGTGCCCAAGGTCATCACCAGCGGCTGAACGCGCAGCACCGCGACGCCGACGCCGTTGATCAAACCGACGGCGACGCCGAGGGCGACCCCGACGAGCACGGACCATCCCTCGCCGATCCGCAACGCCAGCGTCGTCATGAGAAAAGCGGAACCCGTGGCGACGCTGACGACGGACAGATCGATACCGCCCGTCAGCATCACCAAGGTCTGACCGGCCGCAAGAATGCCGAGCGGCGCGGCGAACAGCAGCGTATTCGACAGCCAGACGGAATTGACTGTGCCGGGCTTTGCGACCTCCACCCCGGCGACAAAGGCGACGAGCAACACAATCAATACGACGAACGTGTTGCGCTGCAGCCAGTAAAGCAGTTTCTCGGACCCGAGCAGCGAGCGTAAGCCCGCCCCCCTCACCGGCCCGCTGAC
>Ga0182030_10006622_pt1 | contig 24380 bp, 15 predicted proteins | sample 812S3MmetaG_FD_121299 | JGI IMG/M metagenome (GOLD analysis project Ga0182030, IMG submission 121299) | Permafrost microbial communities from Stordalen Mire, Sweden - 812S3M metaG (Illumina Assembly) | ecosystem: Environmental > Terrestrial > Soil > Wetlands > Permafrost | place: Sweden...
TGGCCGGAATTTCGCGCGGCGAAAAAATCGTTTGCGGGCCGGCCGGTTTTTGACGGGCGTTATTGTCTGTAGCGGATTTGACGTTTGACATCTTTACTCGCTAATGTAGAACAAAAGAAAAAAATATGAATTCAACGGATCATTCCCGCCCGGAAGCTGGGGCGGCCGGCAAAAAGATTTTCCTGGGCAACGCTCCGTGGAGCAAGCCGGGGTATAAAGGCGTTCGGGCGGGCTGCCGGTGGCCGCATTTCGAACTGGCCGTGTCGCCGTATATGCCGTTTCCGTTTTATCTGGGGCACGCCACGGCGCTGCTCAAAAAGAACGGCTTCGAGGTGCTGCTGATTGACGCCATCGCCGAGCAGATGGATGAGGAGACTTATTTTTCCCGCATGGCGGCCTTTGCCCCCGATCTGGTGGTGCATGAAGTATCCACGGCGTCCATCGAAAGCGATGTGCGGCAGGCGCGGCTGGTGAAGGAAAAACTTCCCGGGACGCGGCTGGTGTTTTGCGGCCCGCACCAGCTCATGTATGAACCCGCCTTCCTGACGCAGCATCCGTTCGTGGATTATGTGATCGAGGGCGAATATGAGTTTCCCCTGCTTGAGCTGGCGCAAAAACTGAACGCGCCCAAGGAAGAGATTCTGGGGCTGATTTACCGCCCGGCGGACGGGATACCCAAGGCCAATGGCCGGCGGCCGCTGATCGCGCTGGATAGTTTGCCATGGCCGGCGCGGGAGTTTTTGCCGATGGCCAAATATTATGACAACATGGGCGGCATCCCGTCTCCGAGCCTGCAAATGCACGCCAGCCGCGGCTGCCCGTTCACCTGCAATTTCTGCTCCTGGCCGCAGGTGATGTATGGCGGCAACGCCTACCGCACCCGCAGTTCAAAAGACGTGGTGGACGAGCTGGAGGCGTGCATCAAAATTTACGGCATCAAGTCGTTTTACTTTGACGACGACACTTTCAACATTGGCAAGAAACGGATGCTGGAATTGGCCGACGAATTGATCCGGCGCAAAATCAACCTGCCTTGGTCGGCCATGGCGCGGGCCGATACCGCCGATGAGGAAACGCTCCAGCGCATGCATCAAGCCGGCCTCGTTTCGATCAAATACGGAGTAGAATCGGGCGACCAGAAAATTCTGGATGATTGCGGCAAACGGCTCGATCTGGCCGTGGCCCGCCGAAACATTCTGGCGACCAAACGGCTGGGGATAAAATGCCATCTTTCCTTTGCCTTTGGCCTGCCCGGCGAGACGCAAGCGACCATTCAAAAGACACTCCAACTGGCCGACGAATTGGATCCGGACTCGCTGCAATTTTCCATCGCCACCCCGTATCCGGGCAGCCGGCTTTATGACCAGCTCAAAGCCGAGGGCCATCTGCTCACTGGCGACTTCAACGAATACGATGGCGCCAATCATTCCGTGATGCGCACCAGTTCGCTGACGCCGCAGGAAATCGAGACCGCCCAGAAAAACGCCATCGCCCGCTGGCACAAAAAGCATCTGGTCCGCAAACTCTGGCGGAACAAGCTGCACTACACCAAAGAATGCCTCCGGCATCCGCTGGTCGCCGCGCGCATCGTGGGAAACATGATTACCGCCGGCAAGCCGGCCGCTTGAAGCGATGGACGCTTGCCCGCTTGTGAAATCCCGAATCCTCACCGCCATTCCGGTTTGCAACGCCGAGCAATTCATCGAACAAACCTTGGAATCCATCGCGCGGCAGACGTTGCGGCCCGACCGCGTCGTGGTGCTGGACAACTGCTCGACGGATCGCACGGAGGAAATGGTTCGCAACTTCAAAGGCATCCAATGCGAGTTCATCCGCAACCCGACCAACCTTGGCTTGTTCGGCAATTTCAACCGCTGCCTCGACTTTGCCGCCGAGACGGAATACCTGCAAATTCTTCATGCCGACGACACGATTGAGCCGGAATTTTACGAGGTGATGACCGGCTTGCTTGCGGACTGCGATGGCTTGGGATTGGCCTGGAGTCTGGACGAGCGCATTGACGAGCAGAACCGGCATTTGAGCCTGTCGGGAAAAATTGACGGAAAAATCGAGCGGCTGGATCGTGACACGTTTTTGAAGCGCAAGGCGGAGATCGGCAACCAGGCGTTTTGCGCGACGCTGATGAAAACGAATTTTCAGCCCGCGCCGTGCCGTTATCCGCTGGATTTTCCGATTGTGGGCGACATGGTTTTTTGGGCGGAGTTCGGGTCGCATTGCCGTCAGACAATTCATTTGCATCGCGTGCTGGGCAAATATCGCTGGCACGGCACCAATCAAACGGTTTTGCTCGGCCCGACGCTCCAGTCGCTGGTGCATGACGAATGGCGCACGATGGAACGGACCGAGCTGTTGCGCGGCCAGGGCTGGAGCTTGGGGCGAAAAATAAAATTGAAGGCGCTGCTCGCCGTGCGCGCCGGCATCAAGGCCAAGCGTGTCCGGCAAAACGGGAACGCGGAATATTCCCGCGAAATCACGCTGGCCGGGCGCGGCCTCACGGGCGGGCCGCTGTGGCTGGCCGGAAAATTTGTGGTCGAGCTGCGCGATTTTTACCTGTTCGCCATCCTTCGCCGGACGCGGCATCCGAAGAATATTTATGGTTGAACGCATGATCTTGGAGGCCGGAAGCGGTGAAAAGCTTGATAGCTCCGGCAGTGCTGATACTTTTTTGATTAGTCAATTTAACCGCCGCCGGCCCCTGGCCAAACTGCAAAATGATGAAGGAATTACCCAAGCCTGATCGCAGGACGTTCAAGGTTCTGTTGATTTATCCCTACAACACAACCCGGGAGAGCGACATCCGCTGGTATCCGACCGAACCATTGGGGGTTCTTTATGTGGCCAGCTATCTATCCGAACAAGCGCAGCGGCAAGGCCTGCCGGTGCAAATTAAGATTCTGGACGCTCAATTGGAAGGCCCCGCCCAGTGTGTTGCCACGGCCCGTGGCTTTCGCAACGGCATGACGGATGAGCAGATTAGAGCCTGTGTGGCCACCTTTGAGCCGGATGTGGTTGGCATTTCCATGAACTATACCTTTGGCGTTCAGGATGTGTTCGACATCGCCGCCATTGTCAAACAAGCGGTTCCGCCAACGACGCGCCTGGTTATCGGTGGTGCGCATGCCACGTTGGACCACCGCAAAGTGGCCGAGCACCCGATGGTGGACGTGGTGGTGCGCGGCGAAGGCGAAGTGACCTTCCAGGAACTTTGTCACGCATTTTACCACCAGGAGGATATTGGTAACATTGCCGGCATTACTTACCGTGCCAAGGATACGATCAAAATTAACCCGAATCGTGAACCGATCGACGACCTGGATACGTTGCCCATTCCGGACCGGTCGCTCTTGCCCTATGCGAGTTATCTGTCCAAGCATCACTATTTTCACACGATGCAGTCGCCGGTCGGAACCATATTTTCAGCCCGGGGCTGTCCGTTTCACTGTATCTTTTGCAGCACCCAGAAAACCTGGGGCAACGCATGGCGCGGACGCAGTGCGGGGAACATCCTCAAGGAAGTGGAATATCTGCGGAACCAATTTGGGGTGAGAGAAATTGCCTTTCAAGACGACCAGTTTTTGGGCGATCGGCAGCGCATCATTGACTTTTGCAAGCTGGTTGTGGAAAAGAAGCTGGGCATGACCTTTATTGTGCCGCCGGGAAATTCTCCCTGCTTTATGAATGACGAACTGCTGGACTGGATGGCCCGGGCCGGCTTTTACCGGATCTGTTTTAGTGTTGATGTCGGCACGGAAGCGGCGGTCCGTTATGTCGGCAAGCCGGTTCGTCTGGCCAGCGTCCGCGCCTTGGTGAAAGCCGCCAATCACCGGGGCATTTGGACCTATGGCACATTTGTCATCGGTTTTCCCTATGAAGACAAGGCGGCCATTCAAGCCACCGTGGCATATGCTTACGGATTGAAACTTGATTTCTTGCGCTTCTACATCGCCCAGCCTTACTTCGGTTCCGAGTTATATGATTACTATGAGAAGGCAGGACGTTTGACCGGGATCAAAGTCAATGAGCAACATTCAAACAACGATGCCTTCTTTGGCACCGACCACATGTCGGCGACGGAATTGATTGACTTGCGTAATCAGGCGGAACTCAATTACATCAGGCATCATGGGGCTGATTTCTTTAGTCCGACTTATGTGGCGACCGAGTTCCTCCCTAAAATCGCCTCGTTTCGCAAGTTGAGCTATTTCCTCGGCTTGGCGTTCCGGTTCGTTGCGATTCGCCTCAAATTTAAATGGGAATTCTTGCGCGGATTTTAATCCGCCCGCCACCGCTGGCCGCAGGTAGCGGCGACGCCCTCGTCGCCAGCGGCATCCGAAAAACCGTTGCGGTTAGTTGGCCGCCGCCGGTTTGCGCCTTTCCAAAAACATCAGCAGGCCGAGCAGCAGGATGCCAACCACCATCGCCGTGAGGGTGACGTAAAGCGGCTTGTTCGGCAGCGTGAACCGGAACTCGACGGTGTGGCTGCCCGGCGGCAGAGAAACGCCGCGCATGATGAAGTTGCAGCGCAGCAGCTCCGCCGGCTTGCCATCCACGGACACATGCCAGTTCGCATCATATTTGTCGTTGAGCAGCAGCACGGACGCGGTGTCGGATTTGGTGTCAAATACGATGTGGGCCGGCTTGTAGCTTTTGAAAGCCACCGTGCCGGAATTTTCCTTCGTGGCATTCGCTGCCGCCGCCGCCGGCAATGGCGTGGAAACAAGAACAGTTTGCTGCGGATCAAAATTTTTGTCGGCCAGCATTTTCAGGGTCGCTTCATCGTTCGTGCTGACCTGCCAGTGGGCATAGAGCTTCGCGCGTGGCAGCGCACCGGTGAATTCAAACAGCGCGAGATCCTTGCAAAACGTCGAATATTTGCCGTTGTTGTCTTCCGACGGGACGGCGGTGAGTTCTTCCAGCCGCTGATGGAATTCCTCGACGCTGGGTTTGAGGACGACGTCGAAGCGTTTGACGATGTGGAAGCGGTGCTGTTCCGGGTCAAACTGTTCGTTATACAAATCCAGCAACGCCGCCGGGCCGAGCAGGTAGCGGGTGTTCGTTAATTCCCACCGGCGCGTGACCCGGGGAAATGTTTCCGGGGCCACCGACCATCGTCCGGCGGGATCTTTTACGATTCCAATTTGGAATGTGCCATCAAATGCCGCCAGATCCGCCGGCATCCGCGCCATCTGCACGATGTCCAGCGACTGGATGTTGTAATACGGAAAATGCTGCTGCGCCCATTCGATGCGGTAAAGTTCATCGAAGACTTGAAACGGCTCCGGCGTGCTTAACGGGCTTGGCAGTCCATAGGCGACGCGATGTTCGTAAGGCTTGTCCTTCAGAAAATCCACGATGGGATTGAGCGTGCCGACTTCGTATTTTTGCGCGTAATTCCAGTGGATGATGTAAGGCAGGTTGGCCCGGCCCAAGTCGAAGACCAGCAGGCTGCCGAGCAGAATGCCGCCGAGCCGCGCGCGCTTGCCCGAAAACACGCCCGCCAGCATCAGGGTGCACAGCGCCACGATGGCGGCAAAAATCAAAAGGAACCAGCCGGCCTGGCCGATGCTGAAACTGGCGATTTCCCCGGCCTGTGACGCGTCGGGAAAGCCGACGGATTCCAGATATTTGACGAGGCTGGGTTTTTGCGCGGCGTAAAACAGCCACGCCAGCACGCTGCCGCCAACGGTGCCGACACCGGCCAGCGTCCACTTGCGATCGAAGCCGCGAACCTTTTCCCACCAGTTGATGACCTGGGTGGCCGCCGCCGAGGAACTGCCGGCGGGAACCTCCAAATAGCGCCGGCTCAAAACCTGGACGCCGTAGGCAAACAAAATCACGGTGGCCCACGAAAACACGATGATGAATTTGGCCGGATTGCGGATGGTGGAGGCATACGGCAAAGCGTAAAACATTTTGTAAAAGGCCGGCGCAAACCGGCCCCACGACAGCAGCAGCGAACCGGCCAGCACCACGGTCCAGAACCAGATGAACCGTTTTTGGGTTTCGGTGAACGGGGAGTTTTCCCGCCGGAATGATTGCGCGATGGCGAAAGCCGCCAGCAGCGCGACGAGGATGCCGAGATAATTGCCGCCCCCGGTGAAACGCATGAAGCCCGGCGGCTGATCGCCCTGCCGGCCGCCGTCAAAGTAGCGGTCAATCGCCGGGTCGCGACCGACGCCGCCCCAGTAATTGCCACCTTTGTAGGCCGGTTGCAGCGCGGGCATCATGTCCTGGGGCGTGTCGAGCTTGTAGCCGAACAAACCGGGCACCACGAGGCCCAGCGTCTCGGCTTTGGGCAGGCTCCATTGTGTCGCCCAGTCCCAATGATGCAGTTTGGTCTCGGCATCCTGCCCGGTGCCGGCGATGCCGGTGATGTTGGAACCCACCAGCGCGAGGACGGTTTGCATGGCTAGAAACCCGGCAAAGCCGGCGACCACGGCCACGCGGGCGATGCCGCCGGAAATTTTCTTCACCGCCGGAACCCCCTCTTCGTTAATCGCCTTGAAGAAAACGAACGCGGCGATGAACACGCTGAAGATGGCGCCGATGTCGGCCGCTTCCATGACGTTCATGCCGACACAAAGCCCGGCCAGCGCCAGCCGGATCCAGCGCGTCAATGCCGGCATCGCCGGCGAGTTGCCCGCGACCAGGCCCAGCGCAAAAAAATCCATGCCGATGGCGATTTGCTGCGACGCGACGCCCCAGCACGCCGTGGCAAAGAAAGTGGAGTTCAACGCCGCCGCCAGCCCGCCCAACACCGCCGCCAGCGGGGACAGCTTCATTTGCCGGAAACAAAACCACGCGCCGACACCGAGGATCCACAGTGCGATGGGCGCGAAATATTTGGCAAAGCCGACCGGGCCGAGCGCCCAGCAAATTGCCGAAGTGATACTGGCTGAAAATACTCCGGCATTGCTGCCGATGCTGTTCAGGTCATACCACTGGCCGGTCATTGCTTCAGGCAAGTGCATCCAAGCGGCGTTTTGCATTCCCAGCGGGCCGTCATTTGAGAAATGGACAAAGTCAGGCGCGAAGCTGCGCCAGAAAAGAACCGCCAGCACGACGAGAAGCAGCACCGGCGCGGATAATCCTGATGGCTTGGCTGCCGACACGGGTTTTGTGGTTTTCATAAAGTCAAAATTGAATAGTCATTGTCAATTGAGGCGCTGTTGGTGTCAAGGAAGCTACGTTTCCGTTAGTGACTCATTTTCCTTTTCTACTCGGCAGGGCCACTGCATATTGTTCTGCCCTGCGTTTTTAATAAAATGAAAAGCCAAATCAATTTGACATTGTCGCTGTTGAAGCAAGGTGCCGACCCGGGCCAAATTCAGGTCAAGCTTGCTTTGCGCAAGGTTCTGTTGGGATGCCAAACGGTGTTGGATGTGGGGTGCGGTTCCGCCCCGACATTGCGTCAGTTGGAAGTCCCCCATTGTGTCGGACTCGATGGTTACCGTCCGGATTTCGAGAAGGCCCGAAGCTTAAACACCCAGGACGAATTAATCTTTGGTGATGTCCGGGAACTCACCACCCTGTTTAAGCCGGGCCAATTTGATGCCTGTATCGCTATGGATGTCATTGAGCATATGCCCAAGGAGGATGGGTTGAAATTAATGCGCGACATGGAATTGATTGCAAAAAAGAAAGTCGTCTTTTTCACTCCCAATGGATTTTTGCCGCAGCGACAATCCGCCGACAGCGATCTACAGGCGCATTTTTCAGGATGGGAGGCCGAGGAAATGAAGAGTCATGGTTACAAGGTCTTGGGGATGCTCGGGCCGAAAAACTTGCGCGGTGAATATCATATGCTCAAGCGTCGCCCGAAATTTTTCTGGGGCATGATTTCAATCTTGGATCAAATCTTTCGGATTCATGGCAAACCGGAAAAAGCGGCGGCGATTTTTTGCATAAAGTCGCTTTCCAATTCAAAACTTTGACGCTTCCACCAAAGTTAATAATTTATCGGCTAACTACGCCAGTCCTTATTGTTCTGACAAAAATGTTTTATGCTGATGCCGAGGCATCACCAGTATTCAGTGGTCGAGTCGAGTGACACCTTGTTATGGAACAACAATTCGATAGTAACGTTGGGGAATTTGCGGTGCGTCAGCATCATCGAAGTTGAAAGTTCCATCACCCTGATCCTGGGCGACGCCGATCATTTGCCAGTCCACCATGTTGGTGGAGGCCTCGATGATATAAACCTGCTGGTGCATTCCTGAAAAGTTCAAATGCATTTTGCCGTTGGATTGGTTCCAGGCCTTGATGGGTTTGTGCGGGGCTGGGCTGCCGGCCAGGGCGTTGATGATGCTTTGCGCCTCATCAATCAAGGTTTGGGCCAGTGCGGGATCCAGCGGGCTGATTTGCGCGCTGACTTGATGTTGGAACGCCTGAAGCTGGTTGATGGCCGCCATGGGATGGCCGCGATCAATCGCGCCGAGGGCGGCATTGAGCGTGGCAATCAAGGATTGTTTTTTGGAAACATCGGTGTTAATCACCGCTTTCAATTGGTCAACCGCCTGCGCGAGCGTTACGACTTGAACCGTGATGGTCTGCTGGCTTGAGGCCAGCCCATCATTGACCTTCAGCGTGATGGAATTGGTGCCCACCGGCAGGATCACGACGGCAACGACCCCCGAGGCAATCGGACTGGATGAGCCGGTTTGATACCAGGTGTATTGCAGGAAATTGCCGTCCGGGTCGTAGGATAATGAACCATTCAAAATCACCGTGGCGTTGGAATTGTTGACCGAGATGACCAGCGGGGCGGTCGCGGTGGCATTGGCCACCGGCGGCTGGTTCACCTTCAGCCGCGCGTTGGAACTGGTTGCCGATCCGTAGAGATTGGTCACCGTAACCGAGTAATTTCCGGCATCGCTCAACTGCACAGTATTCAGTGTCAGCATGGCATTGGTCGCGCCCGCAATATTGGTCGTGTTCAGTCTCCACTGATAGCTCAATGGCGTCGTGCCGCTGGCGGTGACGCTGAAAGATACACTATCGCCAACCGTTACGAGGTGATTGGTCGGTTGCGTGATGATGATTGGTGGATAGACCGGGACACATTTGCCGGCGCTGCCAGCATTGTAGATGGCGGTGATTTCAGCGGACGACAGGGCGCGGTTGTAAAGGCCCAGTTCGTCAATCAAGCCGTTAAATGTGTCATTAAGCCCAATCGGCTGGCCCGTGCGCCGCCCGATGTTCATGGGATATGTCGTCTGTGGCGTGAAACTTCCCAAATTATTCGTGGCCACGATATTTCCGTTGAGGTAGATAACCGCCATCCCGCTGGCCTTGTCATAAGTCAAGGCCACATGCTGCCAGACGCCGGTCGCCACCGTTCCGTGAGCTGTATAAATTAAATTCCCATGGCCGCTGGTGTCCGGAAGGTTGGCATAGAGCCAGAGTGGTGGTTGGATCCAAAATTGCAAACCGTCGGTGCTCGGCGAATCCCATTCCACGATTGGTCCATTTCCGGCGGCCGAGACGGGATTGACCCAGCACTCGATACTGATACCACTGCCCGTTGCCCCGATGTCCAGACTTGGAGAAGCGGGCACCGGGATGTAACTGGTGCTGCCGTTGAAGACGAAGGCCTGACCTACTTTGCCGTTGGTATAGGTGATACCGCCGGTTGGGACGCCATTATTACCGCCCACGATGTCATTGGCATTGCCTTCGCCCGGCCACCAACTGATTAAGCCGCTGGATGCCGGCGTGCAAGTGGGCACGGTGACGGTCAGGGCAGCGTTGCCGCTCACAATGAAGCTTGCCGGATTGGTAATGCGGACGGAATAATTTCCCGCCTCGGAAAGTTGCACGTTGTTCAGCGTCAGCGTGGCGTTGGTTGCGCCCGCAATGTTGGTCGTGTTGCGGCTCCATTGGTAGCTCAACGGTGCCGTCCCGTCCGCAACGACGTTGAATGTCGCCGTGTTGCCCATGGTCACTGTCTGGCTTGCCGGTTGCGTGGTGATCATCGGCGGAACCAGTGCCGGCGGACATTTTCCCGTGCTGCCGGCATTGTAGATGGCGGCAACTTCCGTAGCCGACAGGGCGCGGTTGTAGAGGCCAAGTTCATCAATCCCACCGTTGAATGTATCATTAAGCCCGATGGGCTGGCCCGTGCGGCGGCCGATATTCATTGGATAGGTCGTCTGCGGCGTGAAGCTCCCCAGATTGTTAGTGGCCACAATATTTCCATTGAGATAAATCACCGCAACCCCGCTGGCCTTGTCGTAAGTCAAGGCCGCATGCTGCCAGACATTTGTTGCCACCGTCCCGTTGGCCGAATAGATCAAATGGCCATGACCGCCAGTGTCATTGATGTTTGCATACAGGTAGAGTGGTTGTTGAACCCAGAATTGCAACCCGTCGGTGCTCGGAGAATCCCATTCCACTATTGGCGCATTTTCAGCGGACGAGGCTGGATTGATCCAACCCTCAATCGTGATACCGCTGCCGGTGGCCCCAATATCCAGACTTGGAGAAGCGGGCACCGGGATGTAACTGGTGCTGCCGTTGAAGACGAAGGCCTGACCCGCTTTACCGGCGGTGTAAGCGATGCTCCCGGTCGGAACGCCATTGTTGCCGCTCACGATGTCATTGGCATTGCCTTCGCCAGGCCACCACGAAACCAAACCCGATGGCGCAGGGTCGCAGGGCGGCAGTGGATTCACTGTCAGAGTGGCCGGGATGCTTTTGGTCGAGCCGGCGTTGTTGGCCACCAGCACGGTGTAATTGCCCGCCTGGGTGAACTGCACGTTATTCAAAATCAGGGTGGCGTTGGTTGCGCCCGCAATATTGGTCGTGTTGCAGCTCCACTGGTAGCTCAACGGTGACGGACTACTGGCCGTCACGCTGAAGGTCGCCATGCTGCCCATGGTCACCGTCTGGTTCGTCGGTTGCGTGGTGATCTCAGGCAGTGGCGGCGGTGGTGGCAACGGACATTTGCCTGCACTGCCGGCGTTGTAGATGGCGGCGATTTCAGCGGCCGACAGCGCGCGATTGTAAAGGCCCAGTTCGTCAATCAAGCCAGTGTAAGTATAAGTGCCAATGGCAGCAGCCGAGCGTTGGCCAATTCTTAAATAAGGATAGGTGGTTTGCGGCGTAATGTTCCCGAAATTTGCCGAGGCGACAACCCCGCCGTTCAGATAAATGAAGGCGTTGCCGGAATTTTTGTCGTAGGTAAGCGCCACATGTTGAAAATTGGTTGAATTGAGCACACCCAAACCCGTATAGAAGGCATGACTATTGCCCGAGGCGTCCTTAATGTTGGCAAAAAGCTGAAAGTTGTTTTGAATCCAGAATTGCAGGCCATCAACGGTGGCAGAATCCCATTCCATGATAGGACCATTCGCGGTGCTCGATGGCTTAACCCAACATTCAATCGTGACGCCACTGCCGCTGGCACCGATATTGTTGAGGCTGGGCGACGCCGGCACCCGGATGTAACTGGTGCTGCCGTTGAAGACAAAGGCCTGGTCTACTTCACCGTTGGTGTAGGTGATCCCGCCGGTCGGAACACCATTGTTGCCGCCCACAATGTCGTTGGCGTTGCCTTCGCCCGGCCACCAACTGACAAGGCCGCTGGGTGCGGGGTCACAGGACAGTGGCGGTGGCGGTGGCGGACATTTGCCCGCGCTACCGGCAACATAAATGGCGGCGACTTCGTTGGACGACAGGGCGCGGCCGTAGACGCTCATTTCATCCAGATCGCCGGTATATTTGAATTGAGATGCCCCGCCCAAATAGGTTCGTTCGCCCAAGAGCAGATTACTGGCAGTTTTGGGGGTGAAAATCCCCAGATTGGCACTCGCCACCAACGCCCCATTTCGATAGATGGATGCCTGCCCGGTGCTCTTGTCATAGGTCAAAGCCACATGCTGATAACCGGTGGTAAGAATGCCTGCCGGAGATGAAAAAGGATGCGCGTTGTTGGCTGCGTCCATCACATTGGCATACAGACAACCGGCCCCTCCCACCGCTGAGGTCCAGAAATGAACCCCTCCGGCCACGCCGTCAAACTGCCACTCAAAAAGGGGCATCTGGTTGACCAGGTCGCCGGGTTGAATCCAGCCCTCCAGCGTGAACCCGGCCCCCAAGCCCACGTTCAAGGACGGCGATGCCGGTATCTCCACATAGCCGCCGCCATTGTAATGAAAAGCTGACCCGACTTCGCCCGTGCTGTAGGCAATCACTCCGTTCGTGACCACCCCATTGTTGCCGCCGATAATGTCATTGGCATTGCCTTCGCCCGGCCACCACGAAATCAATCCCGATGGCGCAGGATCACAAGGTGGCGTGGCTCGTGGATACGGCGTAGCATTTGTCAACACCGACAGCGAACTGCCATAAGCATTCGCGCTGATCAAATCCAGCTTGCCGTCGCCATTGACATCCGCCGCCGTAACGCATGCAGGCCCGTTGCCCACGGTTGGTGACAAGGCCAGCACGAAACCACCGCTGCCATCGTTCGTCAATATCGAAAGCGTATTGCCATACAGGTTGGCACTGATCAAATCCACCTTGCCATCCCCGTTGACATCCGCGGCTGCGACCCAGATTGGGGCGCTGCCTACGCCAGGCGAAGCGGCCAGCACAAAGCCGCCGCTGCCGTTGTTCGTCAGCACTGAAAGCGTGTTATCATACGGATTCGCGCAGATCAAATCGAGTTTGCCGTCCCCGTTGACATCCGCTGCCACGACTGTTCGGGGACTGTTACCGACGGCATAAGTGCCGGCCGTCACAAAACCGCCATGGCCGTTGTTGGTCAACACCGTGAGCGTGTTGCCACTGGAATTGGCGCAGATCAAATCCACCTTGCCATCGCCGTTGATATCGGCCGCCGTGAGGCCACAAGGGGCATTGCCAACGCTGGGAGACGAGGCCAGCACGAAGCTGCCGCTGCCGTTGTTGGTCAACACCGTGAGCGTGTTGTCACTGGAATTGGCGCAGATCAAATCCACCTTGCCATCGCCGTTGACATCGGCCGCCGTGAGGCCACAAGGGACATGGCCAACGCTGGGGGACGAGGCCAGCACGAAGCTGCCGCTGCCGTCGTTCGTCAAGACCGTTAATGTGTTATCATTCTGATTCGCGCTGATTAGATCCATTTTGCCATCGCCGTTGACATCCACTGCCACGACCGAAAAAGGGTGATTGCCCACGGCATAGGTGCGAGCCACCGCAAAGCTGCCGCTGCCGTTGTTGGTCAGCACCGAAAGCGTGTTGTCATTTGAATTCGCGCTAATCAATTCCAGCTTGCCGTCCCCATTGACATCCGCGGCCGTGACCCCTTGCGGATAGGTGCCTGGACTTGGCGAAGATGTAAGCACGAAGGAAACCTGTGCCTGCAACTGGCAACTTAAAAAGATCAATCCGATGAGGGTGAGAGTTTTTTTCATAGATAATTGGCTTAAAGGTTCATTGCGCCTGATTTCTGCGGCATGAGAGGAGGGGGCAGCGACATGGATTTAGAAGTGGTGGTTGACAAAAAGGCAGCCCCATCGGCGACGCGGCAAGTCGGGTTCTGTTCACAAACAATTTGTTCCAGATTGAAACACCTTTCCACCTGCTGATGCGTGACTTGATAATACTTTCTTAAACACAAGTCAATCCTAAAGCGCATCAGATGAGTTACGTTTATGAAACATAATGTGGCTCCATTGGGTCGCTGGAACCATCTGTCTGCTTCCTCGCCAGATGGGTGAATCCGGGATCGGGCTTTGGATTCAGCCGATTTTGGGCGGGCCGAACCGGAAGAGTTTTTTCAAATCGCCGGCCTTGCCCAGCCGCCAGCAGAAAAACCGCAGCATCCACCAGTCGCTGCGCTGGCGGAAACCCTGAACCTGCCGTCGTTTGGCCCACACATGGCCGCGCAGCCGCCAGCAGTCGCGCACCGGTTCCAGGGCCGTGGCCCGCAGCAGCGACCAGCGGCGTTTGAGCAGCAGCCAGAAAAAACCTTCGACGACCAGCATGGCCGAAAAAGCCACCGCCGTCAGCAGCAGAATGTGCTGCGCATGTTTCAGCAGCACCAGCAAATGATTGCGGTTCGCGTAAAACCGCTTGCGTTCGCTGGTGCGGAATTCCGTGATCTGCTCGCCGCCCTGCGGATTCACGGACGCTTCACCGCGATGATGCAGGCACGCCTGGGGAGCCGCCGCCACGCTGCCGCCGGAAAGCCAGATCCGCCACGCCAGATCCTCCTCCTCGCCATACATGAAAAATTCCTCGTCGAACCCGCCGAGTTTTCGGAACGCGTCCGCCCGGATGAAGGCAAATGTGCTGGCGCAAAAACTGGTCGCGCGCCGGCTGCCGGGGCGGGCGACCACGTCCATGCCGAAAAGGTCAAAGCCGTCGTCCAGCCACCATTGCTCCGTGTTGTCGGCATAATCCAGAATCAGCGAAGCCGCCGCCGTCGCGCCGTTTTTTTCGGCGGCCGCCACCAGTTCTTCCAGGCAATTGTTTTCCAGCCAGACATCCGGGTTCAGAAAAAAAAGATATTTGCCGGTGGCCGCCGCCGCGCCGCGATTGCAGCCGCCGGCAAAACCGTAGTTGCCGCCAGTCGGGAGAAATTTCCCGTTAGGCCAGCCCGCCATCCCGGCGCGCGCGACTTTTTCCGAATCGTCGCTGGAAGCATTATCGGCAAAAATGATTTCGACCTGCGGAAAAATGGTCTGCTGGCGCAGCGATTCAAGGCAGCGCGGAATCCAGGCGGCGGTGTTCCAGTTCAAAATGACCACGCTGACGGCGGGCGTTGACGGCGTGAGGTTCATTCAAGTTTGGCGCGCAGAACGTGCCAGACCGGCGGGCGGGATTCAATCTGAATTCCGAAGCGGCCAGCCAAAGTAGCGGCGACGCCTCGTCGCATTTTTTCAAACGACGGTTTAATCATAGCGGCAACTGGCGACGGGGGCGTCGCCCGCACGATTCGGCGACGAGGCGTCGCAGCCACCCTTCGCGCCTCGACATTTGCCGGTGGCTCGGATTTAATTTTGTCCGCTCATGCAAACCCAATGCCTTGTCACCGGTGCCGCTGGATTCATCGGCAGCCATCTCGTGGACGCGCTGCTCGCGCGCGGCGCGAGCGTCACCGGCATTGATAACTTGAAGCTCGGCCGCCGTGAAAATCTGGCAACCGCGTTGAAAAATCCGCGCTGCCAATTTTTCGAGGCCGATCTGAACGACCTGGCCGCGTGCGGAAAAATCATTGCCGATCAATCAAAGTCCGCGCCGTTCACCGCCGCGTGGCATCTGGCGGCGAATTCCGACATCCGCGCCGGCGTGGCCGATCCGGACGTGGATTTTCGCGACACGTTGCTCACGACCTACAATCTGCTGAAGCTGATGCGTGCGCATAAAATCCCCCGGCTGGCGTTCGCCTCGACCTCCGCGATCTACGGCGATCTGAAACAAAAACTGACCGAGGACATCGGCCCGCTGTTTCCGATCTCGAATTACGGCGCGATGAAGCTGGCGAGTGAGGCCGCGATTTCCGCCGCCGCCGAAAGTTTTCTGGAGCGCGCATGGATTTTCCGTTTTCCGAACGTCGTCGGCAGCCGCGCCACGCACGGCGCGATTTTTGATTTCATCCACAAGCTCAAAAAAAATCCCGCCGAGCTTGAAGTCCTCGGCGACGGCACGCAGGAGAAACCGTATTTCCACGTCGCGGATTTGATTGAAGCGATGCTCTTCATCACGGACAACGCGAACGACAAATTGAATTTTTTCAACATCGGCACCAGCGACACGGTGACGACGGTTCGCTATCTGGCGGAAACGACCGTGCGCCACGCGCAGCCGGCAGCGAAAATCCGCTACACCGGCGGCAATCGCGGCTGGGTTGGCGATGTGCCGAAAGTGAATTACTCCGTGGAGAAATTAAAAAAACTCGGGTGGTCGCCGCGCCTTACTTCCAACCAGGCCGTGGACCGCGCGGTCGCGGAAATCGTGGCGGAAAATTCCTGACATGGCGCGCCAGCTCATCATTCTCGCGGGTGGCGCGGGCACGCGGCTCCGCGCGCGGCTCGGCGACCTGCCCAAGCCGATGATTCCCGTCGCCGGCAAGCCGCTGCTCGAACATCAGGTCGAGCTGGCAAAAAAATACGGCTTCACGGATTTGATTTTCTTCGTCCATTACCGCGCTGATTTGATTGAACAGTATTTCGGTGACGGCGCAAAATTCGGCGTCCGCATCCGGCACATTTTGGAAAAGGAACCGCTCGGCACGGCGGGCGCGGTGCTGGCCGGCATGGAACGGCTCGCCGACCGATTCGTCGTGATGTATGGCGACACGATGGTGAACGTGGATCTGGAACGAATTTGGAACGCGCACGAACAAGCCGGGGTCGCCGCCACGCTGCTGCTGCATCCGAACGACCATCCGTTTGATTCCGATTTGGTGGAAGTGGATGCGGAATCGCGCGTCGTCGCGTTTCACAACCGGCCGCATCCGCCGAACGTCTGGCGGCAAAATCTGGTGAACGCCGGGCTTTACGTTTTGGAAAAATCCGCGCTCGCTGGTTTTCGTAGCGGCGTCTCGGCAGAGCGCCGCCATTCTCCCGAAGAAAATTTGCGGCGCTCTGCCGAGACGCCGCCACTCGATTTCGGCAAAGATATTTTCCCGGCGCTTGTCGCCTGCGGTGAAAAATTGCTCGGCTATAATTCACCGGAATTCATCAAGGACATCGGCACGCCGGAGCGTTACGACCGGATTTCCGCGCAGTTTGCGGCGGGCATCGTGCAGCGCAGTTCGCTGGCCACGCCGCAGCGCGCGGTGTTTTTGGATCGCGACGGGACGATCATTCCCGACAAGGATTGCCTGCGCACGGCGGACGAGTTGGAACTGCTGCCCGGCGCGGCGGCGGCGATTCACCAGTTGAATCTCGCCGGCTGGCGGACGGTCGTCGTCACGAACCAGCCGGTGATCGCTAAAGGCTGGTGCAGCGCGGCGGAGCTGCAAAACATCCACAACAAGCTGGAATCGCTGCTCGGTTTGGAGCACGCGTTTCTCGACCGGATTTATTTTTGCCCGCATCATCCCGAAAAAGGTTTTCCGGGCGAGCGGCCGGAGTTGAAAATCAATTGCAACTGCCGCAAGCCGAAAATTGGCATGATTGAAAGGGCCGTGGCGGATTTGAACATTGATCTGTCGCAGTCGTGGCTCATCGGCGACACCACGACGGACGTGCAGACGGCGAAGAACGCGGGGCTGAAATCCATTTTGCTGCAGACCGGTTACGGCGGCAACGATGGCGAACGCGCAGTGCGGCCGGATTTTGTCACCGATAAGTTGCTGGACGCGGTGCGGCTGCTTCTGGCACAAACAAGCAAATGATCATCAGCAAGACCCCATTACGGATGAGTTTCGTCGGCGGCGGCAGCGACCTGCCGGTGTTTTACCGCGAGTTCGGCGGCGCGGTCGTGTCCACGGCCATTGACAAATTTGTCTATGTGACGGTGAACAAAAAATTCGACGAGAAAATCCGCATCAGCTACTCGAAAACCGAGGAGGCGAAATCGGTCGAGCGGGTCAAGCATCCGCTCGTGCGCGAAAGCCTGAAGCTGCTCGGCCTCACCGGCGGCGTGGAAATCACTTCCATCGCCGACATTCCGGCGAAAGGCACCGGGCTGGGCTCGTCGAGCTCGTTCACGGTCGGGCTGCTGAACGCGCTGCACGCATTTGCGAACCGCCACGCGTCCGCCGACAAGCTCGCGCGCGAAAGCTGCGAGATCGAGATCGGGCGCTGCGGCGAACCGATCGGCAAACAGGATCAATATGCGGCGGCGTTCGGCGGGTTCAGTTTCATCCAGTTCAATCAAAATGATTCCGTTTCCGTCGAGCCGATCATCTGCCAGCGTGAAACCCTGCGCCAGTTGGAAAATAATCTTGTCGTTTTTTACACCGGCATCACGCGCAGCGCGTCGGCGCTGTTGAAAACGCAGCAGAACGCCATGGCCAGCCAGAAGGCGAAGCAGAAAACGATGATCAAGATGGTCGGGCTGGCGCATCAGTTGAAGGCGGAATTGCAGAAAAATAATCTGGCCGCGTTCGGCGAAATCATCCACGAAAACTGGCTGCTCAAGCGCAGTCTCACCAGCGAAGTGAGCAACGACGCGATTGACGGCTGGTATGCGCGGGCGCGGAAAGCCGGTGCCGTCGGCGGCAAACTGCTGGGCGCGGGCGCGGGCGGGTTCCTGATGTTTTACGCGCCGCAGGAAAAGCACGAGGCGGTCCGCCGCGAGCTAAAAGAATTGCGCCCGATCAAATTTGGTTTTGAATCGCAGGGCAGCAAGATTATTTTCGTCCACGATTGAGTGGCGGCGTGCAGTGGGACAAGCGTCCCGCCTGTCGAGTTTCAGATCCGGCCGGCAAAAAAATCACGCACTTCAACTGCAACTGGACAGGCAAGATGCCTGTCCCACCACGGCGGGACATCGGCGCTTCGGAATTCGGGATTATTCGACCGTCACCTTTGCGTCTTCCACCAGCACGCGGTATTTGTAGCCGGCCCCAAAATCCTTGTTGATGGCCACCGTGCCTTCGACCAGCACCGTGTCACCGACCTTGGCCTTGGCTACGCTGGTGACGAGCAGATCGTTGTCGCCAACCGCGCCGGTGCCGTCCTGGATGTGCAGCCAGTTCCGGCCCATGATGTCGGCGTTATACTTGACCACTTTGCCGCGAACCTTGACCGGCTTGCCCGCGAGCTGTTCGCTGGTGGTATAAATTTCCGCCACCGTCTGGCCGCCCTCGGCTGGTTTGAGACCGGTGAAATCTATTTTAGGCGTCACGGTCGCGCCCGTCACCGGCGGATGGCTGGGCGGAAGCTCGCCGCTGGCACCGCTGCCCATCGCTGGATGACCGGACGGCAATGTGGCCGCGCCCGCAATGTTGCCGTTTACCGGGATGCTGCCGGCAAAATAGACCACGTCAAAATCCCGGTTCAGCGTCTTGCTATGGAAACCCGTCATGGGCATTGCATCCGGCACCGCCACCGCGTCGCCCTTTTTGACGGCGAACTGCGGCGCGGCCGCCCAGATCTTATTCGTGCCGGTGTCCACGAGCACATAAGTATAGCCGCCGGCATCCATGGTCTCCGCCACCTTGCCGGAAAAAACTCCCTGTCCGAACACCGGCTGGCTGCCGGCCAGAAACGCGGCGAAAACGAACGCGACCGTCAATGATGCGATATGTTTCATAAAAATTGTCGTCATAGCCTGAACCGGCTGCGGCCTAAAATCAATGACGGAACATTGAAACCCGGCGCGGGGAAAATGGACGGACACGGATGGAGGGCCGCAGCAAACACCTCACCACGGGCGCGCGGCTTTGAATTGTTTTTTATCTTGCGGACTGGGCGGCTGCGCCTTTTCCGCCAGCACTTTCAGACTGAACGGCGGTTCGATTTCCGGCGGCAGCGGTGTCTCTGGTGTGACGGTGGACGGAACGGTTTCCGGCTCCGCCGGGATGGCGTCCAGGGTCGCGCCGATCACGCCGAGCAATTCGCTCCGGCCTTGTCCCAGCGTTGCGGAACAATTGTAGCTGGCCGGCGGTTGCTCGAACCAGCCGGCGATGCGCGCCGTGAACGCCGCGATGTTCGCCGACACCGTCGCGGGCTTTTCCTTGTCCGTCTTGGTGAAGACGAGGACGAATGGCACGGCGTTGCGCGCGAGCCATTCCACAAAATCCACATCCATCTCCTGCGGTTCCAGCGTGGAATCAATGAGCGCAAAGACCAGGCAAAGGCTGGTGCGCCGCTTGAGATAATGCGACACCGCCGCATTAAAACGAGCGCTGTCTTTCTTTGCGCCTTCCGCAAAACCATAGCCCGGCAGGTCCACCAGCCGCCACGTTTTGTTGATCGTGAAAAAATTGATGAGCTTGGTGAATCCCGGCGTGGGCGACGTGCGGGCCAGACCGGCTTGGCCCGCCAGCAGGTTCAGCAGCGACGACTTGCCGGAATTGGAGCGGCCGATGAAGGCGAATTCCGGCAGTGTCGCGTCCGGGCACGAAGCCAGATCCGGCGCGCTGCAATCAAAAATGGCGGATGAAATGTTCACACTAAAAACCGATGATCCATTGTCGCAGCAAATCCGCGGCACGGATACAACCATTTTCAGGCAGGGAACAAACCCGGCTACGGCCCGCCGTTATGGCAGTCGGTGCAGGAACCATCGTAGTCGCCGCCGGGATGCTTGAACTGCTGGCCGGCCGGGGCGAGCTGATCGAGTTCCGCGCCCGCGCCCTGCGCCAGGATGGTGTGGCAGGTGTTGCAGTCGTTGGCCTTGATGGTGATTTTGCGATCGTCGGTTTTGTGCTGGCCGTCGTGGCAGCGGAAGCAGCCGGGCCAGATCATGTGGCCGACATTGTCCGGGTAGCTCGCCCAGCTCGCCTTCATTTCCGGGAAGAAATTATCCGCGTAAATCTGCTGCACCGTCGCGATGGCATCCTTGACGCGGGCATCGTCCGGGTAACGCGCGGAGAGCGCCTGGGCAATTCCGTTGCTGGCTTCCTCGTCGGTTTGGTAAGGCCGGGTCAGCACGAACATCGCGTTGGTCTTGATCCACGGCATCGTCGGATCAATGCGGTTGAGCGCCATCGCCTGGTTCACGGCCTTCTCCGGCGAGAGATAGCGGTGCGACGGGCGGTTGTGGCAGTCCATGCAGTCCATTGTGCGGAGATCCATTTTGGAAACATCATTGGTGAACCGGGCTGTCTTGAACACGGTGACATGGCCCTGCGCATCGGTCACGCGCACCCACGGAATCACCTGGCGTGCCTCGTCGGTGGCGACATATTCCACCTTATTGCCGGGCAGATTGTGCCAGTGGATGCCGCCGACCGGCCCGCGCCGCGGATCGCTGCCGCCAATCTTCAACAGCAGCCGGATGGAGTAAGGTGAATTGGACGCATCACTCTGAAAATAATTGAACGTGCGGTCGAGGTTGCCGACGAACGACTGCGGCCAGTGGCATTCCTCGCAGGTGTCGCGTGCGGGGCGCAGGTTTTTGATCGGTGTGCCGATGGGGCGCGGATACTTGTTGAACGCGACGGAATACATCTGATACGAGCCGGAAATCTTCGACTTCACGAACCACGAAACACCCTTGCCGACATGGCATTCCACGCAGGCCACGCGGGCGTGCGGGCCGTGGTCGTGCGTGGTGAGTTCGGGCTTCATCACCTTGTGGCAGGTCTCGCCGCAGAACGTGACGGACTCCGTGAAATTGAAGGCGTTGTAGGAACCGATGGCCGTGAGCAGCAGAAAAACGATGCTGCCGGAAACAAGCGCAATCAGGTTCCGCCGGTCGCGCGGCTGGTTCAAATCAATCCGCAACGACGTCGGCCCGCCGCCATGCGCGCGGCGGCGGCGTTCCCGCCACGCCCCGAAAAACGCCAGCACGATGCCGCCGATCAAAAATTGCGGCACGATGATATAGGTCAGGATGCTGACGTAGGGATTGGAGAATTTTGCGATCGCATCCAGCACGAACAGCAGCAAAAAGGAAAACAGCGCCCCGATGCCGATCACGGTGCCGATCAGGCTGATCCAGTTGCGGAACGACGAGGGACGGTTCCCGGAATTTTGATTTGGCGTTTTGCTCATGCGTGGGGCGGTATTAAAAAGTAAAAAATCGGTCGCTGGCCGGTTGGGGATTCCACCGGTTCACACGTTTTTGTTCTCCGACCGGTGAAGGCACCCGGCCAGCAACCGAAAGCGGATTATTTCTTCAAGGTGTGGACGTAAGCCACGAGCGCCTTGATCTCGTCGTCGGACAACTGGTCGAACGGCTTCATCAACGTCTTGCCTTCGTCGGATTTCAAGCCTTCCTTGAGCGCCTTGAACGCGGCGTCATCCTTGATGTCGGCCTGCACCTTGGCATCGGTGAAATCCTTGCAGCCGAGTTTCGATCCGATCTTGGTGTCGCCCTTGCCCTCCGCGCCGTGGCATTTGACGCAAAGCGTGTCCCAGTTTTCCTTGGCCTCGGCCCCCTTGGTCACCAGGGTGGTCGCCAGGCCGAACATTGCCGCGAGCAGCAGTATTTTTTTCATAATCGTTTTGGTCGTCGTTTGGTTGTGGTTGGTTGGCAGCGCGTGAGCGCCGACTTACTACGGTAGAAGTCTCGGCTTTCCGGTGCAATCCGGCTAAACATCAGTTGCCGAACTCTTGCCTTTTTTTGCACCGGCTAAATCCCCGGTAAAGCTGTCGGCAGGTGAAAAAACACCAAAACGAGGCCGCTAATTTGAAAATTACGCCGCTGCCGTATTTCTTATTTTCAAGATCGCGTGGCAAAATTTGGCTTATGAAAGCCAAAGTAAGTTTTGCCGGGACGACCACTTCTGATACTTTACAGGCACGAAAATGAAGTCATTCATCCATTCCAAACTCTGGCCGGTCGCCGTCGGGACTTTCCTGCTGTTGGCCGCCGCCGGCTGCGGGCGCGACAACGTCAAAGTTTATCACGTTGACGCCAGCGACGCGACCACCCCAACGCCGCCGCCCGCCGCGCCGGTAGCGATGCCTTCCGCCATGCCGAACGGATTGCCGGCGCCGGATAACAGCGGCCAACCATCGCTGCAATACGTCCTGCCCGCCGGCTGGGAGAAAAAAGCGCCGACGCAAATGCGCGTGGCGAGCTTTGGCGTTTCGCAGGCTGGCAAGCAGGCCGATGTCAGTGTGATTCCGCTCGCCGGCGCGGCTGGCACCGACCCGGCCAACGTCAACCGCTGGCGCGGCCAGGTTGGCCTGGGCGCGCTGCCGGAATCCGACGTTGCCAAACTCGCAGAGAAAGTCACGGTCGGCGAGCAGCCTGCCGATTTATACGATCTCGCCGGCACCGCGCCCGGCAGCAGCGAAGCGGAGCGGATTCTCGGCGTGATTCTGCATCGCGACGACACGGCGTGGTTTTTCAAAATGACCGGTGAGAGCGCGTTGGTTGAACAAGAAAAACCGGCGTTCATTGCATTTCTGAAATCCGTCCAGTTCGGCGCTCCGGCGGCGGCCCCGGCGCCGATGGACATGAGCCAGTTGCCGTCGGCGCATCCGCCGATTGACGGGATGACGCCCGGCGCTTCAACAGCAGGTGCTGCCGCTGGCGACAAACCAACCTGGACTATTCCCGCCGGCTGGCAGGAAGGCCCGCTCGCGCAATTTCTGGTGGCAAAATACGTCATCGCCGATGCCGCTGGCGCGCAGGCGTCGGTCAATGTCAGCTCGCTAACCGGCGACGGCGGCGGTTTATTGCCAAACGTGAACCGCTGGCGCAAGCAGCTCGGCCTCGACTCGGTGACGGACGCCGATCTGGTGAATCTACCGGCAATAGACGCGTCCGGCGTCAAGGCGACGTTGATCGAACTTTCCGGCACGGATGGCCGCACCGGCAAGCCGGCGCAGCTTGTTGGCGTGGTGCTGCCGCTCGGCGGGCAGACCTGGTTTTACAAGCTCATGGGCGACGCGACGGTGGTGGCGCAGCAGAAAGACGCGCTGATCCAGTTCGTGCAATCCGCCAAATATCCGGCGGGACAATAATCGCAATCTTGTAAAACGGTTCAAATTAAGCGTAAGCTTTCGACTAGGAAAAACCGGCAAACCGATGCTCCTCAAAAAAATCGTTGATTTCTTCACGTCGCTGAAGCTGACCGCCACGCTGCTGGCGTTCGCCATCATTCTCGTGTTCGTGGGCACGCTGGCGCAGGCGGATGAGGGGCTTTATGGCGCGCAGGCGCATTATTTCAAGCAATGGGTGGTCATCGGCGCGCATGTTTTCGGCCACAAAATCCCGCTGATTCTGCCGGGCGGTTATCTGCTCGGCACGCTGCTGCTGGTGAACCTCGTCGTCACGCACATCTGCCGGTTTCAACTGACGCCCAAAAAAATCGGTATCCAGATCGCGCACGCCGGCATCATCGTCCTGCTCGTCGGCCAGCTCGCCACCGACATGCTCGCCCGCGAAATGCAGATGCACTTTGCCGAGGGTGAGACGCGGAACTATTCCGACAGCGACGGCGCCTTTGAGCTGAATTTTGTTGCCGGCGACACTGGCACGGCCATCCCGAACCGGTTGTTGAACGCCGGGGACGCACTGAAAATTGACAGCCTGCCGTTCACCATCCTCGTCAAGTCGGCCTGGAAAAATTCCGACGTGAATTTCCGCGCGCCGATGCTGCAGAACGGCCCGCCGCTCATCACCAACGGCATTGCGGCGAACTTTGATTTCAAGAAGGCGGAGGACGTGAAGGCCATGGATCAGCGCAACGTCCCGACGGTGGTGCTGGAATTTTCCACGCCGGCCGGCTCGCTCGGCACCTGGGTCGCGAGCGACTGGGCGGGCGACGCCTCGCTGGTCGAGGCGGTGCGCAA
>Ga0182030_10006623_pt1 | contig 24379 bp, 16 predicted proteins | sample 812S3MmetaG_FD_121299 | JGI IMG/M metagenome (GOLD analysis project Ga0182030, IMG submission 121299) | Permafrost microbial communities from Stordalen Mire, Sweden - 812S3M metaG (Illumina Assembly) | ecosystem: Environmental > Terrestrial > Soil > Wetlands > Permafrost | place: Sweden...
CCGAGCAGCAGGACCGAATGGGTCAACCTATAGACCAGCCAGCTTGTCGCCAGCCGCGTCATCCATGTGCCGATGACCGAGATACTCTGGCCGGCGAAGAACAGTCTGAAATTGCGATGCCGCAGGGCCCGCCAAGCGTGGGAAAGCTCCCTCCACCTGTTGGCTAAAAGCAAAATCACGATCCCCCCAGGCGTTTGATGATTTCGCCTGCGCTGAATAGAGTTTGCCGATCGCGCTCATCGAGCCGGGCCACGGCCTGCTCCAGCCACGCTCTCTTCGCGTCCTTTGCGTTCTTGCGCACTTCGGCACCTTTTGCGGTCAGCTCGATATTCACTTGGCGCCCATCGGTCGGATGCGGTTTGCGTCCGACCAACCCCATTTCCTCCAGCGCCCCGACCGTGGTTCCCATCGACTGCGGCTTGACGCCTTCCGCGCGCGCCAAGTCCGCGATTGTGAAGAGACCCTCCCTGGCAAGCCGCCCCAAGACGGCGGATTCGGTCAAGGAAAGTTCATGGGAAGCAGCCGCCGCACGCACGCGGCGCAGCAGCAGCCCCATGGATTGGATGAATTCAACCACGTCGGTTTCAGGATTGTTGTGCGTCATGACGGACAGCAGGGTGCAACACAACAGCCTAACTGGCAAGGCAAACTTGCCATGTGAACTGCTGAAATCGAATCTCAGCCCCATAAACCGACATGGGAAGCTAAGGGTGTCTTTCAAACTGACCCACTACCGTGGGCCCTAGGCGCTTGACAACGCTTGGCGCCGCAGGTCTGATCTGCCTCTTTTCCAAATCGAACGCACCCGAATTCCCGCTCTCATGGCACTCAAGATTCGTCTTTCCCGCATCGGCTCGACCCACCAGCCGCACTACCGCATCGTCGTCGCCGAGACACGCTCACGCCGCGACGGCGACGCCGTTGAGACGCTGGGCACCTACGATCCCCGCACGAAGGGTCAGCAGGTCAAGGTTAAGCTCGACCGCGTCGACTACTGGATCTCCAAGGGCGCGAAGCCCACGGACACGCTCCACTCGATCATCAAGCGGGCGCGCCGCGGCGTCTCCCTTGCACCCGCAGCCGCAGCCGCAGCCGCACCCGAGAGCACACCCGCAGCCGCGCCTGCGAGCACACCCGCAGCCGCGCCCGAGAGCGCACCGGCGACCGCCAGCTGAGGCGGCGGTCCAATAGGGGGCCATGATGCCCCGCATAGACGTACTGACTCTCTTCCCGAGGATGCTCGACGGCTTTCTCGCCGAGAGCATCTTGGGCAAGGGCCTCGAGAGGGCTCTCCTCTCGGTCCAGGTTCACGACATCCGGGCGTGGACGACCGACAAGCACCGCACGGCCGATGACCGGCCCTTTGGCGGCGGAGCCGGCATGGTGATGAAGCCGGAGCCCGTCTTTGCGGCGATCGAGCAGCTCCAGAGCGAGGGCTGCAAACGGATCTACCTGACACCCGACGGGATCCCGCTGACGCCGGCAATCGCCGCATCGCTCTCCAAGGAAAGGCACCTGATTCTCCTGAGCGGCCACTACGAGGGCATCGACCAGAGGATACGCGAGCGTGTGATCGACATGGAGCTGAGCATCGGCGATTACGTGCTCACCAACGGGACTCTGGCCGCGGCCGTGGTGATCGACGCGCTCAGCCGGTTCATCCCCGGCGTTCTTGGAGAGGAAAAGTCGTTGACGCACGAAAGTTTCACCGGCAAGTTGCTCGACTTTCCTCAATACACGCGTCCCGCCGAGTATCGGGGCATGTCCGTGCCGGAAGTTCTCCTTTCCGGCAACCATGCCGAGATCGAAAAGTGGCGTGCGGCCCGTGCCTTGGAAAAGACAAAGCTCGTCCGGCCAGATCTTCTTAAATAACTTTCAATCAAATACTAACAGGGTAAAAGCCATGAATCCGATCATCAAGGAAATCACCGCCAACCAGGTGAAAAGCAACATCCCGCCTTTCAAAGTCGGCGACGGCGTGCGCGTGCACACAAAGGTGAGGGAGGGTGACAAGGAGCGCATCCAGATCTTCTCAGGCATCGTCATCGCCCGCAAGGGGTCGGGAATCCACGAGAGCTTCACGGTTCGCCGCATCAGCTACGGAGAGGGTGTCGAGCGCGTGTTCCCCGTGAACTCGCCGAACATCGAGGCCATCGAGGTCGAGCTCGAGTCCGAGCCGATGAAGGCCCGCCTTTACTACCTGCGCGAGCGCACCGGCAAGGCCGCCGTCGCCGTGAACGTGAAGACGAGGCGCGCCGAGGTGCCTGTGGCCGCCCACGCCGCCCACGCCGCTCCCGCCGCTCCCGCCGCCGCGGCTCCGGCCGCCCCCTCGGCCAGCTGAGCCTTTCGGGCGGCTGTTGCCTGAGTTTTTCATTTCCCGCGTTGCCGCGGGCTATGCGCAGCTGTAGCGTCTAGGCAAGTTGAGTTGACATTCTCCCGGCCCTGATAGGCCGTGTCCGCTCTCCCCCCCACGATGACACTCCAGATCAATGTCCTCCAGAATGCAGCGAACGAGGCCCGCGGCCTCGCGATCGACGCCGTCCACGCATGCTCGTCGGGCCACCTGGGCCTGCCGCTCGGCTGCGCCGAGATCGGCGCCGTCCTTTTCGGCCATGCGCTGAACCTCAACCCGGATTCACCAAGGTGGCGCAACCGGGACCGTTTCGTCCTCTCAGCCGGCCACGGCAGCATGTTCCTGTACTCCTGGCTGCACCTGTCGGGCTTCGACCTTCCCATGGAGCAGGTCGCCAAGTTCAGGACGCTGCACAGCATGACGCCGGGGCACCCCGAGTTCGGCGAGACCCCGGGAGTCGAGGCGACCACCGGCCCCCTGGGCCAGGGCGTGGGCAACTCCGTCGGCATGGCCGTCGCCGGCCAGATGGCCGCCGCCCGCTTCAATACGCCCGAGCACCCGATCTTCGACTACCATGTCGTCTGCCTGGCGGGCGACGGCTGCATGCAGGAAGGGGTGTCGATGGAGGCCGTGGAGTTCGCGGGGTTCCAGAAGCTCGACAACCTGATCCTCATCTACGACTCGAATCGCGTCACGTTGGATGCGATGGCGGACAAGACCCAGAGCGAGAACACGGCCCTGCGCTTCAAGGCCATCGGCTGGGACGTCCAGACCGTGGACGGCCACGACATGGCGGCCTTCCTGAAGGCGTTCAACAGGGCCAAAAAGGCGAAGAGCGGCAAGCCGCAGCTGATCATCGCGCACACGATCATCGCCAAGGGGATCGCCGAGGTCCAGGGCACGCAGAAGGGCCACGGGGAGGGCGGAGCAAAGTTCTCCGACAGCGCGCGTGCGTCGCTCGGGCTTCCCGCCGACAAGCACTTCTTCGTGAGCGACGAGGTGCGGGCCTATTTCTCCGACCACAAGCGCCGGCAGCTGCGCGCGGCAAAGCGTTGGGAAAAGCTCTTCAAGGCGTGGCGCGAGGCAAACCCCGACAGGGCGGCCCTCCTTGACTCGGCCTCGGTCGTGCCGAGCGCGGCCCACCTCCTCACGAAGATTCCGCATTTCGCGCCGGACGCCAAGCTGGGCGGAACCCGCGCCGCGGGCCGCGACGTCCTGCAGCCGCTGGCGGCGGAGCTGCCGCTGTTGATCGGCGGCAGCGCCGACCTCTACGGCTCGACCCTCAACTACATCGCCTCGGACAAGGACTTCGACAGCACCAACCGCTCGGGTCGCAACATCCGCTTCGGGATCCGCGAGCACGGCATGGCTGCGATCGCCAACGGCATCGCCTACGACGGCCTCTTCAGGCCCTCGATCTCGACCTTCCTGGTCTTCGCCGACTATTCGCGGCCGTCGATGCGCATCGCCGCGCTCTCGAAGCTGCCCGTGATCTACCTCTACACCCACGACTCGATCGGGGTGGGCGAGGACGGCCCGACCCACGAGCCGGTCGAGACGCTCTCGGCCCTGCGGCTGATCCCGAACATGGAGCTGATCCGCCCGGCGGACCCGGAGGAGACCGCCGGAGCGTTCGCGGCCGCGCTCGAGCGTTCCAACGGCCCCACGCTGATCGCCCTGAGCCGCCAGGCGGTGCCGGCGCTCAACTCGATCCCGATTGCCGAGCGCAGGGCCGGAGTCCTCAAGGGCGCCTACGTGGCCGTCCAGGAAACCGAGCCTCTCGGCGTCATCCTGCTGGCGACCGGCAGCGAGCTTTCGATCGCGATCGAGGCCGCCCAGGCCCTAGGGCCCTCGAGCCGCGTCGTCTCTATCCCGTCCTTCGAGATCTTCGAGCGCCAGCCGCAGGAGTACCGCGAGAGCATCCTTCCGGCGTCGTGCACCCGGCGCGTGGCCGTCGAGGCCGGCGTCACCGGGCTGTGGTGGAAGTACGTGGGCAGCTCGGGCAGGGTGGTGGGGATCGACCGCTTCGGCCTGAGCGCTCCGGCGCCAGTAATCTACAAGGAGCTCGGGATCACAGCTGAGGCGGTGATCGCCGCCGCCCAGTCCCTAGCCGGCTGATCCCCTGCTTTCGGCGTACCCTTTGGCTCGCATTGTGCTCCCATCGAGTGGCTTGGGAGCACTTTAGCGCTTGCCCAGCCGATAATTAGCCGCCTAACTACCCGATTCGCCCGGGCCCGGGCGCTCTCTCTTTTTTTTCTTCATGCCTATGCCCATGCTCATGCTCAAGGACCTGCCGCGCTACGAATGCCTGCTCGAGGCCATGCAGCGGTTTCCTGACATGGACCCCAGCGCATGCGAGGCCTACCTGACGCTCCTGCGCGCAGGCGACGAGGCCTACAGCAAGAGCGAGGATTTCCTGAACCGGCACGCGATGACCCCGGGGCGCTTCACGCTGCTCATGCTGCTCTTTGACAAGCTTTCGGGCTGCTCGATGCCGAGGACGCCCGCGGAGCTTGCGGACAAGGCCGGGGTCGCCCGGGCCACGATCACCGGGCTCGTGGACACGCTCGAGCGCGACGGGCTCGTGACCCGCCGCCATGACGCGGGGGACCGGCGGATGATGCAGGTCGACCTGACGGCCAGGGGCAAGGCGGTGCTGGAGGAGATGCTGCCGGGATATTTCAAGCAGATGGCCGCGCAGATGGCGCGGCTGACAGAGCTCGAAAGAAAAACGCTCGTCCAGCTCCTGAACAAGGCGGCCGGCCAGGAGTCGGCCGCGCCTCTAGAGGCTCTGCACAGACTGGCGGCCGGCAGCGCCTGACACCTCCCAACCCGTCTTCTCTCCGAAAAATGATCAAGAAAACCGTACTCTTCTCCATCGCGCTGCTGGTCCTCATCGGGACCATCGTGGCCATCAAGGTCGTCCAGATCCGCACGCTTATCAGCGCCAAGCAGCCTGCGCAACGTGAGGCCGTTAGCACGGCCCTGGTCAAGAGGGAGCACTGGCAGCAGTCATTGACCTCGGTTGGCTCGCTGAGCGCCGTCCAGGGCGTGACCGTCGCGGCCGAGCTCGACGGCAAGATCGTCGAACTGGACTTCGAGGCGGGCAGCGAGGTGAAGTCGGGCGACATCCTGCTCAGGCAGGACACGTCCGTCGAGGAGGCCCAGCTGCGGGCGGCCGAGTCCGGCGTCGACCTCGCGCGCATCAACCTGCAGCGCACCCGGGAGCTCTTCTCGAAGGCGACGGTCTCGCAGTCGCAGCTCGACACCGACGCGGCCGCCGAGAAGCAGGCCATCGCGGCGGCGGACAACATACGCGCCACGATCGCGAAGAAGACCATCAAGGCCCCGTTCTCCGGACGCCTCGGGATCAGGCTCGTCAACCTCGGCCAGAGCCTGAAGGCGGGCGACCAGATCGTCTCGCTGCAGGCCCTCAACCCCATTTTTGTCGACTTCTACCTGCCGCAGCAGGACCTGGCGCAGGTGACGACCGGCCTGGTCGTGCGCATCAAGAGCGACGCCTTTCCCAAGGAGGCGATCGAGGGCAAGGTCACGGCCATCAACCCGGACGTGGACACCTCGACCCGCAATGTGCGCGTGCAGGCGACGCTCGAAAACTCCGGCGGCAGGCTCCACCCCGGGATGTATGTGGATGTCTCAGTCGAGCTGCCCGTCGTCGACGACGTGCTGACGATCCCGGCCACCTCGGTCCTCTACGCGCCATTCGGCGACACGGTCTACGTGGTCGACGAGAAGGTGAACGCCGACACTGGCGAGAAGCAGCTGATCGTCAGGCAGCAGATTGTCCGGCTCGGCCTTAGGCAGGGCGACTTTGTCGCCGTGGGCTCGGGGCTGAAGGAGGGCGACACGATCGTGACCTCCGGGGTCTTCCGGCTCAGGCCGGGCGGCGAGGTCAGCGTCAACAACCCGTTGGCCCCCGACGCCAAGCTGGCGCCAAAGCCCAGCGACTCCTGAACGGCCCCACCCGCACCCCTCTGCCCACGTGAAATTCACAGACCTCTTCATCAAGCGCCCCGTGCTGGCGCTTGTGGTCAACCTCGTGATCCTGATCGCGGGGGTCCAGGCCTACCGGACCCTCAACGTCCGCCAGTACCCCTTAAGCGAGAACGCGTCGGTCACCGTGACGACCGTCTACGTCGGGGCGAGCGCCGAGCTTGTGCGCGGGTTCATCACGACCCCGCTCGAGCGCTCGATCGCCGCCGCCGACGGCATCGACTACCTCTCCTCGACGAGCGTCCAGGGCATCTCGACCATCACGGCGAGGCTCAAGCTCAACTACGACCCGATCAAGGCGCTGGCCGACATCAGCTCCAAGGTCGACCAGGTCCGCAGCAACCTTCCCGTCGAGGCGCAGGTCCCGGCCATCAACGTGCAGTCGGCCGACTCCCAGTTTGCGTCCGCCTACCTGAGCTTCACCTCCGAGACGCTCCGGCAGAACGAGATCACGGACTACCTCGTGCGCGTCGTGCAGCCGCGCCTCTCGTCGATCCCCGGAGTCCAGCGCGCCGACATCCTCGGCGGGCGCACGTTCGCGATGCGCATCTGGCTCAAGCCCGAGCGCCTCGCGGCGTTCAACCTGAGCCCGTCCCAGGTGAGCGCCGCCCTTGCGGCGAACAACCACCTGAGCGCCCTCGGCAACACCAAGGGCAACCTGATCCAGGTGGCCCTGACGGCCAATACCGACCTGCAGTCGGTCGATGAGTTCAAGAACCTCGTGCTGCGCGAGCAGGGCAATGCCATCGTGCGCGTGAGCGATGTGGCCGACGTCGAGCTCGGCGCCGAGGACTACGAGTCCGATGCCCGGTTCTCGGGCGAGACCGCCGTCGGCATGGGAATCTTCGTCATGCCGACTGCGAACTCCCTGGACGTGATCCACGCCGTGCGCGTGGAGATGGACTCGATCCAGAAGGACCTGCCCGGCGGGATGAAGGGCAAGGTCGCGTACGACGCGACGGCCTACATCAACGACGCGATCCACGAGGTGTTCCACACCCTGGGCGACACGCTGCTGATCGTCGTCGTCGTCATCTTCCTCTTCCTCGGGTCGGTGCGCTCGGTGCTGATCCCCGTGGTCGCCATCCCCCTTTCGCTGATCGGCGCGATCTTCCTGATGCAGGTCTTCGGCTTCACGATCAACCTGCTGACGCTGCTTGCAATCGTGCTCTCGGTGGGTCTGGTCGTCGACGACGCGATCGTCGTCGTCGAGAACGTGGAGCGCCACCTGGCCGAGGGGCTCACCCCGCTCAACGCGGCGCTGGTCGGGGCCCGCGAGCTGGTCGGCCCCATCATCGCCATGACGGTGACGCTCGCCGCGGTCTACGCCCCGATCGGGCTGCAGGGCGGCCTGACGGGGGCGCTCTTCCGCGAGTTCGCGTTCACGCTGGCCGGAGCCGTCACGATCTCGGGCATCGTGGCGCTGACGCTCTCGCCCATGATGTCGGCCCAGCTCCTCAAGCAGGGCGACGACGAGAAAGGCTTCGCCGGGGTCGTGACCCACGCCTTCGAGCGCCTCAAGAAGGCCTACTCGCGCGTCCTTGAGCTGACACTCAGGAACCGGGGCTACGTCTACGTCCTCTGGGCGGCCGTCAGCCTCTTCGGCGTCGCCATGATCCTGCAGTCGCCCGCGGAGCTCGCGCCCGCGGAGGACCAGGGCATCGTCTTTGGCATCGGCACGGTCTCCTCGGACGCGACGCTCGACCAGAACATGCTGTACGCGGCCGACGTCGAGAAGGCGTTCTTCTCGGATCCCGACACCGACTTCGTCTTCCAGATCACCACCCCGAGCACGATGTTCGGGGGCCTGGTCGCCCGGCCATGGGGAGTGCGCAAGCGCCCCGCAAAGACCATCCTGGCCCAGATGCAGCCCAAGGTGTCGACCATCCCCGGGGTGCAGATGCAGCTGGTCGTTCCCCCGTCGCTGCCGGGCGGCGGCACGTTCCCGATCGAGGTGGTCCTCACCTCAACCGCGGACACCCAGGAAATCCTCTCGTTCGCAAAGCAGCTCGCCGACAAGGTGATGGAGAGCAAGAGGTTCTACTTCCCCCCGCTGATCGACGTGAAGTACGACGCCCCGCAGGCGGAGGTGGTGCTCGACCGCGACAAGGTCGCGGCCCTCGGGCTCAACCTCCAGCAGGTGGGCGACGACCTGTCGGCCGCGATGGGCGGCAACTACGTCAACTGGTTCAACATCTCCGGGCGCAGCTACAAGGTCATCCCCCAGGTCAAGAGGGTGGACCGGCTGAACCCCGAGCAGCTCCAGGAGATCTACGTCACGGGGCCGGCCGGCAGCCTGATCCCGCTCAGCACGATCGCCACGATCAAGAACACGACGATCCCGAGGTCGCTCAACAAGTTCCAGCAGCTCAACTCGGTCACCATCAGCGCCGTGGCCGGGATGCCGCTCGACGACGCCCTGAAGCTCTTCGAGGACGAGGGCTCGAAGATCCTTCCGAAGGGCTACAGCCTCGACTACACGGGCGAGTCGCGCCAGCTGCGCCGGGAGGGCGGCAATGCGAAATTCTGGACCACCATGGGCCTGGCCGTGATCCTGATCTTCCTCGTGCTGGCGGCCCAGTTCAACAGCTTCCGCGACCCGTTCGTCATCCTCGGGGGCTCCGTGCCGATGGCGGTGTTCGGATCGGCGATCTTCATGTTCCTGAAGTTCCCGAACCCGAACATGCCGTTCTTCACGGACTCCTGGACGACGACCTTCAACATCTACTCGCAGGTCGGCCTGGTGACCCTCGTGGGCCTGATCGCCAAGAACGGCATCCTGATCGTGCAGTTCGCCAACCAGCTCCAGATTGAGGGTGTGAGCAAGATGCAGGCGGTGCACGATGCGACGCTCACCCGGCTAAGGCCGATCCTCATGACCAGCGTCGCGACGGTGGCGGGGCACTTTCCCCTGACGCTCGTCACCGGGGCCGGGGCGGCCGCGAGGAACTCCATCGGCCTCGTGCTTGTCGGCGGCATGTCGGTCGGAACGCTCTTCACGCTCCTCGTCCTTCCCTCCGTCTACGTGCTCATTGCCAAGGACCACGCAAAGGCCCGCTCGCAGGCCGAGGCGCAGTCCGCCGGAAAACTTCAGCCCGAAAACGCATGAAAAGAACCCTACTCGCTATTCCAGTCCTGGCGCTCGCCGCCATAACGGCCATGGGCGACGCGCCGGCGCCGCTGCCCTCGCCCCTGGACCTCAGGGCGGCGATCGGCTACTCCCTCGAGCACAACTACGCCATCCAGCAGGCCAAGGAGGCCATACGGCTGCAGGAGGGCGTCATCGTCCAGGTGAGGAGCCAAGAGATCCCCAACCTCGGGGCCCAGGGCGAGTGGGAGCGCAACGCGGCCGCCATCTCGTCAACCTACCCGGCGTCGAGCAGCCTGTGGGCGGTCGACCTGAAGGCCACGCAGACGCTCTTTGCGGGCGGCGGGGTCATGTCTTCCATCCGGGGCGCCAAGCTGACCCGCGACGCGGCGGCGCTCGACCTGCAGACGGCGATCGACACGGCGCTCCTCGACGTCCGCACAAAGTTCTACAACGTGCTCCTCGACCGCGAGAAGATCCGGGTGGAGGAGGAGAACGTCCACCTCTACGAGCACCAGCTTGCCGACACGAAGAACCAGTACGAGTCGGGCTCCGTCTCCAACTTCGAGGTCCTGCGCGCCAAGGTCTACCTGGCCAACGCCCAGCCCAACCTGATCACCGCGCGCAATGACTACCGCATCGCGATCGAGCAGCTGCGCCAGGCCATGGGAACGCCGAGCGGCGCCTCGTTCCCCGAGGTCGAAGGGGACCTCAACTTCGAGCCCGCCACCTACGACCCCGCGGCCGCCCTTGGCTCGGCGCACGAGCACAGGCCGGAGCTATTGCGCCTCGACAAGGTGCAGCGTGCGGCCGAGGAGGCCGTGACGACGGCCCGCTCGGGCCTCTATCCGAACCTGCAGGCCTTCGGCTCCTACCAGTGGGACGGCTTCTCGTTCGCGAACCCGCTCTACGGCAGCCCCACGGCCAACGGATGGACCGTCGGCCTCCAGTCGACCTGGGCGGTCTTCGACGGCCGCGCCACCGAGGGAAAGGTGAGGCAGGCAAAGTCGCAGCTGGAGCAGGCCCGCCTCTCCAGGGCCTCCGAGGAGCTCGAGGTCGACCTCGAGGTGCGCCAGGCGCTCTCGACCCTCCAGGAGGCGGGGGAACTGGTCAACGCCTCGCGCCAGACGATCGAGCAGGCTGCCGAGGCGCTCAGGCTCGCCGACGCCAAGTTTCACGCGGGCTCGGCCACCCAGCTCGATGTCCTGACCTCACAGGTGGCCCTCACCCAGGCGAAGACGGACCAGCTGACGGCCAACTACAACTATCTCGTCGCGCTTGCCAACGTGCGCAAGGCCATCGGATTCTCCGACGCCCTGGTCAATCCCTGAGCCCGGCGCCCGCCCCAAGCAGACTGTGAGGCCCGGCCCCGGGGAGGGGCGCAACGAAATGAGAGCCAAGCGCATCCTGTGGGTTTCGCTGCTGGCGGCGGCGGCCGCGGTGGGCGTCTGCTTTGTCCCGGCCGTGCAGCTCTGGGTGGCCCGCGAGGCGCTCGCCTCGGTCGCGCCCGCCGGCACGACGCTGCAGCGGGTCTCGATGAGGCCCGGCCACGTTTCCGTGGGAGGGCTCCACCTCGAGCTGGGCGGCGCGGTTCTCGATGTTCCCGAGGCCGACGCGCGCCTTGGGGTCGTGCAGGCGCTCCTGGGGAAAGGCTATTTTTTCAGGGACCTGGTCGCAAGGGGATGGACCCTGGACCTCACGCACCCCCATCGGGTCCAGGCGGCCGCGGCCGCCGGCGCCCGCGGGCTCACCGCCTCGGGGGCCGTGGGAGCCCTGCTCGCCGCGTTCAACGTCCCGGCGGAGCATTCGATCGACGGGGTGGACCTGGAGGGGGAGGTGATCTTCCCCGACGGCGAGGGCAGGCCCGTGGGTCGGGCTCATGTGGTCCTCACAGGAGGAGACTTGGCGGCCGGCCGGGACGGCCGCTTCAACCTGAGCGCCGACGCGTCGCTCTCGGACGCCGCGGCCGCCGTTTCGTCCGTGGCGCTGAAGGCAACGCTCACGGTGGGGATGGACCTTTCGGGAACGCTGGTGCAGGCGGACCTGAAGGCGCGCGCCACGGCCACGGGCCCCCAGTTCCCCCAGGGTATCGGCATCTCGGCCGGCGGGACGGCCGCGCGCGGCGCCGGCAGGACAAGCTACTCCCTGGCGCTCTTACGGGAGCAGACACCGATCGCGTCCTTCGACGCGGTCACGCCGGACGGATCGCAGCGCCTGTCGGGCCGCTGGAAGCTCAACCTGAAGGACAGTGATGTCGCCCCTTTTGCCCTGGGGCGCACGCTTCCCAGCTTCGAGATGGCCGGGGCAGGCACCTACGACCTCGATACCTCGAGCGGCGACATCCACGCCGAGGGCAAGGTGGAGTCGACGGCCGACCGGCTGGGTCACTTGCAGGAGTCGCTCTCGGTCCTGGGCCGCGTGCGGGTCTCGGCCGACTTTGACTTCGCTCGCTCCGGCGACTCCCTGCGCGTGGACCGGCTTGACACCTCGCTGGCGGGCGCCTCGGCCGTGGGAACCGTGCGCGCGCTGCAGCCCTTCGAGTTCAATGTCTCCTCGGGCGAGCTGAAGGTGGCGCAGCCCTCGGGGGACCTGGTGGGGATCTCGGTGGTCGCCCTGCCGCTTGCTTGGCTCCAGGGGCTCTTTCCCGCGATTTCCCTGACGGGCGGCGCCGCCCGGGGGGAGTTCGTGATGCGCGCGGAAAACGGGCGGCTGGCGCTCAGGACAAAGGTCCCCCTCACGTCCTCGGGGGTGTCGCTGGCGGACGCCGGACGGGTCCTCGCCTGCGGCCTCGATGTGTCCACCTTCCTCCTGGCGGACTACACGCTCGACGGCTGGCAGCTGCAGTTTGCCCCGCTGGAGGTCCGCGGCGACGGCGTCAAGATCCTGTCGCTTGAGGCGCGTCTTGGGCGATTGGCCGAGGCCGGCCAGCCGGTGAAGGCGGCGGGGTCCTGGAGCGCGTTCCTTCCCGCGCTCCTGAAGGAGCCCGTCTTCGCGGGCCTGCCGGCGCTCGCCTCGGGCGAGGCGAGCGGAAGCTTCGAGGCGAGCTTGGGGGCCACGCGCGAGTACCGCGTCAAGGTGGAGCTCGGGGCGCTCGCGCTCGTCTCGGGCGACCCCGCCTCGCTTCCCAGCGCCAAGTCGGACGCCCGGCTGGATTTCTTCCCGGACGGCCGGTGGGAGTTCAATGCGCCCGTTCGGCTCGACTACGGCGGCCGCACGGCGCAGATCGACCTGTCGGGCAGCGTCGGCGGACCGAGCGAAGCCCGCTCGGTTGACGCCTGGCTCGCCGCGGACCGGCTGGGACCCCAGGAGGCGGCGCTGTACGCGGCCCTCATGGGCTCGGTTGCCCGGCCGGCGCCTGATCCCGCCTCTATCCAGGCCAGCGTCCCGGCAGCGTCCGGGGCCGCCAGGCCGCTCTGGCCCCGCGTGGACGGCCGGCTTTCATTTGCGGTCCAGGACGCCGACCTGGGCCGGATCGAGGTCCACAATCTTCGGGGCACGCTGACGCTCACTCCCGGCTCGCTGCGGCTGGACTCGGGGATGGCCTCGACGGGGGAGTCGAGCGCCTTCCGCGCCGACGGCGAGCTCTCCTTCTCCCCCGACGGGGCCGGCGCCTACGCCCTGACCGCCACCGTCTCAGCGGACAACCTGGATTCGGCACCCCTCTTCAAGGCGATTAGCCCGGACAGGCCCCCGGTCATCGAGGGAACGTTCGATGTGGCGGCCCACCTCAAGGCAGCGGGTGCGGGGGCGCGCGAGCTCCTTGCCGGGGTGCAGGGCGACTGCCGCCTCTCCAGCAAGGGCGGCAGGTTCCGCGCCCTCCACACGGGGGTGCTGGACGAGGCGAAGCAGGCGTCATCGAGGATCTCGGAGGCCCTGGACTCGGTCACCTCCCTTTTCGGCAAGAAGGCCGAAAAGCTCGCCGAGGCCCTTGCGGAGTCGGCCGACGGCCTTTCGGAGGTGCGCTACGACCAGATGGGCGTCGCTCTCGAACGCGGGCCCGACCTCGATGTCGTCATCACGGAGATTTCCCTGATAGCCCCGGAGGAGCGCATCACGGGCTCCGGAAGGATCAGCCACTCGCCAGGCCTTCCCGTGGAGGCGCAGCCCCTCTCCGTCGACCTCGCGGTCGGCGTGCGCGGCAACCTGGCGCGCTACATGGGCCTCGTGGGGCTTCTCGCCGAGGGCCACGACGAGATGGGCTACACGCAACTCTACCAGGGCGTCCACCTTGGGGGCACCCTCCAGGACATCGACCGCAGCCAGCTCAAGGAGATGCTGGTCCAGGCTCCCCTGCGAAAGGGGGGCGGTTTGATTGACAAACTGCTCGGCAGGTGACCAGCGTTAGGTGCGTGATTGCGTCCGAGACGTCTGGAATGCCAAAGGCACTGCGCAACACGGGCCCGGCGAACCCCTGCGCCAGTCCCGAATCCGGTGCGCCCGCAGGGGCGGGCCGCCGCATGTGCCCTTCGGCGCCATGAGCCGCAGGTCCACTCTGCCCGCCTGGCTCGAGTATCCGGGCGTGCTGCTGGCCCGTTTGCTCTACCGGATCAAGGTGCTGGGGGTGGACAAGGTGCCCGCCAGCGGTGGCGGGGTCCTGATTGCAAATCACTTGTCCTACGTGGACGTGGTCGTGCTCCAGCTGGCCTTCCCGAGGCCCGTGCGCTTCATCGCCTTCGTGGGGCCGGGCACCCCCGGCTTCCTGCAATGGGTGTTCAAGAAGGCGGGTGTGATCGAAATCCGGCCGGGCCAGCACTCCCGCTGGCTGAAGAGCGCGGTCAAGGCGCTCTCCCGGGGTGAAGTCGTCTGCATGTTTCCGGAGGGCGAGATCTCGCGAACCGGCCAGCTGATGGCCCTGCGCAGGGGCTTCGAGATCCTCGCCCGCAAGGCCGCCGTGCCGGTCATTCCCGCCGCGATCGACGGATTGTGGGGCTCGGTCTTCTCCTTTGCCGGCAACCGCTACCTCTGGAAGTCGCCGAGATTGATGCCCACCCCGGTGTGCGTCGTCTTCGGCGAGCCGATCGCGCCGGGCATTGCCACGGTCGTGAACGCAAGAAAGGCGCTGCTGGAGCTTTGGATCGACGCGTTCGCGGAGCGGCCGGTGCTGCGGCGCAACATCGGCCGTGAGGTCGTCCGGGCGCTCGTCCGCCGGCCGGGGTCCGTCGCGATCGTCGACCGCGCGATCGGCAGGCGCGTCGTCAAGGCGGGCCAGCTGGTTGCCGTGGCGGCCGCCCTCGGCCGCCGCCTGCGCAAGACGGCCCCCGAGAAGCGGGTGGGGATCGTGCTGCCCCCCGGGGCAGGCGCCGCGATCGCGAACCTGGCCGTCATGTGCGCGGGCAAGGTCCCGGTGAACCTCAATTTCACGGCCGGCCGTGCGGCCATCCAGGCGAGCATCGACGTGTCGGGAATCCGCACCGTCATCACGGCGGACGCGATGAGGGCCCGCCTGGGGGATTTCCCGTGGCCCGAGCGCACCGTCGACTTCACGGCGGAGGTGAAGGCGGCCGGAGGCAAGAAGGTGATCGTGTGCTGGCTGGCCGCCGCGTGGCTTCTGCCGAACCAGTGGTTTGCCTGGCTGAGCGGGGCCCCGTCCCGGGGCGACACCGACGAGGCGGCGCTCCTGTTCACCAGCGGCAGCGCGGGCAACCCGAAGGGGGTCGTCCTCTCGCACCGCAACCTCCTGGCGAACTGCGCCCAGGTCTCGTCGATGTCCATCCTGCCGAACACCGCCACGCTCCTGGGCTGCCTGCCGGTGTTCCACAGCTTCGGCTTCACCTTCACCATGTGGTACCCGCTGCTGCGGGGCTGCCTCCTGGTGACGACCCCGAGCCCCCTCGACACGAGGGCCATGATTGACGCCATCCGCGAGGACCATGTGAGCGTCCTCATTGCGGCGCCGACCTTCATTCGCCCCATCCTCAAGAAGGCGACGCCTGCCGACCTGCGCTCGATCGAGCTGGTCGTCACCGGGGCCGAGAAGCTCACCGAGGATCTGCGCAAGGGCTTCCGGGAGAAGTTCCACATCGAGGTGCTCCAGGGCTACGGCCTGACCGAGACCTCCCCCGTGGCCAACGTGAACCAGCCCCATCCGCCGGTCACCACCGAGACGGCGGATGAGCAGATCGGCAACAAGGCGGGCACCGTCGGGCGCCTGCTGCCCGCGATGTCGGCCAGGGTGGTGGATCCCGAGACCGGCAAGGAGGTGGCCGATGGCGAGTCGGGCGTCCTCTGCCTGCGCGGGCCGAATGTATTCTCCAAGTACCTGGACGACGAGGGACGCACCGTGTCCTGCTTCCGCGACGGATGGTTCGTTACCTGGGACCTGGCGCGCATCGACGAGGACGGCTTCGTGATCGTGGACGGGCGCCTCGCGCGGTTCTCCAAGATTGGGGGTGAGATGGTGCCCCACGGGACGATCGAGCAGAAGATCGCAGAGCTCTTCGGGATCGACCCGGGCGACACGCAGTCGATCGTCGTGGTGGGGGTGCCGGACGAGTCGAAGGGCGAGGCGCTCGTGGCGCTCACCACCAAGGACATCGGCTACGGCGCCATCCGGGAGCAGCTGGCCAACGCCGGGATCCCCAACCTCTGGATACCGAAGACGGTGCTGAAGGTGCCCGCGATCCCGCTGCTCGGCACGGGCAAGCTCGATCTGGCCACCTGCAAGAAGCTGGCCGAGGAGGCAAGGGATCGCTGACGTGAGCGCGTTGGGCCAGCAGGGGATCGTCGACGCCCATGTCCACGCCTACCCGCGGGAGGTCTCGGCCGACCCCGCGGCCTGGGGGCGCGCCCACGGAGAGCCGGCCTGGACCGACTGCGTCGCCCCGGCGGGAAGGCGCTCGATCCAGGGATGGGCCGATGCCGACCAATTGGTGCGCGACATGGATGCTGCGGGTGTCGCCACCTGCGTGTTGCTCGGCTGGTACTGGCAGCGCCAGGAGACGTGCGAGCTGCAGAACCGCTGGTACGCAGAGTGGGTGAGGCGCCACCCCGGCCGGCTCCTAGGCTTCGCCTCGGTGCAGCCTGCCGCGGGCCAGGCCGCGCTCGACGGGCTTGAGCGCGCCCTCGACGCCGGCCTTTGCGGCGTGGGCGAAGTGCTGGGGCAGGTGCAGGGTTTCACGCTGGGAGAGCGCGCATGGCGGCGCGTGGTGGAGGCGGCGCTGCGCCGGCGCGTACCGATCACGCTGCACGTGACCGATCCCGGGGCCCCTCCCGCAGCGGGGCCGAAGACGCCTCTCGGCGACTTCATCGGCCTCGCGCGCGAGTACCCCGAGGCGACGTTCATCCTCGCCCACTGGGGAGGCGGTCTTGCGATGCACCCGGCCCAGGCGGGCGCCGGCCCCCTTCCGGGGAACCTCTTCTTCGACACGGCGGCCTCCCCGCTCCTCTACGGGCCCGCGGTCTTCCGCGAGGCGCTCTCGGCCGTGGGCGCCGAGCGGATCCTCTACGGCTCGGACTATCCGCTGATCCTCTATCCCCGGACGGCGCGCGTGCCCGGCTTCGCGGATTTCCTGGGGGAGATCGCCGCCGCCGGCCTTTCCGAGGGCGAGCGCCGGGCGGTGCTCGGCGAAAACGCGCGCCGCCTGCTGGCTCCCGGTCTTGCGCCGGCGCCCAAGGGGGTGTAGCGGGTCTGGTTCCGATGGAATATTCCTCCGCCACCAAGCAGCTGCGGGCGAGCCTGGGCACGCGGGTCGTGCGCACCGACAGCGATTCAACATGGGCCGCGTCCTTCGACGGCAGCAAGATCGCGTTCCCGGTTGCGGCCGCCGTGTTTCCGCGCAGCCGCGCCGACCTGGCCCGTGTGCTGGCGCTCGCCAACCGCCGGCGCGTCCCCGTGACCGTGCGGGGCGCCGGCTCGAGCCTGACCGGCTCGGCCTCGCCCGCGCTGGGCGGGTGGGTGGTCGACCTCTCGCGGTGGGACCGGGTGCGTATCGACGCCCAGGCGGGCCTCGCCCAGGTGCAGGCGGGGGCGAAGATTGCGCAGATCGAAAGCGCGGCGGCCCTCAAGGGCTGGTTCTACCCGCCCGACCCGTCGTCTAGGAAGTACTGCACGATCGGAGGCAACATCGCCTGCAACGCCGGCGGCATGCACGGCGGAAAGTACGGGGTAACCCGGGACTTTGTCCTCGCCCTGAAGGGCTTCCTGCCCACGGGCGAATGGGTGGAGTGGGGCACCGCGACCAAGAAATTCTCGGCAGGCTTCAACCTGCGCGACCTCTGGATCGGCAGCGAGGGCATGCTCGGGGTCATCACCGACGCCACGCTCAAGCTGATTCCCCAGCCCCGGGCGCGGTGGACGCTCCTGGTGTCGTTCCGCACGGAGACCGACGCCTTCCGCGCGGTGCTCGGCCTCTTCTCGATGCGCATCCAGCCCGCGATCTGCGAATTCCTGGACCGCTACTCGGTCGAATGCGCGGAGAGGGCCACGGGCAAGGCGGTCTTCAAGGGCCAGGCGGGACGGCCCGTCGTGCTCCTCGAGCTCGCCGGCGGCGAGGCCGAGGTGCGCGAGCAGAAGGCCCTCCTGACGGCGTGGGCCGCGAAGCACGGACTTGCGCACCGGGCCGCCCGCAGCCGGGAGGAGGCCGAGGAGCTCTGGGAGGTCCGCCGCTCGTGCTCCGGGGCCATGTTCAAGCTGGGCGACTCGAAGCTGAACGAGGACATCGTGGTGCCGATGGGCCAGTACGTGAAGTTTGCCACCTTCCTCGAGCGCCTGCGCAGGGAGTCAGGTTTGGCCATCCCCACCTTCGGGCACCTGGGCGACGGCAACCTGCACGTGAACATCATGTACCACAAGGCCGTCGCCTCGGAGAGCCGGGCGGCCGAGAAGGCCGTCAACCGGCTCATGAGGGCGGTGGTGGGCCTCGGGGGGTCCATTTCCGGGGAGCATGGCATCGGGCTGGCCAAGACCCCCTTCCTGCGCCTGCAGCATTCGCCGGCGGCCATCAAGGCCATGAAGGCCGTCAAAAAGGCCCTGGATCCGCGCGGCATACTCAATCCGGGCAAAATGTTCAAGGTGTTCAGGGTGTGGAAGGCCCAGAGGCTGGACGTGCATCTTCCGTGGGACCACGCGTAATAATGCCTTTTGCGTTTGCCGGATAAAGCGGGGCTCTCTCCAATCGACCCGTTTCATGTATCTCAAGGCGCTAAAACTGCACGGTTTCAAGTCGTTCGCTGATCAGACCACACTGCTCTTTGAGCCTGGTGTCACGGCTGTCGTGGGACCCAATGGCTGCGGAAAATCCAACATCGCGGACTCCATCCGCTGGGTGCTGGGCGAGCAGAGCGCCAAGGCGCTGCGCGGCGGCAAGATGCAGGACGTGATCTTCGAGGGTGCCGAGACCCGCAAGGCGGCCCAGCTCTGCGAGGTCTCGCTGCTCTTGACCGAGTGCGAGCAGCAGCTGGGAAGCGAGTTTCACGAGATTGAGGTCACCCGAAGGGTCTACCGCGACGGCCAGGGCGAGTACCTCTTCAACGGCCAGCAGTGCCGGCTCAAGGACATCCAGAAGCTTTTCATGGACACCGGTGTCGGCCGCACCAGCTACTCCATCATGGCCCAGGGCCAGATCGACCAGGTTCTCTCCTCCAAGCCCGAGGAGCGCCGGGCCGTCTTCGAGGAGGCCGCCGGCATCACCAAATACAAGAGCCAGCGCCGGGAGGCCCTGGGCAAGCTGGCGCTGACGGATCAGAATCTGGCCCGCGTCGCCGACGTGGTCGGCGAGGTCGGCCGCCAGATAGGAAGCCTTAAGCGTCAGGCATCCAAGGCGATGCGCTACAAGCGCCTCAGCCACCGCCTGCGCCACCTGAGCCTCGCATGGAGCGCCCTTCAGCACGGCCGCCTGGCCGAGACGCTGGCAGCGCTCGAGCTCAAGCTTTCCGGCCTGAGGGCCGAGGCGGAGAAGCGCCGGGCGGCCCTGGACGGCCAGCAGGCCTCGCTCGAGACCCGCAAGGCGGACCGCAGCCGCCTGAACCAGCGGGTGCAGGACGCCCAGCAGGCGGTCTACGACCTGCGCTCCCAGAAGGAGCACGCGCAGAACCAGGCCAACCTGGCGCGCACGAAGCGCTCGGGCCTGGCCGAGAGGCTTGAGGTCGCCCGCGGTTCGCTGGGGGAACTCGAGATGCAGCTTCGCGAGGTGTCGGCGCAGGTCGACACGGGCTCGCAGGACAAGCAGATGCAGCTGGGGCTGCTCGGCAGCAGCGACGCCGTCTACCAGCAGCACAACCGGGAACTGGCCCTGGCCGAGGGCGAGCTCAGTAAACTCGACCGGGAGCTCCAGCAGGCCAAGTTCGAGCTGCTGCAGTTTGACAGCGCCGTGGCGCGGCTGCGCACGGAGTCCTCGGGCTACGAAGTGGACCAGAAGACGAGCCTGAACCGGCACGAGGCCCTGGCGGGCGAGCAGAAGCTCGCCTGCGAGCAGGGCGTGGCCGCCGCGGCCGCCGCCGCCGAGACCGCGATTCGCGTCGCGGAGACCCTCGCCGCCCGCACCGCGGCCAACGAGGGAGTGGCTGAGGCCCAGCAGGCCGTCGCGTCCGTGACCAAGGATTTCCGTGAGGCCCAGCGCAGGCTCCAGGAGACCGACCGCCAGATCGCCCAGCGCGGCGCCCGGCTTCGCCTGCTCCAGCAGCTGCAGGAGCGCTGGGAGGGTTTCGGCGAGGGCGCCAAGGCCGTCCTCCAGGGCCGCCTCGAGGCCGCCCTCTCGGGCTCCCGCGCCACACCGGTCTCCCAGGGAATCGAGGTGATCCCCGAGTTCGGCCGGGCGGTCGAGGCCCTCCTGGGCTCCGCCGCCGAGGCGATCCAGGTGAGCGACCTGGCCACCGCCCGGCGCATCTTCAACCAGCTTGAGCAGGAGCAGATCGGCTCCGTGATCCTCAGGATCGCGGAATTCGGGTCCGAGGTTCCCGCGCAGGCGCCGCTGCCCGCCGGCCTCATGCCCGCCACGGCGGCGCTCTCGAGCATCGACGAGGGACACCCCGCGCGCGCCATCCTCGACTCCTGCTACGTGGCCGACGACCTCGGCGCCTTCCTGGAGTTCTGGCGGGACCACCCGGAGTTCACGTTCCTCGCGGTCGCCACACGCAAGGGGGAGAGGGTCGACCGCCGGGGCCTGGTCTCGGGAGGCCACGCCAGCCCGAAGCAGCACCCCAACAGCATCGTCCAGCGCGAGATCGACCTGAGGGAGACGGCCAAGGCCCTCGCCGAGGACCAGCGCCAGCACGACGAGATGAGGGTGCTGACCGACTCTCTCGGCACGAAGATCACGGCCGCGGAGCAGGCGCTGGAGGAGCGCCGGGCGGCCGTCCTGAGCGCGACCCAGGCCGTGGCAGCCGCCCAGGCCGAGGAGCGCAACGCGCGCCGCGTGGCCGAGGAGGGCGCCGCCAAGCTTGCGAGGATGGACCGCGAGCTGGTGTCCCTGGCGCAGGCCAGGCTCGAGGCCCAGACCCGCTGGGAGAAGGCGAAGGCCGGCCTTGCCGAGTCCGAGGCGGCGGCCGCCAGCCAGCGCAAGCGCATCGACGACCTGGAGGCGCGCCTGTCCGCGTCCCGGGTGGAGCGCGACGGCAAGAGGGAGGGCCTGGCCCAGGCCCGCCTCGAGCTCGCCGAGAGGCGCCAAAAGGTCGAGGTGATCGACCGCGGACTGGGCGAGATGGAGCGCCGCCGCGGGCAGATCGGCGACCTCCTTTCCCAGCGCCAGCAGGAGATCGAGGTCTGGACGGCCCAGATCGCCGAGCTTGAGAAGGAGGACGCCGACCAGCGCTCCAGTGCCGCGCGGATCGCGGAGACCCTTTCGGTCGCATTGGAGCAGGTGGAGAAGATCCGCGCCGAGCTGGTCGAGGCCGAGCGCGAGATTGGATCGCTCGAGGCCTCGCAGTCCGCCCTGCGCCAGGAATCCGACGCCGCGCACGACGAGCTGAGCGCCCACGAGGTGCGCCACGCCGAGAGTCGCCAGCGCTCCACGTTCCTCTCCGAGGAGGTGGCGCGCGAGTTCCAGGCCGACGTGGCCGCCATCCAATGGAAGGAAACGCTCTGGCACGCGGACGATGAGCCGCCCGGGGTCAAGCCCCTGGACCTCGAGGACGAGGAGGAGGAGCCGACGGCCCGCCGCCCGAGGAAGAAGAGGCCCGAGCAGCCGGGCGAAGCCGACCTGGCCGCGCTCGAGGCGACCGACTGGGACGCGGTCAAGGCGGAGATCGACGCAATCCGCCAGAGGATGGGCAGCATGGGGGCGGTGAACCTGGTCGCCATCGAGGAGTACTCCGAACTCAAGCAGCGCCATGACTTCCTGAAGGCGCAGAGCGACGACCTGACGAAGGCGCGCGCCGAGCTGATCGCGGCGATCGACGAGATCAACCAGACCTCGCAGCGCCAGTTCGAGCTCACCTTCGAGCAGATCAAGAAGAACTTCGAGTACACCTTCCACACGCTCTTCGGAGGCGGGCGCGCCTCGATCGAGCTCGTGCAGGCCGAGGACATCCTCGAGAGCGGCATCGAGATCGTCGCCCAGCCGCCGGGCACCAAGCTGAAGGGCATCTCGCTGCTCTCCGGCGGCCAGAGGACACTGACGGCGGTGGCGCTCCTCTTCGCCCTTTACCTGGTCAAGCCCTCGCCGTTCTGCCTCCTGGACGAGCTGGATGCTCCGCTCGACGAGTCGAACATCGGCAGGTTCACGGACCTGCTCAAGAAGTTCGTCAAGGACTCCCAGTTCATCATCATCACGCACAACAAGAGGACGGTGGCTGCGGCCTCCGCCATCTATGGGGTGACGATGGAGGAGCGGGGCGTCTCGAAGACGGTCTCCATGCGGTTCAACCAGGAGCACGGCGAACCCGAGGCTCGCCAGCCGGAAACGGTGGCTGACGCCGTCCGGGCGGCCGTCCCAGTGCTGCCCGCGCCCGCCGCAACCGGGGCCTAGCGGCCCCCAAAGGCGACATGGCGAAGTGGCTCCTGGTCGACGGTTTCAACCTCGCCTACCGCTGCTTTTTCGCGATCCCGGAGCTCACGCGCTCCGACGGCTTCCCGACGAACGCGCTGCACGGCTGGGTGAAGTCGATCTGGCGCCTTGAGGACCAGGAGAAGCCCGACCGGACACTGGTCTTCTTCGACCTGGGAGGCGCCCAGGACAGGCTGGCGCTGCACCCCGAGTACAAGGCGCAGCGCCAGGAGATGCCCGAGGCGCTGGAGAAGCAGGTGCCCGTCATCAAGGAGCTGACCCGCGCCATGGGTCTGGTTGGCGTCGAGCAGCACGGGGTCGAGAGCGACGACCTCCTGGCGTCGTTTGCCTGGTCCAAGGGGGCCCGTGGGGACGACGTCCTGATCGTGAGCGCCGACAAGGATTTTGCGCAGATCGTGTGCGAGCGCATCCGGATGCTGCTGCCCCCGCCGACGGCGAACCCGAAGCTGGGCTGGCGGCAGATGGACAGCGCCGGCGTCGAGGAAAAGTTTGGCGTGCCGCCCCGGCTGATCGCCGACTACCTGGCGCTTGTGGGGGACACCTCCGACAACATCCCCGGGATCGCCGGGGTGGGTCCGAAGACGGCCACGAAGTGGCTATCGGAGCACGGCAGCCTGGAGGCCGTGATCGCGGCCGCCGACCGCCTGACGCCGGAGCGCTTCCGCGCTCCCGTGGCGGCCTCGGCCGAGCTGCTGAGGCGCAACCTCAAGCTGACGACGCTTAACCTGTCGCTGCCCGCGCCGGCGGCTTCAGGGGGCGACGTGAAGGCGGCCGAGCTCTACGGCATCCTCGAGTCGATGGAGATGAAGTCCGCCGCGGCGGAGGCGAGGAAGCGCTACGGCCAGCCCGAGCTCTTCTAGGGGACGGCGGCTAGGACGACTTCTTGCCCGGCCGCTTCGGGTCGTAGATGTAGCCGACCCCGTGCACGGTGCGGAAAACCCCGAGGTCGAGCCCCTTTCTCGTGTAGAGATCGCGGATCTTCACGACGTACTGGTCGAGCGAGCGGCTGCGGATGTCGGCATGATCGCCCCACACGGAGTGGATCAGCGCCTTGCGCGTGATGATCTCGCCGCGGTGCCCGTTCAAGTACGAGAGGATGCCGAGCTCCTTGCGGCCGATGGGGACGATCTCGGAGTCGGCGAAGGAGATCTCAAGGCGAACGGGCGTCACCTGCGCCCCGCAGAACTCGAAAGGCTCGTCGCTGACCTTCGCGTTCTTGGTCAGGTTCATGTCCTGATTCGTCTCGACCCGGCGCAGCACGGCGCGGATGCGCGCGACGAGCTCGGCGTAGCTGAAGGGCTTGGTGATGTAGTCGTCCCCGCCCAGGTCGAGCCCGTGGACCTTGCTGGCCTCCTCGGCGTTGGCGGTGAGGAAGATGACGGGTACACTGATGCCCGAGGCCTTGATGTCCCCGTACAGGTCGAATCCGGGCTGGTCCGGGAGCATCAGGTCCAGGAGCACGAGATTCGCGAAGTTCTTCTTCAGAAACTTGATGGCGTGGGCCGCGCGGTTGCACACCTGAACCCGCATGTCCGCCCGCTCGAGCGCCAGGGCGACCAGGGCGGCCAACTCGGGCTCATCCTCGACAACGACGATGAGGGGTTTTGACGAGGGCCGCGCCGGCGATGGGTCTGCCATGTCCAATTCGGGGTTTTTACAAACAAGGGCCGCCCATGTCAATCGGCGCGAACCCCGAGCATTTTGCTTGAACGGCCCGGGCGGCGGCAGACGCTATTCATCCCGTGTCCGACAAAAAGCCCATCCTGATGCTCGGCCTGCCCAAGGGCAGCCTTGAAGAGTCAACCCTCAGCCTGTTCGCCAAGGCGGGCTGGAAAATCTCGGTCAATTCGAGGTCCTACCGGCCGACGATCGACGACCCCGAGCTCGACGGGCGCTTCGTCCGGGCGCAGGAGGTGAGCCGCTACGTGGAGCACGGCTTCTTCGACTGCGGGCTCACGGGGCTCGACTGGATCCAGGAAAACG
>Ga0182030_10006625_pt1 | contig 24372 bp, 22 predicted proteins | sample 812S3MmetaG_FD_121299 | JGI IMG/M metagenome (GOLD analysis project Ga0182030, IMG submission 121299) | Permafrost microbial communities from Stordalen Mire, Sweden - 812S3M metaG (Illumina Assembly) | ecosystem: Environmental > Terrestrial > Soil > Wetlands > Permafrost | place: Sweden...
CTCAACCCTCTTGCCGGGCGAACTCCTACGCCTGTTTATCAACGAAGAAGACAACGACGAGGACCGCCAACTCTGGCGAGAAATCCGGTCAGGCGGCTAGGAGCGCGCGTCGTGAGCGAGCGCCTGCGCAACGCAGACGCCACTGTCTCACTAACTCCGTTTGATGCGGTGCCAGAGCCGCGTGCGCATTCGTGGCACCACATCCCGGGAGGAGCGAGGCCGATCTATCTGAACGGGACGAATCTGCAAGTGTTTGCCGACGTCGGCAGCCGACCACCACAGGCCATCGAACTCCACCTCGATGGAGTAGTACGTGGCGTCTGTGTCACGCGCGGTGATGACAATGAGGGCCTGGTACTTCCCGGCCGCCAGAGCGTAGCGAAGAGGATCTGTGGGTGGGTATAGGAGCAGCCCGACAAGGGCACCGGTTTGTCCTGGATTGACAGGCCCGACGAATGGTTCCGCGAGACGTAGTAGGTCGAAGTGCCGTGACGCGCCCGGCGCAATGTCCATTTTGGTGACTGGCTTACCGTCCGGATGATCGTGATGAGTCCAGCGAAACGCACGCCCGCTCACGGGCATGGTGCGGACAATCGCATCAGCGGGATTATTTGAACGGAGGTCCAAGAACAGGATCTCTACGTTCTCAGCAGTGCGCTTTCCGATGGCGTTAGCAACTCGTAGCCGGACCCAGTGCCTCTCGCGACCTTCCGAGTCCCGCGCGCCGATGACAAAATCCTCGCGCCCAGATGCATCAAAATGGACCGTCAGCTTCGGGCGCCTTGAGCGCTCGCGACGTGTCGCCCTAAATGCGATCCAGAGAGCCGTCGCCGCCGCAACAAACGGCCCAAACGCGCCGACCACGTCCGTCCACTCGACTGTAGCTGGGCCTGCTTGCACGACTCACAAGTATCGAGGCCCTACCGGATGCTGTCAGTAATAACCTCCAATCGAAAGCAGCGACGCCAGCTTGCGCATGCTTAGCTGTCGGCCTCACTGGCCCACGTCATCGATGCCCTTTGCGAGTTCGCGCGCCCTCCGCGCGGCGAACTCAGCGACCTGTTGCTCCACGCGCCGCAGGCCCTCCATCTCCTCCTCTAGCCCCTCCGTGATCTGAACATCTCCAGCACCGGCCATTAGGACACCGTGATCGCCGACCGTGTATCGAGTCACGGCGATCGGGGTCGCGATCCCCTGCAATGTCAGGTGAGCGACAGCCTCATTGCGTCCCGCGCAGAGGATGAAGCCGACCGTGGCGCGATCCTCGTCGTGGGCGACAAGCTCGTTGACGGCGTTGACATACAGGTTCATCTTGCCGGCGAACTCGGCTTGGAAGGCACCGATCTTGAGGTCGATCACCACGAATCGTTGGGTCGGGTGGTGGTAGAAGAGGAGATCGAGGATGAACTCCTCGCCGCCGATCTCCAGAGACTTCTGGCGCCCGGCGAAGTAGAAGCCTTCGCCCAGCGCGAGCATGAAGCGCTCGATATCGGCCAGCAACGCCGTTTCGAGATCGCGCTCCTTGGCACCGTCGGCGAGCTGCACGAAGTCAAGAACGACCGGATCTCGCGCGATCCGCTGCACCGCCTCAACGTCAGTTGCATCCAGCGTTCGCTCGAAGTTGGTGATCGCTGCGCCCTCGCGCTCGTGGAGGCGGCTCGAGATGGCTGTCTGAAGCTGCGCGCGTGACCAAGCTCCCGCGCGCTCCACATACCAGTTCCGGACCTCGGGATCGGGCTCGGCCACGAGCGTCGCAACATGGCCCCACGGAAGGTCTCTCACACGGTCTGAGAGACCTTCCGGAGCAGGCCACGCGGCGGCGAATGCTCGCATTCGATAGAGGTTCGGAACGGAATACCCCCGGGCTCCGGGAAACGCGGCACGTAGATCTGCTGACAGCCGCTGCACCACACCGCTCGTGCGCCGTCCCAGCTCGGGACCACCCTCTTGCTGCCTACGCAGGATCTCAGCGCCGATCTGCCAATACACGTCGATGATCTCTTTGTTGATCGCCCGTGCCGCCCGGCCTTGAGCCATGCGGATGCGACCCTTGATGTCCTCAAGGAACTCCTCGTAGCTGCGGCCGAGCTCGGGGCTCTCGGAGGCGGGATGAGTAGGTAGATCAGACATCTGAGGACCGAGCCTACCGATCACATGAGTCGTTTCTCGGAAGGTCTCTCACACGGTGTGAGAGACCTTCCGCCGAGTCCTCGCGGGCCGATCTCGGAAGCCTCGCTGCTCGCCCTTCACCAAGGCCCGTTCAACGAACGCCGCCCCGTTGGACGGATCGGGCGCGTAATGCCGGTAGATCTCGGTGGTCTTGGCGTCCGCGTGGCCCATTCACTCCTGGATCGCGCGCAGCGGCGCGCCAGCCGCGGCCATCTGCGTGCCGCAGGTGTGGCGCAGCTCGTGGAACGTGATCGCCCGCACCTCCGCGCGGGCGAGGGCATCCTTGAAGCGCTTGCGCATCTTGGAGGGGTCGAGCACGTGACCCGTGTCGGGATGGCAGAAGACGAGATCGCTGTCAGCGAGAAAGCACGAGCGCTGGCGTAGGTCTTCGAGTTCCCTGGCGAGCCGTGCAGCCATCGGCACCGATCGGCCTTCGTGGGACTTCGGGGTATCTATCCGGCCGCGCGTGAAGTTGTCGGCCACTCGTACGCGGCCGACCGACAAGTCGACATCCAGCCACTTGAGCGCGAGCAGCTCACCCTGGCGCAGGCCGGTGAGGGCCGCCGCGAGATACAGCACCCGCTCAACTTCGCCGAGGTTGTCCTCGGGCGCAGCGTCGATCAGCCTGTCCAGCTCGCTCGGCTGCAAGAACCGCACCCGCTGGTGCGGTGAGCGGTTCTTCTTTGGACGGTCCAAATAGGCCACGGCGTTGCTGTGCCCCCAGCCGCGCTTGATCGCAAACGAGAAAATGCCGTGCAGGAAGTTCAGGTGGTTCTGGACCGTCTTTGAGGACAGCCCATCGCGGCGCTTGCGCTTGAGATACTGCGCCACCTGCGCCGGATCGATCCTGTCGATGGGCCGGTCGCCGAAGAACGGCACGAGGTGACGGCGCAGATGTCCACGATAGTCCTGGATCGTGGAGCGCTTGCGCTCCATCATGTGCTCCAGGTGATCGACATAGGCATTGCCGGCCTCCTCCATGGTGCGTCTCGCGGCTCCCGCCACGATCACGTCGCGCTCGATCCCAGGTTCGAATCCTGCCCCCGCTACTTCGAGTACCAGCGACGGGCCTCTCAAGTCAGTCGCAGGCACTGGTTTCGATCCTGCCCGGCAGATGCACCGAGGATCGCGTAGCTGCTTACGACTAGGTCGTAGGGGCTAGCGATGTAGCTCTGCTTGTAGTCGGGTGGCGAGGCGGACGGAGGCGTCGATCTCGACTTGGCGGATCGAGACGCTCTCGACGCTGAGCCCAAAAGGAACTCCGACGCGCCGGCAGAATGCGATGAGCTCGATGGCTGTGGCGACAGCTTGATCGTAGGATGCGTCGAGGGTGTCCTGCGCGTGGCGCAGCTCGTTCTCGATCCAATGAGGCACATCGACACCGAGCCACTGAACGAACTCCAGTGTCCTCAGCGAGCCGCAGACCGAGAACGTGAACACGATCGGTGCCGGCTTGACGCCACGAGCGGCACACTCGTAGCGATAATCGGAGACCAAGTTCTTCGCGGCATTGACGTCATAGACGATCTGGGTGACAAAGAACGAGCAGCCTGCCGCCTGCTTCGCCAGCAGACGGACATGCTCCCCGCGCCCGCGCGTGTGCCGCTCTGGGATCGCTACACCTCCAAGAAGGAGATCCGGGCACACCTCGCTCCGTAGTTCGTAGGCCCGCGGCAGAGAGGTTGCTACCGCCTTCTCACGAGAGGACGCACCTACGAACACCGACAGCGCGTGGGTTGGGGCTTGTTCGCTGAGCCACGAGCGAAGACCTTGTTCTGGGTACTTGCTGACAGCGCGGTACACGATGGCCGGCACTTCCAAGCCGACGAGATCGCGAGCTAGGTAGTCGGCGGGGTCCATCGTGGGCAGGAACGGAAAGGGGCGTTCCTCGGGATTGCGGTCGCTCTCGTCATCGATGTCGTAGAGCACGAGGCCATCGATGCCCACGGTGCGCAGGCGCTCGAGCGTTTTCGCGGCGATCTGACTGGCTTGCTCCGGTTCGGTCGTCAGGCGCGGTGGCGTCACCGCGAACAGCAAGAACTCACCCGCCCCCTCCGCAATGCGCCGCTGCAGCTCCACGCGCTGAAGCGTAACTAAACGCCTATGCACGACGGCTGGCGACGATGTCTACTTGATCGACGCCACGCAGGTACGCCTATGCTGCGCTGTTGTACGTGATGGTCTCGTGGATCCGAATGCCGAGCGCGTCGGCGATGCTCTGGAGGCGGTCGAGGTTGACGCCGCTGTAGTCGTTGGTCTCCCACCGCTGGATCTGCTGTTCGGCGACGCCGATCCGCTTGGCGAGTTGTCGTTGGGTGAGCCGAGCCGCGATGCGAGCTTCGATCAGCGCGGTCGGCAGCTCGTGCAGCGAGGTGATCTCACGGCTGGTGATCCGCCCGTCCCGCAGCTTCTCGTAGTGCTCTATCTGCTCGCGCAGCGTTTCGATCCAGCTGGCGATCGCGTTGTGCATCAGCTGGGGCATACCGGGGTCGATGTTCGGGGGGAGATCACGCGGGTCTCGCCCGTCGTGGGCGATTAGGCTCTCTTCGAAGCGCGCGAGGTCGGTCTTGGTGCTGCGGTATTGACGCTGGTTTTGGATGATCATGCGAGTCCCGCCAGGCGGATAGCAATGATGCCCTTGGACTGCTTGGTGACGGCGTCGCGTTGGAAGTAGTCAAGAAAGTGCATGCCGTCGGACTCGGCTGGCCAGTCCGCGGGATAGAACTCACCCCCGTAACGTCTCTTCTGTGCGGCGCATTTGTCGCTGAAGTCCTGCAGCTCTGGGTCCAAGCGCTCGATAACTACTCCAGTGGTATCCCAGCAGGCATCAAAGTCTTTCGGGTGCTCCTTGGCGGTGACGAAGCTGCCGTCGAGATAGGCGACGCGGCAGCCGGCCGTCTTGAGAGAGCGCAGTGCATCGAGAAGTCCGTTGAGTAGGTCTCGGCGATGTGTGCTCGTCGCGTAGCGAGTCACGATCTCCGTCCAAGTCGCGTGGTGGATGCCGGGAGGCAGCCTCCCGTTCCCGTCGAACTTCGGAATCATAACACAACGATATCGTTGTGTTGGGACGAAACTCTCGACCAAAATCATTCCGCTTGAGCCTGGTTAGCGCGATCCAGCAGCGTTTGCATTGCGGCGTCGACGTGCAGCGAAGGGGTGGGTGGCAGCGGCCGCGGGGTGAAAGGCCCAGAAGCCATCGCGTCCAGCTTCGGCAAGGCGGAACTCGCCAGCTCGCTCGCTTGCGGCTGGTCGCGCTGGGGAGCGTGATCTACGATCGTTTACCACGGGACAGCTTGCTAAACGATGATCCCGAAACGTTTATTAGTGGCGTAGCTATTGAAGCGATCGCTAGGTAGCCCACCCCCATGGGGCGCAGGCTCACGCGCGACTTGACGCGAGGGCTCGTTGGGCCGCGAGCGGTCCCACGCATAGCCTTGAGTCCGAGATTCAGGACGTGACGGTGGCACCTGGCGACGCCGGTTAGGCTAGAGCGCCAATGGCTACGACTACACCAGCGACCGACGGCTCCCAAAGCGAGACGACTCGCAATCACGCTGCCCTCATCTGGAGCGTGGCCGATCTCCTGCGTGGCGACTACAAGCAGTCCGAGTACGGCAAGGTCATCCTGCCGCTGACGGTCATCCGCCGCCTGGACTGCGTGCTGGAGCCCACCAAGCAGGCGGTGTTGAAGAAGCATAAACAGCTGGCCGGCAAGATCGACAACGTGGAGCCGGTACTGCAGACGGTGGCCGAGGAGCAGTTCTTCAACACGAGCCCGCTGACGTTCACCAAGCTCCTCGACGATCCCGACGCGATCGCCGACGCCCTCAAGCTCTACATTGGCGGCTTCTCCGAGGCCGCCAAGGACATCATCGACAAGTTCGACTTCGGTATCCAGATCGACAGGCTGCGCAGGGCGAACGTCCTCTATCAGGTCATCGGGAAGTTCGCCGAGGTGGATCTCCACCCGGATGCGGTGTCGAACATCGAGATGGGCTACCTGTACGAGGAGCTGATCCGCAAATTCTCAGAGCTCTCCAACGAGACGGCCGGCGAGCACTTCACCCCGCGAGAGGTGATTCGACTGATGGTGAACCTGCTGTTCATCGATGACGCCGACGACGTGCTCACGAAGCGGGGCATCGTCAAGACGTTGTGCGATCCCGCGTGCGGCACCGGCGGGATGTTGTCTGTTGCCGAGGACCGCCTACGCGCGCTCAACCCGAAGGCGCGCCTTGAAGTGTTCGGGCAGGAGCTGAACGCTGAGACGTACGCGATCTGCCGCTCGGACATGATGCTGAAGGGTCAGGACGCGTCGCACATTGCCTACGGCAACTCATTCTCTGAAGATCATCACGAGGGCAAACGCTTCGATTATCTACTCGCCAACCCGCCATTTGGTGTGGAGTGGAAGAAGGTCGAAGACGAGGTCAAGAAAGAGGCTCAGACGAAGGGTTTCAACGGCCGCTTCGGGGCAGGGCTGCCGCGCATCAACGATGGCTCCTTCCTCTTTCTGCAGCACATGATATCGAAGATGAAGCGGCCTGAGGAAGGCGGCTCGCGCGTGGCGATCGTGTTCAACGGCTCACCCTTGTTCACGGGCGCGGCCGGGTCGGGCGAGTCGGAGATCCGCCGCTGGATCATTGAGAACGACTGGCTCGAGGCCGTCGTCGCGCTGCCGGATCAGCTCTTCTACAACACAGGCATCTCCACGTACTTCTGGATCGTGACCAACCGCAAGGCACCGGAGCGTCGCGGCAAGGTCCAGCTCGTAGACGCGCGCGAGTACTTCGAGAAGATGCGTAAGTCGCTGGGCGAGAAGCGCAAGCAGATCTCCGACGCGCAGATCGATGAGATCACACGGCTGTACGGGGACTTCAAAGAGGGCGAGAGGGTCAAGATCTTCCCCAATGAGGCCTTTGGCTTCCTACGGATTACGGTGGAGCGGCCGTTGAGGCTGCGGTGGGAGGTGACGGACGAGACGATCGCAGCGGCGTTCGCGGCGAAGGCGATCCAGAAGCTGCCGGCCGATGCGCAGACGGGGCTCAGGGAGTTGCTCGAGGACGAGCGCGGTGCGGTCTTCGCCACACAGAGCGAGCTGATCAAGACGTTCAAGGACGCCGTCGGTGTTCTTGAGCTTGCAGCGCCCGCGCAAAAGACCCTGTGGTCTGCACTGGCCGTCCGTGACGAGGAGGCTCTAGTCATAACTGACCGCAAGGGTAACCCTGAGCCGGATCCGGAGCTGCGCGATAATGAGAACGTCCCTCTGCCTCCCCTGCCCGTTTCATTCGTCGAGGACGTGGCGGAGCGCTTCGCGACGCTGGATTACAGGACTGCGGTCGCTGACTACATGCACGAGGAGGTCCTGCCCTATGTTCCGGACACCTGGGTAGATCATGGTCGCACCAAGATTGGATATGAGATCCCGTTGACGCGGCACTTCTACAAATATGTGCCGTCGCGGCCACTGGAGGAGATCGACGCTGAAATCAAGGCGCTAGAGGATGAGATTCAACGCCTACTGACTGAGGTGGCCAGATGACGGATGATCGCATCCGGCTCAGATTCGTGGCGCCGCTTAGATCGAGGACGCCATCGCGGACCCTGAAAGGCAACATAGCGTTCCTGCCGATGGACGCAATCGGCGAGGATGGCCAGTACGATTATGAAAGTGTCCGCCCGGCTGTGGACGTCGCCGACGGTGGCTACACGTACTTTGAGCAAGGAGACGTGGTTAGGGCTCGCGTCACGCCTTGCTTCGAGAATGGTAAGGGTGCGTTGCTTTCGAGATTGGTGGGCGGTTGCGGACTTGGCACGACCGAGCTGTTCGTCTTTAGGCCGTCGCGGCACATCGATCCACGGTTCTTGTACTATGTGACTGCGTCCGTAGAGTTTACTGGTCATGGCGCCGCGACTATTTACGGAGCCCACGGCGTTCGCCGCGTCGACGACCAATTCGCGCGAGATTTCCGCATATGGCTGCCGTCTCTCCAGACGCAAAGAGGCATTGCGGACTATCTAGACCGAGAAACGACTCGGATCGATGCCCTGATTGCGGTGAAGCAACGAATAGTTGAGCTGCTGGGCGAGAAGCGCAGCGAGTTGGCAACTAATCTCCTCCTCGGGCCGCCGGTCGCCGGTCGGAGTGCGGGCCCCGGCCAGGTCGCGGTCCGTCCCGGCTTGACGCTGGTTCCTTTTCGTTGGCTGTTTCGCGAGATCGATGTCAGAAGTGCAACAGGGTCTGAGACACTGCTTTCAGTGTCTCAGACCCGTGGCGTCATTCCTCAGTCGGAGCTTGGTGACAGACATCAGCATGCTGAGTCGCTAGTTGGTTACAAGGTTTGCATGGCTGGTGACCTCGTAGTGAACCGGATGTGGGTGTACTACGGCGCATTGGGTTCGGCAAGTCAGTCAGGTCTTGTTAGTCCCGACTACGCAGTCTTTCGCCCAACTGCCGCCATGTCATCGGACTTCGCCGCATATGTCCTTCGTACGCCCGCCTACGTCGGAGAGATGACTCGCCTCGTCAAGGGAATCGGCGCGGCCTTTCAAGGAGCCGTGCGTAAGCCACGATTGCATCCTAGTGAGTTGGGCCTGATTGAGATGCCGGTGGTGCCGGTTTCAGAACAGAAAGCTGTCTTGCGTATCTTGAATCAGCAATCTGAGGCGATCTCGCGCCGGGTCTCGTTGGTAGAGCGGTCGCGGACATTGTTGGAGGAACGGAGGCGGGCCCTAATCACCGCCGCCGTCACCGGCCAGCTCGACATCCCCGAGGCAGCATGACCTCGATCACCGAGAAGCTGTTGGAGGACGAGATAACGGCATGCCTTGTCGCCCGCGGCGGCTACCGCACTTGCAAGCTAGGCACCGACTCAGTACTGCGCCAAGACTTCGACCCAACACTCGGCCTGGACACCCGCGAGCTCTTCACATTCATTGAAGAGACCCAGCGCGTTGAGTGGGAACAACTCGTCAAGGCCCACGGCGGCGACGACCAGCTAACCCGGCAAAGATTCCTCCACCGCCTTGCCCAGCAGCTCGAAGAGCGCGGCACCGTCGACGTCCTGCGACACGGCATCCGCGATCAGAACGTGGAGATCCGCCTCTCCTACCGCAAACCCGCGTTCGGGCTCGCACCAGAGCTGGTCGCCCACTACGACGCCAACCGGCTCACCGTCACGCGCCAACTCCCCTTTGAGCCCGACTCCAACAAGACGCTCGATCTCTGTCTCTTCCTCAACGGCATCCCCGTGGCGACGGCGGAGCTCAAGAACCACCTCACGGGTCAGAACATCGAGCACGCCATAGAGCAGTACCGCAACGACCGCGACGCGAAGAACATCACGCTAAGTCGTCGTGCCCTCGTCCACTTTGCAGTGGACCCCGACTCGGTCGCCATGACCACCAAGCTCGAGGGGAAGTCCACGCGCTTCCTCCCGTTCAACCTCGGGCACAACCTCGGCAAAGGCAATCCGCCCAACCCCAATGGCCACAAGACCTCCTACCTTTGGGAGCGAGTGTGGGCCAAGGACGCCTGGCTCGACATCCTCCACCGCTTTATTCACGTCGAGCGTCCCGACAAGGGATCACTCACAGCTCGTCGTGCCGCCGAGAGGATCATCTTTCCCCGTTACCACCAGTGGGACGCGGTGACCAAGCTCGAGGCTGACGCCGCCGCAAACGGCGCCGGCCATTCCTATCTCATCCAGCACTCCGCCGGCTCGGGCAAGTCAAACACGATCGCCTGGACGGCACACCGACTCTCAACACTCCACAGCGCCGATGACCGCAAGGTCTTCGACAAGGTGATCGTCATCACCGACCGCGTGATCCTCGACCGTCAGCTCCAAGACACCATCTTCCAGTTCGAGCACGCCCGCGGCGTGGTAGTGAAGATCGACGAGGACTCCAGCCAGCTCGCCGATGCGCTCGCGGGAGAGCAGGCGAGGATCATCATCACCACCCTGCAGAAGTTCCCGTTCATCCGCGACAAGATTGGAGCGATGCCGGCGCGCAGCTACGCAGTCGTCATCGACGAGGCTCACTCCTCGCAGACGGGAGAGGCCGCCAAGGATCTGCGGCTGGCGCTTGGGGCTGGCGAGGAGCAGGAACTCACCGCCGCCGAGGCCGAGGATGCCGGGCTGCTCTCCGCGGCAATCGACCCTGTCGAGGGGGCTCTCGCAAAGTCGGCGGGCGCCCGCAGCGGCCATCAGCCCAACCTCTCTTATTTCGCCTTCACCGCCACTCCCAAGGGCCGCACGCTTGAGATGTTCGGGCGTCTGAATCCCAAGACGGGCAAGCACGAACCCTTTCACCTCTACTCGATGCGCCAGGCGATCGAGGAGCATTTCATCATGGACGTGCTCGCCAACTACACGACCTACCAGACCTTCTGGAAGATCGAGAAGCGCACCGAGGAGGACCCCGAGTACGACGCCAAGAAGGCGCGCCGTGCGATCGCACGCTTCGTCAGCCTCCACCCGCATCACCTCGCTCAGAAGGCCGAGATCATCGTCGAGCATTTTCGCCAGCACACGGCCAAGGAGATGGGCGGGCTGGCCAAGGCCATGGTCGTGACCTCCTCCCGGCTGCACGCTGTTCGCTACAAGGAGAACATCGACAAGTACATCGCCGCCAACGGCTACACCGATATAAAGACACTTGTCGCGTTCTCCGGAAAAATCGACGACGCCTCCGGCAAGCCTCTGACGGAGGCCAACATGAACGGGTTCCCCGAGAGCCGCACAGCCGAGGAATTCGCGACTCCCGGGTATGGAGTGCTGATCGTCGCCGAGAAGTTCCAAACGGGGTTCGACCAGCCGTTGCTTCACACCATGTACGTGGACAAGCCGCTCGTCGGTCTGGCGGCGGTCCAGACGCTCTCACGCCTCAATCGCATCCACCCGCTGAAGGAGAACACCTTCGTGCTCGACTTCCGCAACGACACAGACGACATCGTCGCTGCCTTCGAGCAGTTCCATGGGTGCACCGTTGCACCGCCTACCGATCCCAACATCCTGTGGGACACCAGGCGCCGACTCGACCACTTCGACGTGGTGAGGCCCGAGGAGATCGAAGCAGCGATGTCGGCGCTACTCGGCACTGGAGCCTCCGATGAGAAGCGCTCTGCCGAGACCTACGCAGCCCTGGCTCCAGCCAAGGCTCGTTTCGAGCAGCTCAGCGATGAGGAGCGTCTGGAGTTCCGCGACGCTCTCACGCGTTTCGTGCGGACCTATTCGTTCGTGTCGCAGATCGCGGCCTTCACCGATCCAACGCGCGAGCGCGACTATGTCTACTGCCGCGCGCTGTCGCTGTATCTCCGCGACAGCGGCACGGTCGAGCGGCTCGATCTCGGCACAGAGGTCGAGCTGACCCACCTTCGCCACCAGATGACGTTCAGCGGCACGCTCGCCTTGACCTCGGACGTTGGGGAGGTGCAGTCGTTCTTCGGCGAGGGGCAGGGAAGCCAGCAGGAGCTGGACTTGGAGCACCTCTCGAGCATCGTAGAGGTTCTCAACGAGCGCTTCGGTACGGACCTCACCGACGTGGACAAGCTGCTGCTGGACCAGTTCGAGGCGAGCTGGATCGCGGATGGCGAGCTTTCCGATCAGGCCCAGAACAACAGCCTCGAGAACTTCCGCCTGGTCTTCGACCGCAAGTTCCTGCAGACGATCATCACCCGCGTGGACGCCAACGACGAGATCTACAAGAAGATCCTCGACGACGAGGACTTCCGCGCGACGCTCGGCGAGTTCTACCTGCGAAAGGTCTACGAGCGGCTGCGAGAGGCGGTGTAGGGCCGCCGCGGTTGAGTTGGGTGCCTATCTATCTACCAGAGGCTCGTCAGAAGATGCCAAAGGTCTACCGGCGATATCGCGCTCGCTTCGCCAGCGATCAGGTATGCGAGAACCCAGGCGCTCACGACTGTGAAATTGACTGTCATGATCGCGGCACGGACGTTACGGATTGTCGTGCGGCTGTTGAACCGGGCGAGTCTCGCTGCGTTCCATTCCTCTCGATGTCGGTTGTCTTGTGCGATCGCAAGCTGGCTCTTGGAGCGCTCGAGCTCAGATGCGCTGAGCAACTGATCGCCCTGGATCGCACGGCGAGTATCTTCGGAATTTTCTTCCACCGCTCGCTCGGCTGCGCTGCGCTCTCGAAAGGAGGTGCGACTTCGAGCGGGTGGTACGCGGCGTTCGCGCTCACGCGTGTGGGCATTCTGATCCGTCATCTCACCCCTCCCCAGCGTTCGTACAGCTCGAGGCACGCATCCCACAAGAGAGCAGGCTGGCGGACGTACCAAACGCGCCCGGAGCCATCTCTGGGAAGTATCTTCAGCAAGTCGGCCTTCGCGAGGGCGACAAGCTGAGCACGAATGCGGTTGTTCGGCCAGCCAGGTAGGGCCGCGGTGAGGTCGGTTGCGTTGACGGCCTCAAGACCACTGGTGGCAACGGCGACAGCAACCTCGAGTCGGTCTAGGTTTCCGAATAGCTGCTTTGAATGCTCGCGCAGGATTTCCCGCTCGCGCGTAACGTCTTCCGTGTCAGTCCCCCTGTCCTCCATCAACGCTGTTTATCAAAAGCGAGATAAGATTTCAAGAAAACGTATAATCTATGAATGATGGCACTTCCCTCGGCGGCACCCGCCTCGTGGGTTGGGCGTCGCTCCGGAGCGTTCAACTAGACGCTGGTGCGCGCTGTGTGCGCTCGCATCACGGCCCAAGTAGAGCCGCTGGCACCACTGCAATGCCGTCCGGGCGCCGGTACGCGGCGTGACCGGTCGTGACGACGACTGCGTCCACGAGGTCCTCGCCGACCTCGTTGCGCAGCCAGTGGAGATGCCGCACATCGCGGTCTTCAGGTGTCTGGCCTAGCTTGACCTCGATTGCGAGGATCTTCTGTCCGTGCTCGACGATCAGGTCGATCTCGTGGTCCCCGCTCCAGGTACGCAGATGCGACGTTCGTGCCTCGGCGGCCTGGGCGTAGACGCGGACGCTGAGTGTGACCAGCGACTCGAAGAGCCCTCCGAGGAGCGTCCCTTCGCGGGCGATGGGAGGACTGACCCGCTGCGGTGGGTGAAGCAGCGTTGGGGCGTCGACGCCGAGCAGCCGGGCAGCAAGCGCGGGATCGGCGAGGTGATGCTTTGGTGGGGCAGCTAGGCGTGCGAGCCGGCTACGTGTGGGCAGCCAGGCGGGGAGGGGATCGAGGATCCACAGGCGTTCGAGTGCGTCGCGGTAAGGCTGTGTCGTAGCTCTGGCGGGCTTTTCGCCATGACCGCTTGTGGCGGCATCGCGGATCTTTTCGTAGGAGGCAGTCGTCGCCGTTGCCGCCGCGTACGCCTGCATCCACCTTCGCAACGTCGCCGGTCGCCTCACCTGATGGCCGAGTTCGTCGAAGTCGCGATCGATGATGCGGTCGATGTAGCCGTCGAGCTGTGCGCGAACCAGACGGTCGGAAAGGCCGCTGAGCCCTGGAAACCCCGATGCGAGGATCTCGTGCACGTAGCGCTCCAAGTTCACCTCGGTGCGTCCAGTGATAGGAGTCGGAGCATCCCTGTTGCTCTCACCACGGAGAAGCGCTTTGAGGCTGACCGTCGGAGCGTCGACTTCGCGCTCCGCGAGCGACATCGGCCGCATGCGCACCTGCACGATCCTGCCCGCTCCCGAATGTGTGGGCGGCTCTATGGGAGAGGCTGACCCAGTCAGGAGGAAGCTTCCTGGGGCCGCTCCATCGTCGACGGCGCGACGTATGCGGTCGAAGGACTCTGGGAAGCGCTGCCACTCGTCGATCAACACGGGTCGCTCCCCCTCCAGGAGACGTGACGGGTCAGCCTGTGCGATCGAACGCTCAGCCTCATCGTCGAAGCGATACACAGTCGCCGCGCGCTGCAGTGCGGTGGCCGTCTTTCCAACGGCCTTTGGGCCGTCCAAGGAGATTGCGGGAAGGCCAGCGAGCAACTCGTCGAGTTCGTCGTCGACGATGCGCCGTCGATAGCGACTGACGGGAGCATCCATAGGCTGTTGCGAATCGCTGACCATATCTCTACTATACCATTCCGCAGCCCTCTACTAGACCATTCCGCAGCCCTCTACTAGACCATTCCGCAGCTCCCTACTAGACCATTCCGCAGCTCCCTACTAGACATCTACGCAGCTCCCTACAAGACATCTACGCAGCTCCCTACCATGCGCATGCGCAGTTGACACCCTCGGCGTCAGCCCTGAGAATGCCGCTGTGTCCAAGCAGCAGATCGACGACTACCTCGACACTCTCGTTGAGCCCAAGAGGGCAACGCTCGTCCAGTTGCGCAACACGATCGTGGAGATCGTCCCCGAGGCAGAGCAGTGCATCTCCTACGGCTTCCCGGCGTTCAAGCTCCAGGGCAAGACGATCGCCGGCTTCGCAGCTTTCAAGGGCCATCTCAGCTACCTGCCGCACAGCGGCTCTGTGATCTCCCGGCTGGCCAAGGAGACCGAGGGATACACGAAGACCAAGGGCTCACTGCACTTCCCCATCGATACGCCGCTGCCGAAGGCGCTTGTGCAGAAGCTGTTGGACGCCAGGATGGACGAGGCCTTCGGCCCCGGTCGATAGTCGAAGCCGCACCCCATCCGCCGGGCCTTGCGGCTGCCGGTGGCGCACGTCGCCTACGCTGCTCCTCGTGGCCAGCTACATGGCCGACACGCCAACAAACCCGACCCCCGAAGGACACATCACATGTCACTGTTTCGACTCGACGCGAGCATTCGCACTGAGGGCTCCCACAGCCGCCAGATCGCCGACATCGTCCAGAAGGAGTGGCGAGAGGCCTATCCCGACGCCCCCGTGACCAATCGCGAGATCGGCATCGACCCGCTTCCCTCCAACGCTTGGGCGACGGCGGTGTCCGCCCGCTCCACCGCGGAGGAGAGCCGCTCGGCAGAGCAGCAGGCCGCGGTCGCCCTGGCCGCCTCGCTCACCGACGAGCTGGCAGGCGCTGACGCGCTGCTGTTTGCCGTCCCCCTCTACAACTTTGGCGTCTCCCAGCACTTCAAGACGTGGGTGGACCTCGTGGTGACTGATCCGCGCATGGCCGCCGGCGGCGAGCCGGTCACCACTGGCAAGCCGGCGGTGCTCGCAACCGTCCACGGCGGCTACTACGCCGCGGGCACTCCCCGTGAGGGATGGGACCATGCAACGGGCTGGATGCGTCGCATCCTTGCCGACGTGTGGAAGCTGGATCTACTGGTCGTTGAAGCGGAGTTCACGCTCGTGGGAGTCAACCCGGCGCTCGATCAGTTCAAAGACCTGGCTGCCCAATTGCGTATCGCGGCAGAGGACGAGGCGCGCGCCCACGGCCGGACGCTCGCCGGCAAGCTCAGCCAACCGTGACCGCGGGCGTGAGCATGAACAGCTCGATCTCCATGTCCGGGCCGACGTGCTGGTTGGAAATGAACGCGAGCACGTCGCGCCCCGACAGTCGCTCCACCTCCGCGATGAAGCGGTGCTGCATGGCATGCTGAAAGAGGCTTCTCGTTTCCTGCACCACAGTGGTGCGCTGGAGCTCGATCATCGTCTTCTCCACGTCCGTGTAGACGCCGCCCATCACGCACGCCAGCAGATCGCCCCCAAGCAGCATGGTCTTTGCGGTCACGGGCGCGCGGTGGTGATAGCGCTGGTGCAGATCCACCATCGCCTCCGTTACGGCGTCGAGCAGCGCGTTGCCTGTCAGTGGGGCGGCGGGGGCCGACATCGCGGCCTCCTCTCTCGTCCTCCATGGCTGGCTGCGCGCGCTGGGTGAAGGGTGACCCGGCGTGTGAACTACAAGTGAGCCTAGCGCTGTTGACCCATCGAGTAGTGTCTGTACAGGAGGGCGCACAGCGTGGGGTCGGAGACGAGCCGGCAACACCCCCTGACTTCCTTGGGTTATCGACGTTCTAACCGGAGGTTGTGATGCGCCAAGAGCTGTTTCCCGTTGATCCGTCGGGAGCCGAAAGCGCGTCTTCTCAACCTCACAGGGAGTTGATGCGCGCTGAACTGCGACTGAGGGCATGCAGCGATGTGCTCGACAGGCTGGGGCTTGCGCTGGTCGATCTGCTCGAAGTCGAGGCGATCGTCGCGTCGAACTCCAGTGTGCGTGGCGTAGCTTCGGCGAGACTCGCTGGAAAAATGCCAGCTGAAGTGTAGGATCAACCCATCGACGCCCTCTCCCTCTCAGGCCCCTCGCACGCACGTTGACTGCCCGCAGTGTCGACACGCGCCAGCAGGCTCACGGCGACATCCTGACCGCCATCTCCGACGGGATGGTCGCGCTGCTCAAGGAGTTCTACGGCCGCGGTCCCACACGCACAAAGTCCTATTACGCGGACGATCTCGTGGTGTGCGTGCTGCGGGGTGGCTTCTCGCGCGTGGAGGAGACATTGCTGGAAGGCGGACGTGGTACCGCTGTGATCGACCAGCGCATCGCATTTCAGGAACTGATGCGTGAGCGATTCGAAGCAGTGATCGCGGATGCCACCGGACGGCGGGTAATCGGTTTCATGAGCGGCAACCAGCAGCATCCCGACATGATGTGCGAGGTGTTCATCCTTGCACCCACCGATCTCCTCGATGCAGACGAGATCGCCGCCGCAGCGCCGCTTCCGTCGCAGCGCTGAGCCCATCCTCCTCACAGCCCCGGAGTGCCAGCACGCTACAGTGGAAGCTGGAGGGCATTGAAAGTGATGTCGGCCACCTGTGGCTGGTAGCGCCGCCTGACTTCCGACCGTTCACAAATCTCGGAGGTCGCATGCCCACAGCACCGGACTCACCCCAAGCTCATTACCCGCGGGTTCGCTCATGACCGTCCTGTATGTGCTGATCGCAGTGGTGCTGGTGGCGCTCGTGGGCCTCTCTGCGTCCGTGCGAATCCTCAAGCAGTACGAGCGCGCCGTGATGTTCCATCTCGGCCGCGTCCGCGATGGCGCGCGCGGGCCGGGGCTGATCTTCTTTGCCCCGTTCATCAACCAGGTCCATCGCGTGTCGCTGCGAATCGTGACCATGCCGATCCAGTCGCAGGGCATCATCACCAGCGACAACGTCAGCATCAACGTCTCCGCCGTCGCCTACTACCGCGTGGCGGACCCCGTTCGCTCGGTGGTGGCCATCGAAAACGTCGAAGACGCGATCAACCAGATCGCTCAGACCACGCTGCGCTCGGTGGTGGGCAGGCACACGCTCGATGAGACGCTCTCAGAGACGGACAAGATCAACACCAACATCCGCGAGATCCTCGACGTGCAAACGGAGGAGTGGGGCATAAAGGTGACGACGGTCGAGCTCAAGGACATTCAGCTGCCGGACTCCATGAAGCGCGCGATGGCACGACAGGCGGAAGCCGAGCGGGAGAAGCGCGCCAAGATCATCGCCGCCGAAGGCGAGGCGCTGGCGGCAGGCGAGCTCGCGCGAGCCTCCGACGTGATGATGCAGCACCCCCTTGCGCTGCAGCTGCGCAACCTGCAGACGCTCGTTGAGATCGCGGTGGACAAGAACTCCACCGTCGTGTTCCCCGCGCCGCTGATGAGCACCATCCAGGAGCTTGGAGCGTTCCTGAAACGCGAGACACACGCAGCCGGCGATCTCCCCACCCCGCCCTCCATGCCCGCTGCGGATGCCACGACCAACGGAGAGACCGACATCGCACATGTGTGACGGCATGCCGGATCAGATCGGAACACACGGGATCATGTACGTGCCGTCCTGCTGCACATTGACGCCGTGGATCTCCGTCTCGAAATGAGGGAAGCGGGCGTCGAGCTGCTCGCTGCTGTGCAGGTAGCCCAGCAGCGCATGATCGGCCTCCGGGAATCGCTCGCCGGGCATGATCACGGGGATGCCAGGCGGGTAGGGAACCACCATCGCTGCGCTCACGCGCCCTGCAAGCTCTGACACGGGGAGCATCTCGATGGTGTCCGCCACGATGTGGGCGTAGGCGGCCGCAGGCGTGATCACGGGTTGTGGGAGTTCTGCATACATCGCCTCCGTCAGCTCCGCCATCTTCGAGTCCAGCAGCGCGCTCTGCAGCTCTTCGGCCAGCTGCTTCAGCGTCAGCTCGCCGTAGCGTGCGGGATTTTCCGCTGCGAGGCGCGGCATAGCCTGCTTCACCGGTGCTCCGCTGTCGTAAAGGCGCTTGAAGTCCAGTAGCTCCGCGAACAGGGTGCCCGCCTTGCCGTGGGTGACGCCCAGAGAGAACAGCACGAGGAACGAGTAGGCGCCGGTCTTCTCCACGACGATGCCACGCTCGTCGAGAAACCGCGACACGAGTCCCGCCGGGATGCCGTGCTCCTGCAGGCTTCCGTCCTGCGCAATCCCCGGTGTCAGGATCGTCACCTTGATCGGGTCGAGCATCGCATGCCCGTCCTCGATCTCGCCATAGCCATGCCACTGATCGCCGACCTTCAGGCCCCACCTCTGCGGATCGCGCCGCTCCTGCGCCGTGCCGCTGCTCGCCTGCTCCGGTTGCCACACCGAGAAGCACCAATCTCCCGCCTCGCAGCGCTTGCTCGCTGCAGCCAGCTCCGATCTGAACTCCAGCGCCTGCTCCATCGCCTGGTCTATGAGCGCTGTTCCCTGCGACCCCTGCATCGTGCGGGCGGCCACGTCGAGGGAGGCGATGATCCCGTATTGCGGTGAGGTGGAGGTGTGCATCATGAACGCCTCCTCCAGTGCTGTCGTGCTGAGCAATCCCTCTGGATCCTTGACGTGCACCATTGAGGCTTGCGAGAAGGCGGTGAGCAGCTTGTGCGTCGACTGGGTCGCGAACACCGCAGGCTGTCCCGGCTCCACCGGTATGCCCATCGCGTGCCGCCCCGCATACAGCGGATGGAAGTGCGCGTAGGCAAACCATGCCTCGTCGAACATCACCCGCTCGGTGCTCCCTTGAAGCGCATGCAGAACGGCCGCCGCGTCGTAGCAGAGACCGTCATAGGTGCAGTTTGTGACCACCGCCATTCTCGCTGTCGTCGTCCCCTCGGGCACGAGCGGGTTCTCGGCGAGGCCCGAGCGGATCGCCTGCTCCGACAGCGCGCTGGGCTGGATCGGTCCGATGATGCCGTAGGCGTTGCGGGTGGGCTGCAGGTATACAGGGATCGCGCCGGTCATGACGATCGCGTGCATGATCGACTTGTGGCAGTTGCGGTCCACCAGCACCACATCCCCCTGACTGACCACTGCATGAAACACGATCTTGTTGGCTGTGGAGGTGCCGTTCGTGACGAACATCGTGCGATCCGCTCCAAAGATCTCCGCCGCTTGCGCCTCAGCTTCTCCCACCGGCCCGCTGTGCTCCATCAGCGAACCCAGCTCTGCCACCGATACGGAGAGATCGCTGCGCAGCGTGTTCTCTCCAAAGAACTCGTGGAACGCTGAGCCGACGGGTGTCTTCAGGAACGCAGTTCCACCGCTGTGACCAGGCGTGTGCCACGAGTAACGGGCCTCGTTGGTGAAGCGTACAAGCGCCTCGAAGAACGGCGGCAGGAGAGGGGATAGGTACTCCTGCCTCGCCTCCGCCACGCGACCGGCAACGAACTCCGGGGTGTCCTCCAGCTTCCAGATGTAGCCGTCGATCTCCCCAAGCACCTCGCTTGGCAGCTCGTCCACCGCGGAGCGATCCGCCAGCACGAAGATCGGCATAGTTGGGCGGCTCACTCGCAACGTCTCAATCAATGTCGCTGTGCGGGTGGCGCTGCGGGAGGTCTCAGCGGCGTCCCGCTCGCGCTCACCGCCATGGGGATGGGAATCCCAATCGATCACCAGGCCGCTGAGCGTGGCGGTGCTGGCGATGATCTGCTCTGCGTCGCTCAGCTGGGTTGCGGTGATGACCTGTGTCCCGCCAACCCCCAGATGCTCGACCAGCGAGCGTGTGGCTCGTCCTGCGGCAGTGTCGTCGTTGAGCTCGTCATCGACGAGCAGGAGCGGAAAGGAATCCAGTGGCTGCATGACGTTCTAGCCTCTCTTTGCGGAGTTGGCGCCGGCGATCCCGGCGATCTGGGTGGCAGCGGCGACCGTTGGGAGAACGGGGGCCGCACTCGGGGCGTCTGCGTCGAGGTCGAGCAGCACCTCATCTGGATGTGCAGGCGTCCAGCTCGGCTTCTTGATCCGCTCGATGATGAAGGGAGGCGCAGAGCAGATGACGATCGCGGCGGCCATCGCCGCTACGTACACGGGGGTCGGCCAATGCTTGATGCCCGAGGGCGGCACGAAGCCGATGATCAGGCCAAAGACAGAGCCGAGCAGTCCCATGCCCGAGATGACCCATATACCCACCTTCCCGCCTGGCACTTTGTATGGACGCGGTGCATCCGGTTGCGTGTAGCGCAGCCGCAGCACCGCTGCGAACACGAGGATGTACATCAGCACCAGGATCTGCTCGGTCAGCGCGCTCAGCATCCAGTAGCTGGTGTTGATGCTCGGCACGAACAGGAACAGCAGCGCAAACAGCGATCCGATGATGCCCTGTGCCACCAGGATCGCAACAGGCACGTGGCGCTTGTTCACATAGTGAAGCTCAGGCGGCAGATCCCCGGTCTTCTCCGAGGCATACATGCCCTTGGCGGGGCCGAGCAGCCAGGTGCTGATCAGCGCCAGCGTTCCCAGGCCGGTGAGGGCGGCCATGATCTTCGTCGCCCAACTGCCAACGCCAATCGAGCTGAAGAACGCTTCAAACGCTTCCAGTAGACCTGCTACGAGGCTCAGTTTGGCCTGAGGGACCACGAACGCGATCGCCAGCGTGGCGAGGATCGAGATGCCCACGATCAGGCCCGCTGCCAGGAAGATCGCGCGGGGATAGTCGCGCCCGGGGTCGCGTGTCTCCTTGGCGTGAAAGCCCGCCATCTCGATGCCGGCGAATCCCAGTAGCACACCGGCGAAGAACACCAGGTTGTTGGCGCTGCCGAGCTTGGGGACGAGCTTGCTCGCGTGGAACGGGATCGCGCTGTGGCGTCCCGCCAGGATCCAATAGGCGCCGAGGCCGATCAGCACGGCCGCCGGTACCAGAGTGCCGGCGATCACGCCTGGGTTGTTAAGGCGCGCTGTCCACTGCATCCCGAAGAAGTTCGCGAGCGTCAGCGACCAGAAGATCGCGAGCATGGCAATCACCAGGTAGAGCTTGTTGGTGGCCAGGGCAGGTTCGATCACATATGCCAGCGTGGCCGCGCAGAAGGACAGCACTGTGGGGAACCACACGATGTTCTCGACCCACTCAAACCACACTGCGAGGAAGCCCGAACGATCGCCGAACGCCTCTCTCACCCAGGCGAAGATCCCCCCGGCCCGGGGCCAGCCGGTGGCGAGCTCCGCCGCGACGAGCGCCAGCGGGATGAAAAAGAACAGTGCGCCCAGGAGATAGAACGCGATGCTCGACCAGCCGTACTCGGCAACCGCAGGAAAGCCTCGCAGGGTCAGTACCGCCGCGAGGCTGATCAACGCAATCGAGCCTGCGCCAAGGACACGCGGCCCCGTCGGCTTCGACTGACGCGCTTGCACTGCTGGGTGAGTCCTGCGGCGCAGGATGCTTGCTGGCATTACGGCCTCCGGGTTGTTTGGACCTCGAAAGTCAGCTCGCGTTGCCCCGGTGCGCTGGGACCTCGCGGAACATGCCCTCCGCAATTGACACTACTGTGGGATGTCGAGGTCACAATGACCTCGCGCTTGGGGAGCCAAGCGCCCTAGCTCAGCTCCCCGCTGCAACAAGCGTTCTTACCTTCTCTACTCCTCAGCGCCACCTGCCAGCCAGCTCATCGGCCGGTAAGGTGACATCTGCCTGACGAGAAACATCACGACCACGGTGACACCGAAGTAGGTGAACAGCTCAATCACGGTGGCGGTGTTGCCGATCATGTCGTTGGCCAGCCCCATCACCCCGAAGGCGAGCAGTGAAACGCTGAGGCCGGTGAGCAGGATCGGCTTGCGCCGCTGGGGCATGAACTCACCACGCGCAAGGCTGAGGATGAGGATGAGGACCACGGAAGCCTCGAGCAGCCCGAGCAGCACCCATGCGGCATTGTCGCCTGGCACGCTCGCAAAGAATGAGCCCGCGAACAGCTTTTGCAGCGGTGCGGGCATGGTTCCGCTGTTTGTGATCAGCTTCTCGTGCGCCGCGTAATAGAACAGGAATCCAACGGATAGGTAGATGCCGGCGAGCGTGGCGCTGTAGGTCGCCACCTTTGTGATGTCGGCGAGCGCTGGGCGCGTTGCCGCCTGCGGTCGGGCCTTGATGCTGGTGGCGGACATTTTGTTCCTCCTTTTGATGAAGCTGACCTCACAACAATCCCGCATGGGCGTGGCCGCAGCATCCGCGTACTTCCCCACCGTGGCCGGGCTAACTACTGAACGAAGCGTGCCGTTGGTAGTTCTCCGCAGCTATTGCGCACGTCTCCGCACATGGGAGGGCGCTGGTCGTGGGCGAGACTGTGAAACACAGCGACAACGGGAGACACGATGCCTACGATCGATGAGACCAAGACCACGGCCGCCAGGAAGGAACCATCGACATCCTCTGACCGATGATCCGTGTTGCGCTGGTGGACGATCACGCGACGATGCGCAGCAGCCTGCGCACGTTGATTGACGGCGAGTTCGACATGGAGATCGTCGCCGAGGCCAATGACCTCACATCGCTTGAGCGCGAGGTTTCCGATCGCCCAGCGGACGTGCTGATCCTCGATCTGGAAGTGCCGGGCGGCTTGAGTATGGAGGCGATAGACAACTGTCGCCGTCGTGCTCCAGCAACGCAGATCGTGGCTGCCACGATGCACGACAATCCCGCGTTTGCGCAGCGAGCGCTTGCGGCGGGAGCACTCGGCTTCGTGATGAAGGAGCGGGCCGACGAGGAGTTGCCTGCGGCGGTGCGAGCGGCGGCACGCGGCGAGGAGTATGTCAGCCCAGTTGTCGCCCCTGGCCTGGGCAGTCTGCGACGGAAGCTCACAGGCTCTGCTGCGTGTTAGGCAACGAACTGTTCGGCTGAGGCACGCCCATCGCTCTCCGTGGATGGGCGGCGCTGGGCAGGCAGACATGCGCTCACCAAGGTTCCCCGCTCGTCAGAGCTGACGCTGAGCGTGCCCCCGGCGAGGGTCACACGCTCCTGCATACCCATCAGGCCGAAGCCGCTGCGCGGCGTGGTGGTCGCAAAGCCAGATCCATTGTCGTGCACATCGATCACCAGATCTCCACAGGATTCGCTCACGGAGACACGCACGAGCGTCGCGTGAGCATGCTTTGCAACGTTGGTGAGCGCCTCCTGCACCAGGCGATACACGGCGGTCTCGAGCTGCTCATCGAGGCGCGTCTCGCCCGCTGCGGGGCTGGGGAGGACCAGTTCGCCTTCGAGGTGAAATCCGCTCTGCTGGCGGTGGCGATCGAGCAGCCCTTCGATCGCCGCGCGCAACCCGAGCTCGTCGAGAGCGGCTGGACGCAGCTCGGTGATGATCGCGCGCAGGTTCGCGATCTCGCGCTCCACATCTCCAACGGCTTCGCGCATGGCGCTCTGGGCATGCTGCAGGTCATCGCGTCGCAGCGCCGCTGAGAGGCGGATCCGCAAGCCTCCCAAGCTCTGAAGTGTCTCGTCGTGCAACTCGCGCGCCCAGTGGCGCCGCTCGGCGTCTGCCGCAGCCAGCGAGCTGCGCAACCGGTCTGCCTGCACGCTCTGCGCCAGCACGACTGCGGTTGCGGCGCTTGCTGCGAACGTGCGCAGCATCTGCTCGTCGTGCTCGCTGAAGGCTCCGCCGGCGCGATCGAACGCCGCCAGCACCCCGATTGCATCGTCGCGGTAGACGATCGGCACCAGCAGCGCTGTCTGGGCGTCCGGCACGCCAAACTCGCTGGGGGCGATACGAAGACGCGCTGCGATATCGGTTATCCGCTCGGGACGGCGATTCTCGAGCACCTGGCCGGAGGTGGAGCCGGCAATGGGCAGGCGTACGCCGAGCGTCTCTTTGACATGGCCTGCGCTCGCCCGCACGACCAGCTCCTCGCCCTCGCGCAGCATGATCACCACGCTGCCAGCCCCCACCAGTGGACGGCCGCGCTTGACGATCAGCTCGAGCACCCGCTCAAGCGCTATCTCCTGCCCGATGGCGCTCACCACGTCGCGCGTGGCCTCCAGGCCACGCACCGCCTTCTCCGCCTGCTCCCTGCGACGCTCGCTGACCTCGTGCACCTGAGCGTGATCGATCGCGATCGCAGCCCACGC
>Ga0182030_10006626_pt1 | contig 24371 bp, 17 predicted proteins | sample 812S3MmetaG_FD_121299 | JGI IMG/M metagenome (GOLD analysis project Ga0182030, IMG submission 121299) | Permafrost microbial communities from Stordalen Mire, Sweden - 812S3M metaG (Illumina Assembly) | ecosystem: Environmental > Terrestrial > Soil > Wetlands > Permafrost | place: Sweden...
ATGCATGAATGCAAAACAATCTGTCCCTGAATATCAGCGAGAGATTCCTCGTGACTAGGCGTTTGATTGCCGTGCGGTGTCACTCTTCTTGCATTAGGGATCATCTGTGGCTTGGTAGAACGTATAGAGAATCGAGATGATGGCCTAGGAGGGTTTCGGCTGGGCTTTGCTTTGCTTTTGTCGGATCCCCGATGTTTGCCATGTGGTTTGCTAGCCAAAATATGCAGCGTCCCCTTTTGATCAAGGTCTAGCCCGCGAGACACGACCCGAGTGACAACAGGTCGGATACTGGCGTGCATCTCGAAGAAAAAATAAAGTTTATCATTACTGCCCAAATGGGAGTGGCAGCGGCACGTTAGTTTGTCCCACTCGAAAATTCCTGTACATGTACAGAGTATCCAGGTCAAACTCCTTTGGTTCGCTCCCTGCCGTGCCGTCGAACATTGAATCCCGACCGGGGATTATGGCCGGAAGCGATCGAAGAGAAAGTTCGGATGACAGTCGTCCAGGTAGGCGGTGCACTGGCGATCATCACGACTGCAGGGTTGAGGTGCACGAGCAGGTGGACCGCGCTCAAAATCTGATCTGAAGTTCCTGCCATGCTTCGAATCTGCTTCGAAAATGTCTGTGCTCTCTCATAGCTTCTTGGGTGTAGAGACTTCACCGCTGAGTGGTGGAATGAAGAGCTTCAGGCGGAGGGTTAGTGTCATGCCGCCAGAAATGATGAACATTAATTAATAATACTAGTAATTCCACTTCGCAACAAAAGTGGTGAAGAACTCTTTGGTGGCACGATGGGTGTTGGAAGGGGTATTAATCTAGACCTGACGGCAGCACAACTTGTTCGAGTCGAAATAGTTGGTCTGACTTGCGTTGCGAAGTTCTCAAGTGACCTTTTAGCAAGACCTTTCTTTGATGGTACAGTAATAATATTTGCATCTTTTCTTCTTGGGTAGAGGGGGGGGGAGGGCAAATCACTTTGAGAGAGATGCAGGTTCATGTAAAGAGCTCCCAATCCCAGGCCATATCGGGTAATTTGTATGCATGCCGCTGTTGGACGTCACTATACCTCCCTATAAGCACTACCCCTCTCGTACAAGCCCCAAATGGCGCCCTAGTTTATATTCCCGCGCCATTCCAATCGGGTCCGTCCATTTTTAGACGCTGCCAGGGAAGCGGCGGGCCATGTGGTGGCCATATTTAAGGTCTGACAGGGGGACTGGGGCTGTCTATTTATTGCAATGCATGGCGCATCTTGTCTGTATATGGGATAGAGAGGTAGGCCCTGTGGAATCCTCTTCTGAAATGTGACAAGGAGAGCTGCGAAGTATAAGTTGCTGGCGGTACATGCAGCGAGAGCAGTCGTCTAGAACAAAGGGTATGCACAATAGTGGGTGGTACTTAGTACATGCATGGAATATGTCCGTAGAAAATTCCCTCTTCCCCGTCCATTCTGAATCGAACGCGGAATAAAGCAGATTTAGAGATAGAGATCTCGGCGCTCCAACCGTAAGCTGTGGAGCTCCGAAATGAGAAAGACTACACGAGCGAGCACGACGACGTCTCTACCCGAGCTCTCAACCTAGTTCGAAAAACTAACCCTCCGTCAAGAATCCATGAACCACGTCTTTGCGATCTCCAAAGAGGCTTGAGATGCAGGCATAATGAGGCTTCCTCATCGATCAGTCATTCCAGGGGTCTTGCATAGATCCCTGGAATTCTTGATACAAGGGTCATGAAATGCTCAGGGTCGTGGTAGATGCCAGATGCTGCAGCGGAGGGGGCGAATCTGAGGCCTTGGAAAAGATGGGATTCTTCCCTCTTTGAGTAATGAATCATTGATGATCGTCAATGTGAGAGAGCTTGAGGAAAGGATCCAACGGCCGCCATGCACGAACGAACTGCAATAAGCCCCAAAGCGCGCGCCGAAAGCAACGCCAGCGACCTCGTCTCCAGACTTCAACTCCCCACACAACACCTGAAGCCGTGAAAGCACAGTCCACCCCCCCCAAATAGGCCCACTGCCACAGCCCACTGTATCTTCAGACGCACTATAATCCCATTCGTCCCATCTCTTGGCCTTGCCCTGTCCTGCCTGTGTACCCAGCCTGCCCAGCCTATCCAGCCCATCCAGCCCATCCAGACCATGTCAACCTCTAATGCTTGTCATTCTCCCCGTCCATCCTCCGTCCGGCCAGTCAATTGTGGCGCCGCTGTTATAGCTTTAAATCATCAAGTGGCCCCCCAGCATAGGGCCCATAATTGCACTGCGACTTGGGATGAAGCCGTATCGTCCGAGCTTACTATCAACCCGGCCCTTAATTCGCAACCCTTTGATATCCCTCGTTTCCGGCACTTTGAGGGCTGCCGTTGGTTGCCTTCCAATCGGGCCAAGTCTCGAACACCAGCGTAAGACTTTGCCAGATGCATTGTACACAAACTCGCGCTCGCATCTATTTCGCCGAAGGAGTCTATTGTGTATCATTCATTGACATTGGCCTCACGAGACCATCCTACCGCCGCCAGCAAATTCCCAGAGGCCCATAAATCTATTCGTTCCTTGTCATTTCCCCTTCTGTTTGCCGCAAACGCTGAGGACGGCTATCCCGGGCACCCTTGATACGGGCTACAACTCACAAAGTCACAAACCTGCGCTGCAAGTCTACAATTCCTCGAGGTCTGAAACTTCGATCAAGCTCGAAAAAAATCCCCTTCCAAAATTTGGAAAATTCCACGAATCTGGAAGGTCCAATCGAGAGAGTTGGCCGGCACACAAACGAATCAGAAAGGGAAAAAAGAAAAAAGAAAAAAGGGCTACTGCTAGTACTTCCACTGGCTGGCTTTTCGGTCCCTGGAAATCAGCAGTCCAATAACGAACCGTCTTCCTGTCAAACCCACCTGGCGTCGGTTCGTTGGCGGTACTGTTCCCCAAGTCTCTTCAACGTCCGTACGAGTGCCATCCCCAGGGATTGCAGCAAAAACTGTTCGTTCGTCTAAGCTTTAAGTTTTGAATGAAGAATCGGTCGCCAATCATAGTCGATATCTTGACTTTCACGGGCAATTTCTGCATCCCCATATTCTTTCTCAAACTCTTACCACCCCACCAATCCAATCCGTGCGTAACCGACTTTTGAACAGTGACAATACTGTACTCCTCCCCAACCCTGGGTCGAGGTATTTCAACGGCTGTACCCTAATCCGAGAGTGAGGAGGGCATCTTTTGTGTGGCGCGGTGCGGTGCGGTGCGGTACTTCATCATCAGCCCTGTCACATTGCATCATCCCAGCCAGATTTGTCTCGTCTTGACGTTGGCGGTTACTGGATTATCAAGGACTCTTGCAGACTACTTCGGAGTGAACCGAGGGAGAGCCTCCTACTAGGTCGCATCACCTATCCAAAAGGGTCCTTTCAAACCATCAAACCCTCGGCGCCTTCCCTTGGCTGGTATCAAGCTTCCAAACTAAGCTCTGCTACCTGCACCTACCTTGGTACCACGTACGCCATCCAGCCGTCACAAAGTCAAGGCACGAGCCCAACTGGGTGTGGATTGAGAAGTTAAAGAGTAGGACCTAAGAACTCGCCAAATCTTGTCTTACGCACATATCTTTATTCGACATGCTTTGACAAGCAGGAATTCTACAGCTCTATGATATCTTCGTCCTTCGTGCGAGCTGCTCTTTCGAACTTTTGGATCATCTCCACTTCCTTCTACCGCAGTCAGCATATCTTTGGCCAAGATCAAGATCATTCTTCGTTCGCTATAGGAAACCCCCTCAGCAACTCGTACTAACCATTTACCGGGCCCCCCTCTTGGATATTCCGTGTCTGTTCAACATTTTCCATCATCCGCAGCAGTACCAGATCTATCTGCTTTGCGTAAAGAGGGACCACAGAGGCACGACACAGGTGCAACTAGAGCACAAGAAGGCTGTCAGTCATCTCAATGACCGCTCCGTCCGCGCACCAGTTCGCGCCTGCGATTTCAGCGCAAATAACTCACTTGAGGAGGTACGTTGTAGAAGCAGCACCTTCTCATTCTGCTCTGCTTTGGATTGTTGCTGACCGTATCGGACAATAGTGAGGATATTGAACTTGTTGTCCGGCAGAAGCCCGAGAATGCAAGAGTAGCTATTGGCAAGGAGAAGGGTGCGTCAAATGAAGGATGCTTGCCATGATAATTAGCTGATAGTTATGCAGACCGGAAAGCTGTCGATCCCCCTCCTATCATCGAACTCAAGATCAATACGGCCGTAGATCCTGACAGAACCTATCTCCAGAGTAAGAGTCACTATTTGACGGCGAGCTTTGCTAATCTCTCGTTTTTACAGGCCCATATTTCTTTATGACCGTCAGTCTTATTACCCTCGAGGAGATCTCAGGAACGATATCTACACTTCCAGCATCGGCTCTTGCAGGTACTATTGTATCGTCCCTTCATCGGTTGAAAGATGTCCAGAATAATGAAGGCGCTTTCTTTGTCTTTGGCGACTTGGCAGTCAAGGTTGAAGGCTTGGGCAGGCTGCAAGTCTGCCTCTATGAGATGCGCCGATCCGATGCTATTTACATCAAGTCCATCACATCCGCTGATTTTACGGTCTACCCCTCAAAAGCCTGGCCCGGTAACACCGAATCAACCGCGCTCACTCGCCTTTTCAGCGAGCAAGGCGTCCGTTTGAGGTTGCGCAAGGAGCCTCGAACTTTACTGAAGAAGCGAGGTCCTGCTTCGGACGACTATCACCCAAGGCATTACAATAGGACGGGAGGTTCCCGACAGCAAAGCCACGGAGATAGAGCAGAGCGACAATCTCTCAGGAGCGAGGCGTCACAACAAAGCCAAGTAGAGCAACAAACTTCTATGCAGTCTCTTCATTTGCAAACTGACTCCTTAGAGTCCCCAGCACAATCCCAGAGCTTTGATCAACGACCGTCTACAGGCCGAAGCTTCTCGCAGCCTTCTAGTTCGTTTGGAGAGCATTACACGGAAGAGCCCGCCTTCAAGCGCCCTAGAACCGGCACTGGCTCTGAACAGGGACAACCACAGGCTTTCGGGCAGGCACAACAATCCTCCGAAAGTTCTGGCTTCAGCGGAAGAATGTATTCGGATCCCCAGCAATCGCACTACGCATATGCTCAGCCAACCGCACAGCCGCCCACCTACGGATATCCCTACACCCAGTCCCCGCAAGCTGCTAACCCCTCGCCGCACGATCAATTTTACTCCGGTCGATTCACCCCTCAGGGTGGGGCTGGGCCTTCTTTTCACACTGGTGGTCAACGCTCTGCTGCTACCTATTTCGGTGCTCCACAGCAAACTCAGTATCAACCAGTAGGTCAAACTTATGGCATGACCACCTTGAATCAACCGAGAATGCATGGTGGTATGGACCACCCAATTCCTCACCGAATGAGCGACCCTTCACAGATGTATGGGAGACCAAGTCCCTCTCCAAGCTATTCGCAAATGGGTATCCCAGCGGATGATAGAAGGCAAAGCTATGAGCCTTTTGCCAATCCAAGTCCAAATCTGGGAACTGGTATGGGTATGAATATCTTGACAAGCGGACCAAGCAGCGGCATGCCTCCGACAAGTGCAGCGGGATTCGACGACCCCAACTACCAGCAATAATCAGTCGCATACCACTGCGGACTCTGCCCTCCATCCATCTCCAACTTATACATAGGCGTTTGGGATATAAAAGTTTGCATTCAGGGGTGGCTTAATTGGCGGATAGTTGAGTAATTCAGGTTTGGAAAACAGTTTGAACACATAACATTTTCTTTTGTTAGGAGCAATATATCCATTGCAAGGGATCGGCGCATGGGACGGGCATCAATCCGATGGCGACACAGGACTCGCAGGGCATTAGGCGTTGGGAAGGTATACATACGCATGCATTCGTCTGCTTCACTCATAGAGTCGGTCTGTTTGTCGATCCTGTACACTCCGAGGAGCGACAGTGTATTCTAGGTTGTCTGGCGGGGAGTTATATCTTTTATAGCCAATACCCAGGGACGGAAGGGATACATTGTTATTAGTCGAGTTGATCACATTTCTTTTAATACAATTCTCTTAATCCATTTCGCAATAGTATACAAGTGACAGTGAAATAAGACTATATAAGTGATAATATTAACAGCCAGCCTTAGAGATTCATTCCTTCTTAAACAACCTTTGCGAGAATCGGTTCACCATCATTCAGCCTGTTTTGCATCCCGCTCAGGCTATTGCCAATCGCTACTTTCAGCCTCCATCAATAGATTCATCAACCTTGCCAACACAACATAACATACTCAAAGATTGCATTTATCCGCCACTTTTATAATATCAGATACAAAAAAACTAATAAAAAAACACCGTTGTACTTTGTTTCATGGGCCTTAAATACATCGCATTTTTCTACAGTGGGCCTAAGGTCCAAAGGCTGGAAATTCTCAAACTAGACCTTGGGAACTCTCGTCAATTGTGCACTATAATGTGGCTCTATTTCTTCAACTCCAGTTTTCTAATCAATTCAGTGTTACCAACTGTCTACAGCCCCCACAAATATATAAGTTGAGATCCTCCTGTATATATATATATATATATATATATATATATGCATATATATCTGTACTTCCATTTGAAACTTCTGGGTTATTTCCGATGATACTGCGCTAAATTAGTTCCCGTAAGCCACGAACTTCAGGGGGATGGACGGCGGATGGCGGATGGCGGATGGCGGCTGGCCAGCCGGCGGGGGGCACATGGGGAGAAGATCGACGCGACTGTGCGTGCGAGGGATGTGATAATGTCCGTGTGCGCTTAAAATACTCATTAGGTACGGTTACCTTGTAGCTACGTATTTTCTATGTGTATTTTCGTACCTTTCATTTCTGTGCGTTTTGTTCTAAATGTTGGCATTTCTGTGTCGAGGCTGGCCTTCTCAGAATTTTATCAAAGGTATTTGTACTGTGAAAGTACCGATACAAGTCTCAGTGTACCTACCGCATATATCCCGGCATCTTTCCTCAATGCATCAGGGACTTCTTCTACTTCTTTTTCCTCTTCTTCTTCTTTTCCCCCTTCTTCTGTCATTGCATATATACATGGGCTGTAGGTCTATCTATCAACATCTACGATTAAATCTGTCATTTTTCAGGGCGGGTATGCGAGGCATGTGATACGGGAAAATCTTCTCCGGATGGTATGGCATGGGGGCGGGGAAGCAAGGCCGTGCCGTATTCTATAGTTGGGATTAAGAGGACTGGTTCGGAAGGTTGCATTGAGGTATTGAGCGTTGCATTGGGGATTGCGAGGGGAGCTTTTGGGATGAATGCCGAGAGGCTGAGGAAATGTAAGGCGCACAACTGGGTTAAGGGAAGGATTGGCGTGGAATTACGGGTAGGGGATATATGATGATATCGGGCAATGGGGAGCTTAGCACAGGCTGCTTGCTCGACTTGTACTTGGTTTAGTGTTCGTAGATTGTATTGGAAGAGCTTGGGAGAAAGAGAGAGATCGATATGGAAAGCGGAAAATTGGAGGAAGGGTATAGGGTGCAAACACAAAGGTTGGGCTGATCGGATGGTACATTGTTGAGAAACTTTTCATGAGCAAAAAATTTCCGTGCTCGTCCCTCTATCCTAGGTAGGTTGGCGATAATAGCAAAGTGAACGTCGTTAACGCCACCAACTTTGCGTGTCGGTGAAGCTGGTCGAACCAGGGTTAATATTGAGTCTTCTCAGCTTCGAGCGCTAGGGCCTTGACATGATCAAAACTCCTCGAGTTAGTACGCAGATTTGTTCATGCTAGCCAAGCTTCGAGAGCCCTGCTGCTACCCCGGCCCAGAGACAAGAGTCAATAAAGGCGCTGCCATCCAGCTCTAAATGTTGTTTATAAGCTGCTAAAACAGTCACATTGAATCGAAATAAGACATATGGCATGCTTTGACTCGTAGTTGGTCATTTCTGTCGCCTTGAACCGATCTATGTACAGTAGCAACAAGCAGCAAACTCTAGAAGAAGCGCCTCTCAAGCTAATAGATAATGTTAGTACAAAATCGCGAATATAATCACGATCGTAAGGAATGCGTACCCTCCAAGGATTGTTCAATTCGAATCCAGCTGGTGCCACAGCATTATCTGTCTGTCCTCTCAAATATCCCGTCAACCGACGATCGCGATCCATCACTATACGATAATCAGTATTGCGTTGAATTCGAAAGATTAAGGTCATCACTTTGCTGCGAAGAAGTTAGCCATCTGTACCGTAGAGATATATGTCCATATTGCAACGCTTACTCTGTCCCATTGATCAACAGAATGCCGTGCCCTTTTCCCTCCGTTTTGCATGTGTCTGATTTTCGATAAGCCAGCACCAGTGACACCGAACATCTGCGCTGGTCAGCATATCGAACCGGAAGAGGAGGTGGGGTTGAGTTGGATGTACGAACGGCGAGCATGATCCCATAAGGGATAAGAGCTTCGAAGGGAACGCCCATCGTAGCTATTGTAATCCTAATCTTGCAACTCTGATTAGCATCTTTCATTACGGAAGCTACACAATCAAGCGTACCCAGTTCTTGTTGTGCTACAATTGAATGGATCTCGTTGTCAAGCTTGATCGATTTGACGTTTATTTGGGGGCTTTTTGGCGAAAATTAGTCAGCATTGAATGATGGCCTGCGACGACAGCTCTACGGGGTTGGGAACGTCAAGGCGATTATTACACCTCCACAGCTCGATTTTAGTCTGATTCAAGCAGAAATCACGCGTCGGAAGCTCTCATGCTGCTTCATTTATCGCGTGATTAATTGTTATACTGCAGTTGCGGCATCGAAGCTCGCGTTCTTGATAAACCGCTCCAACTTCGGACCACCTCTCATCTTCAGCGCGGGAGCAACCAAATCCTTCCATGCTTGAGAGAGCAACACCTTTCAGCAAAATAGGTGCGCCATAGCTTCGAGCTACCTCCCTGAGTCAGAAACGATACAAAGGCTTCAAATTTATCTCAATCGTGGTTTGCGCATACAAACGCTCCTTAAGTCCGATCCTCTGCGCTGAAAGTGCTACCTCCTCCCGGCCACACTACACCTGTTATATGCGAATGATAGAGGACAGTTGAAAGATGGCGGCAGCGGTGCTCATTGAGGAGGAGCTTCAGCATAGTATGGCCACCTCTGAGGAGGACGCTGAGTTCGAGGAGGATTATGAGCTTGAAGCAGAGATGATAGAGGCGAATGCAGATGCTTATGCAGCCAACAACCAGCTCCAAAATGGAATGTTGGCAGACCAGAGTGAGCAAGGGGATGAAGAAGATGAAAGAGAGGGAGACGAAGACATGCTCACAGACGAGGACGCTGAAGGGGAGGAAGATGATGAAATGGCTGATCCGGCAGCTAACCTCGAGGACGAAGAAGACGATGGGGATGAAGATGAGGACGGGGAAGGAGTTGGCGCAGTCAAAATACAACCTGGCCTTCTAGAGGACGATGACGAGGACGTTGTGTCAGGATCAGATGAAGAGGAAAGTGTCGCAAGTGTAGAGGATGATGACGAATCCAAGGATTCGACCGATGCAGAAGTAGAGGTTCAATGGGAGCCCGCAGCAGAGGAGGAGGAAGAGGCCGCAAATCCCAATCGCTGCATGTATGTTGCGACCCCAACTTATTTTTGACGTTGTTGACAGCTTGCAGATTCTGCCAACAAGACGAAGAAAACGACCCCAGCGAGGAGTTTGAGCTTTACTTGGCTTGTGATATTTGCGGAGACAATGGTTTGTTAATGCTAAAGATTCCTAAGAGAACGAGGCTGACGAGGCTGTAGCACATCGGCAATGCGCCCGAAATTCCGACGCGCTCAAATCTGAAAACGGTAAGTATTTACGCGATCTTTTCGATATCTGATGCTTACTTAGATAATTAAAGATGCAGACCATTGGGTTTGTCCAGAGTGTGTCACCAATAATCTCGGACCAGAAGCCCCTGCTCCAGATCTACAAGAAACTACAGATTCCGCAGCACGTAGAATATCGAGAGACAGGGTTCCAGGAGACCTACTACCATCCCAGCGAGGTACCATAAAACCCGATTCTCATTCTGTTTTTAACCAATTGATCGCACCCGAAGATCCAATGGATGGGTCACGCCTACTGCGAAAACGAAAGACATCCTCTGCAGATGCGGATGCCGAACCAGTATCGCCGGTGAGGAGAAGGAATCGAGATAAAGATCATCCTTCAGGCGATAATGGAGTGGCTCTATCAGAGGGCAGTCTCACAGTCGCAAATGATGCAATGAAAATTAATACTGCCGCGCCTCTAACCAATGGTCACGACAAGAAGTCTAGCTCACCAGTGAGTCCACGGGCTTCAAGATCTTTGAGACCAAAGTCTTCGTCAAATCTTCCCCGCCCCAAGATTGTAGATAAGTCATCGACCGTCTTGATTGTGGTAATACCTGTAGGCAGAACGCAGTTGGAAGAAATAGTCTCGAAGCCTCCGAAGCCTTCAAAAAAGCGAAGTCGTGCGGTCTCTGCAGTGCGCCCATCGATGGCTCCATCTTCTTATGTGCCAGGAATCTATTCACAGCCATTCTACTCTTTGCACGAAAAGGAAATGGACGAACTGAAGTCAAAACCATATGGAGGTATCCTGACCGACGCTGAAGCCGACACAACTACGACACTGCCAAAACCCGATCACCGACGGCATTTTGACGAAGCACGGCAAAAAGCCGAGGAGGATTGGAAAGCCAGGGTTGCAGCAACAGCCGAAGCAGCAGCGGCGTCTGGACTCAAAAAGGCACGCAAAGTATCTGGACCTGCAAGCCAGATCGAGTATATCGAATTTGGACAGTATCAAATCGACATCTGGTATGCTGCTCCCTATCCGGAAGAATATAGCCGAAATAAGGCTCTCTTCATCTGTGAATTCTGTCTCAAATACATGGAGTCCGACATTGTTGCCTGGCGCCATAAAACGAAATGTCCCTGGAAGCATCCCCCTGGCGACGAGATCTATCGTGATGGTAAAATCTCAATCTTTGAAGTTGATGGACGGAAGAATCCTCTATACTGTCAGAACCTGTGTCTTCTTGCCAAGCTATTCCTTGGATCAAAGACTCTCTATTACGACGTTGAACCTTTCCTCTTTTACGTTATGACAGAGTATGATGAGCTGGGATGCCATTTCGTTGGTTATTTCTCGAAGGAAAAGCGGCCTAGCAGTTTGAACAACGTTTCTTGCATCCTAGTGCTTCCCATACATCAAAGAAAGGGCTATGGGCACTTGCTTATCGACTTCTCTTATCTTCTGACCAGGGCAGAAAAGAAGACAGGATCTCCAGAGAAACCGCTATCGGATATGGGTCTTGTTTCATACCGCAACTACTGGCGACTTATCATGTGCTACTATCTTCGAGATTTCAAACCCGGCGATCAGATTCCGAGCATCAAAAAGATGTCAGATGAGCTAGGCATGACACCTGATGACGTTATATCAGCTCTAGACGCTCTAGGTGCTTTGATACGAGATCCAATTACAGGAACGTACGCTATGAAGTTGAAGACGGACTACTATCGCGAGGTCATCCGACAGCACGAGGCTAAGCAGTATGCGGCGCTCAATCCAAAAGCACTCGTATGGACACCGTATATTATGGGCCGGGGTAACGCATCATCTTTCGACCATGCACCACCCCTTAACACGGTCGTACAGAGAGATGAAGACGAGGGGGAAGAAAGCCCGGCGCAAGGAAAGCCAACAAGCAAGCGCGATTTTTCAACTTTTAATGGAGAGACTAATGGCGACGCGGATGGCATCACTGAATCACTAGGTAAATTGACTACTGCATCCGGTGAAATTATCAAACCGAGCTCTGTCAACGGAAGGTCTACTCCGAAAACCAACGGCGTCTCGAAGAAGCTCTCTTACTTTGAAGCTGCAGTAGCTATTGCTGCCACACGGTTTGAAGTATATCCTCCCGCTCCAGGTACTCGGAAAACCGCGCTATCACGACCATCTGTATCCCGGCCCGCTGCACGACCCCGACTATCGATCTCCACCCCAACTCGACCAAAACCCAAACGTGCCTCTACAAGCTCATCGCGACGTTCTTCGGCTGCTCGGCCACGCAGCAGCGCGTCGCGTAGAAAGAGTGGTGGAACTGGACGTGGACCTGGTCGATGGCCTAAGGGGACAAAGAAGAGCGATTTCGGCAATGCGGACAGCGGGCCTGGCTTGCCTCCCCGTTTGTTGAAACAGAGGAGCAGGCTGGGAAATGAGGTTCTCCTGGGTGACGAGGAGGAAGAAGAAGAAGAAGAGAGTTACGAAGAGGAAAACGAGGACGATGAAAAGGTTGGAAGCGAGCAGGAAGGTGAGGACGACGAATTAAATACTATTGACAGACCCCGAACAAGACGAGACAGAGACTCGGGCCGAGGCAAGGGCCTGGGTAAGCCGCCTCTGGTAGTAAAAAGCCTTGGGAAAGGAAAAGGCAAAGGCAAAATGTTACTTGTTGAAAACGAAGATGAAGAAATGGAGGACGCAGTTCCAGTAGCTGAAGATGACATGGACATAGACGTCGACGCCGAAGGCGAGGATGAGTAGCAACAACTAGAAAATCGGCCCACTCAAAATCGGCTGCGATGGATATGGGAACTTTGGCGTTCGGGGCTTCAATTTTCGAGAGGAGTGCTGTGGAGTTAGTAGCATTGGCGTAAGTGAAGGGCATCCACCTGTGTTAGTCATAAGTTGTACTATAGCAAAAAGAGTGATACCAATGGCCGAAGCATGTCATATATTTTCCGAGAAGATATTCTGTCCTGGTCGATGAGTAGATCAATCATTGGACGGTTTGCCCGCCAAGGATGAGAGATTACATGAATAAGTCTAAACTAGACTCAAAGATAGCTTGACTCAGTGATGCTATTTGAGACATCTTATAGCAAGGAATGTCATTCCCTAAGATTAGTTTCTGGGACAAAAGGCATCTCGAGCCAGTCTATGACTTCGGTGGTAGGAATAAGTGGGAAGGTCGAGGCTACCTGACGTGATCCTATGATCCTATGATCCTGATTGACATTCCAGACGGTTGCAGTTTCTCTCATTGCAGATTATGTACAACATATTCGCTAACAACAGTGTACCCTCCAAGATAGGGGGTCCTCGGTTGAGGCTGCGGCTTCCCTTTTTTGGAGATCCCCGCCAAGGTCAAACGGAAGCGAGCATCAGAAACAGCGCTCTTTTCCGACTCGTTCCTTGGCAAGTGTTTCAACTCAGATCTATCATCTGTTCATTAAAGTCCATTCTGGTCTGATTATTGATAAACCTGCTGTTCCCAATCTCACTTGGCAGCGGGTCAAACGTGATTCTGCTGCCATGGGAATAATCTCGCATAGTCGCAAGGCGGCTCCCATGGCCCAGCTCAGATGGTACACCAGTATATGATCGCGAAAAGATCCACATATCGCCCGTTGTTGTGAACTAAGCATTAAATATGTCCTTGCCAATGTTTCTCGATTGTTTTCAGTAGGTGGGCACAGTAGAAGCGCCAGACTCTTTATCGGAAAACAGGAGGCACAATCCATTTCATCGAATTAGACCCACGGCATTTGTTCGGGGCTGGGAATAACCAGCAGACTTCGTTCGTTCTGAGGTGATTTTGATATGAATAAAAGCATCTGACTTCTCAGTTCCCCCTTTCAGTCATTCTCCTCTTTACTTCATCGAACATTTCTGTTTTTGCCAAAGGATCCAGGCGATTCTCAGTACTTTCTCACTGTCATTCATTTCTTGTTTCGTGCCGGACACCCTACTTTCAGCATGTTTTCTACCATATTACTCTCCTATTTGCTTTCTTTAGTTAGTGCTCATGGTGTTATCCTCGCGGCTCAGGGTGAGAAGGGTTCTCCTGCGAGCATCGGATTCCAAGGTAAAGTTTCCAACTCAACATTGATTTCGGACAATTGCTAAAAACCCCCAAAGTCGATACTGCTCTTGCAAGAAACTGTACTTCCGTCAGTCCTTGTCAACAAGATACGACCATCATTCGCAACGAAGAAATATCTCAAAACATCGTCAATCAATGCGGAAGAACAGAATTGAGCGGCAATATCGATGTTGGAGAGAACACCGAAAACCAACTTTCTGCTGGCACTGTAACATCAGTCAAGGCCGGAACTGTTATGGCTGTCACAATCCATCAAGTTAACACACCGTCCTTGGCTTCAATGACATACGCTAATCTGCTTCAGGTCAATGCTGATGGAGCTGGTCCATATGAATGTGATATTGATATGACAAGTAAGCTCATTCATTACCCTATGACCCACATCTACTCAAAATAATCTAGGTAACTCTGGTACCATCTCGCAAAACCTCACTGTCACCAACAACGTACCCGGTGTCAACGGTCTCTCCCAAGCCAAGACCCAAGACTTCACCATCAACGTCGCTATGCCTGCTAACCTAGCATGCACAGGAGGTTTGTCTTCCCTCCGCAATCTTGCCGATCCACAACTCTAATATTCCAGCCTCAACTGGCAACATCTGCACCGTCCGCTGCCGCAACAATGCCGTAGCCGGCCCCTTCGGTGGCTGCTTCGCAGTCCAACAATCAGATATTACTCCGACTGTCAACTCAGCCGATACCATCGGCACCGCTCAAACCGGCGCCGGTATCTCCAAGCAGATCCTTCAAAACCAAGCCGATCTCCCGGCTGCCATTGCCGCGAATCAGAATCAGGGCACTGATACGGCGCTTAAGGCCCAGGAATCTGTCAATGGTATGGCCCGGCCAGCTTCTCATCACCCCCTCCCCTATCTTAAATCTCTCCGTCCAACACTTCTCAAACCCCAAACATCATACTAACGAACCCCCAACAGCTCTCCTCGGCTTAACCATCACCTCTAAGGCTTCACCCACCCAAACGCTCGTCCAGGAAAACGTCGGCTCCAGCGCCGCCGCCACCGTCGCCGCCTCCTCCGCAAGCGGAAAAGCGGCCTCTGGTACCAAAGCCACGAAATCTGCCGCTGTGCCTGCGGGCGCGGCTGCTACGACGTCCGCGGCTGCGGCTGCAAGTACGAAGGCTGCGAAAGGAGCTGCTAAGGGAAATGCTAACGCTGCGAGTGCGAAGGGGAGCAATAAGAGAGATGGAACTTTGAGGTGGGCGAAGAGGGCTGTTGATGTGAGGAGTGAGGAATAGATGGGTGGTATGCTTTTGGGTACGGGCGTGGGGAAGGAGTGATTTAACAAGGGGGAAATTGTATATAATAGAATAGACAGCGCGGGCGTGGATGAAATCCGGATTGTTGATTGTATCATGTCGTGTCATTGAACGATAGCATTGTATTTCGAAAAATGATATTTTTTGTTAGACTCAAAAAGTTTCTCAGAACTCTTCCCTGAAAGACGTCAATTCGAGATAAGAATTTTGGCCTGAAATCGTATTGACGAGTTGGTTGAGTGTCTAGTAGTATTTGAGACAATCAGCGTTGAATAAACTATGGTTGTCTTATATGCTTGGGACAATAGAGAACTGGTCACTTGTGATTTATCTACCCGAAGTAGACGATTTGTCTTGTCTTGAATCATCATTCCACTCTTTACATATAATATTCATTAATTTGTAAAATGAATTTGCTGACCCTGCCAAAACCAGACCGAGCATCCTTCCTATGATGCATGCATGCACTCCTACCAAAAACGCCAACGCAATGCAGCCTTAATCCTTACACTCATTTCCCCCTCCCCTTCCCTTTCCCACGCTTCACCTTCTCAGCAGGTAAACTAACTGTCCCGCCCTCCACCTCACCCTCTTCCAACCCCCCCTCCCCTTCCATATTCTTCAGTTTCTCACCGGCCGTAATACTAAATAACAAATCCCTATTCTCTTCCCTTAACCCCTCGTTCTCACTCTTAAGCCTCTCCAACTCCCCTCTCACTGCCCCTAGGGTAGCATTCACATGCTCGATCCTGCCCATCAAGCCCTCACTAACTTTCTTCTCCTCCTGCAGACTCCTACCAAAACCCCTTGCCATCTCAGACGCTTTCTCCGCTTTTTTCCTCTCCCTTTCTATATCTTTTTCTAATTGTGGGACGACTTCGTCTCGTAGGTGCGCATGTTCAATTTTCAGTTCTGAGAGTTGGGCGAGCGCGGAGTCGGCGCGAGAGGTGGCGGTTGCGGCGGAGGCGGAGGCAGCGGAGGCTTTAGCTACTGCTTTTGAGACTAATTCTTCGAAATAGACGCGTTGGCTTTCGAGTTGTGAAGTGAGGAGATGTGTATACTCCATCCCAATCGACTCTAATTTTTCTCGCGGCACCATGTCCTCTTCCCTGCCCCCACCAAAACCGCGAGAACTGGGTAATTCGATGACTTTGCTATCGCCTTTGTCGCGGATGAGACGATGGACCCAGAGATCGCCGGCATAATCCCATACATGTTGGGTTTCAATTTCTAAAGCGAAGTTGTGGGCGGATTCTTTCCAGTGTTCTTTGGCGTGTCCTCCTTTGTAGCGACCACAGCCTACGTTGCCGCAGATGAGACAGATCCATAGGTCATCGGTACAATCGCACACGTTACATAAACTTGCGTCACCGCTTCCGAAGGGAGGATTAGATGGATCGTACGGGTACCCAGAAATAGGAGATTGGGCGGCAATGGAGGAGTTGGTGTGGCGACATACGGGACATCCAGGTTTGTGCCATTTGCGGAGGCAGTCGCAGTGGAAGACGTGTTGGCATAGGATGGTCGTGAGGCCGGAGGTGTCGTCCATACGTTCGAGGCAGACAGGGCAGGTGGGGAGCTCGACGAGGGAGGGAGTTGGCGGTGGGAAGGCGTTCGGGAAGGAGGGGGGTGTGAAAGGGTCGTGGGAGAGTTCCGGGAAGGAAGTGTTGGATGGGCGGGAGGTGCTGGGTGTTTGGAATGTTATGGATTTGATGAATATAACATGGCAGGTTTCTGGCTGGAAAGATATTAGCTCAGTACTTCTACAAAGGTGGCTCTGAAGATTGCTTACCTCCATGTTGTTGAAAATCCTCCCATCATACTCTGCCCTCCACCTCCTCGCAGCAGCACTACTCCTAAACTTCATAAGAACAAGATACCTATTCATCTGCCCCGTCATCACCATCCTAAAATGGCTGACCTCTTCCCTCGTCCTACCACCCGTGAATCCTAGGAAATCACTAGGAGTGAGGTAATTCGGAACAGCAGGAATACACAACGTTGTGCAATCCTCCTCCACACCCTTATCCTTCTCCTGGGCAGTATTTCCCTTCCCATCACTCGCTGTTATTCCCACAGCATTATTATTCCCATAGACCTGCACGCCCGTTGTTCCCAACCCACTCGTCTCCTCCCCATCCCGATATAAATGCACAATTCCCCAGCCAACCTCCTTATCCTTCCCTTCAACAGGTTCAAACCTCGCTCTCGTAACCCTCGCAGAATTCAATCCAGGACTTAATCCCGCAGTTATATCTTGCCCCGCCGCCTCAGCTCCCGCACTACTCTCACCCCTTGCCAAACTCGCGGGTCTATCTGTAGCAACCATATCCACGCCCTCGATCCTAATAGGACCGTATCTCCAATCCTTCTTCGCAATTTCTTGATCACGGTGTATGACTGTCGGGTTCGGAGGGGGGAAATCGGGGACTTGATTCGAGGAAATAGGGACGTACGTCTCGTGGTCGTCTTGTTCTTGGGAGGTGGCGCGAGAAGGACCGCAGTCTATTACTGATCCCTGGTTCGATTTTCCAGAGCTTCCAGATTCCTCAGAACTTCTAGTCCTTGTTTTTGGCTTCCTGTCCTTGCTTTTTGTCTGCCACTGAGATTTATCATCTCCCTCTTCGTCCTCAAGAGCGAGTTTATGGCTCGGCCACGCCTTTGCGTCAAAGATATCCGTCCCTTGACCCGGAAGCCAAACTTCTTTCTCGACCTTGAATTTCACACCAGATTGTTTTGGAATAGGATATATTTCGAATTTCAGATGGTAGAAGTACGAGGGCATGCTTAATTAGGTGACAGTCTTCATGGTGGCTATTTGCAACTTTTGGGCGGAGTGAATTCGAAAGTGTGGTGGGCTCTGAGACAAGGCCTTGAAGGAACTTTGAAGGGATGGCTTTATGATATGATCCTGGCAGATTCGATGGCACGTTGTTGCAAGTAGGGAAGGAAGCCTTTGGCAGATTTGTTTGTTTTGGTTCGGAAGGCTGAGCGTTTTATAGACTAAGGGAAAATCACAGCCTTGCACGTCGTAACATAGCCTTGAAATTAACCAGTCAAGCACAAATGATGGAGATTATTGCAAGGAGCGATAGAATACACGTCACAGATCACAGATCAGTCATAATTTCAAACGCACAAATTTCGCCATAATGTATATTCATTAGACTATTGCTCATGTAAACACATGCCTGTGCACTATGCCTATGTACGAGCTATGCCGCCCAACCCAGATCTCGTATGCCGAGAACGCCATCGCAAAGAGCCCGAAGAAAACGAAAGGACAGCATCTATTGACCTCCACGAAGACGAAGCACCAAGTGCAGGGTGCTCTCCTTCTGAATGTTATAGTCGGACAAAGTTCGCCCGTCCTCCAACTGCTTACCAGCAAAGATCAATCGCTGCTGGTCCGGTGGGATACCCTCCTTATCCTGGATCTTTGACTTAACGTTATCAATTGTGTCAGATGACTCAACTTCTAACGTAATTGTCTTGCCAGTCAGAGTCTTGACGAAGATCTGCATTCCACCACGAAGTCGGAGAACCAAGTGAAGTGTGGATTCCTTCTGGATGTTGTAGTCTGACAAAGTTCTGCCATCCTCCAACTGCTTGCCGGCGAAGATTAGTCGTTGTTGATCAGGTGGGATACCCTCCTTGTCTTGAATCTTAGACTTGACATTATCAATCGTGTCGGATGATTCGACTTCTAATGTGATGGTTTTGCCAGTTAAAGTCTTGACAAAGATTTGCATTCCACCGCGAAGACGAAGGACCAAGTGGAGGGTGGATTCCTTTTGGATGTTATAGTCGGAGAGAGTGCGGCCATCTTCAAGTTGCTTGCCGGCGAAGATAAGACGTTGCTGATCCGGAGGAATACCCTCCTTATCTTGGATTTTCGACTTAACATTATCGATCGTGTCAGAGGATTCGACCTCGAGAGTGATGGTCTTTCCGGTTAAGGTCTTGACGACTAGTGTATTGTTAGCAAATGCAGTTGAGGCTGAGCGACGATGAGAACTTACAGATTTGCATGCCACCACGGAGACGAAGGACGAGATGGAGAGTAGACTCCTTCTGGATGTTGTAATCCGAAAGGGTGCGGCCATCCTCAAGTTGCTTGCCAGCGAAAATCAGGCGTTGCTGGTCCGGAGGAATGCCTTCCTTGTCCTGAATTTTGCTCTTAACATTGTCGATAGTATCGGAAGATTCGACCTCGAGGGTGATGGTCTTTCCAGTGACTGCGAACATATTAGCATGATGCTGCGATGAGGTGGCGATAACGATCAACGCCGGAGTCAGGTGGAAACTTACGGGTCTTAACGAAGATTTGCATCTTGACGGTATTCAGAGATGATTGATGGTATTCTTGTAAATGTTCTTGATGGTAGACGAAGTTGGAGTGAGTTGGGATTGCGGGCGAAGTTTTTGTTGAATAAGAAAGAAAGAGAGTCAGGCGGGGGGGAGAAGTCGTGCTTAAATGCAGGTCGCGGATGACTGCCTGACTAGCGAGCTAGCTCAATCAGGTTAGTGAATGGCTTAGCGAGGCGTTGGAGAGCATTCGAGAAGATAAGGCTTGACTGGCGAGATGGGAGGTGAATTCCAAGGAACGTTCGGGAAAATTCAATATCAATATCAACCAGCTTAATAAGGTATGCTTGATTCCATCTCTCTTGAAAGAATTACCCCTAACGGCAACACCCAGATTACTTCTCATGTTCCTCCTCTGTCATCGTGCACCGCGCAATGTATCTATTATACTACCACTTTATGCCTCACCGATAAACGGGCGACGCCGAATCTAGCACTGCCATCCCCCGTTCTGCCTAGCCCGTGCCCCATTCTCAACCCCCGCCTCCCATCAGATGATGACTTCCAAAGAAGGCTGGCCTGTGGAATGTAACTCAACCAACCCAACCTCCGTATTTCAGACTACGTGAGGCTGGTGAAAGAAAAAAGAAAATGGCAATAAGATGGCTGGAAGGGGGAGATGCTGAATCGAATCGGTCGCCGAAATATCGCGACTGCTGATGGTAAAGGATTATGTGTTGTGGGATGACCGGCAAAAAGTTGAAAAAGGTTGCCTCGTGCGTCATCGCGGTTTTGGGATTGCGACAACCAGGTTTCCAAATGCATCAATCTAACCCCAAAACCTCAGCTTTCGAAATACGATAGGGGATTGTTTACGATTCACAGATCGAAGATAACCGTGAATTGGAATTGGCGGACACCTCAATCTAGAAAATACGGATTTATGAGTAATACAATGTATTGGCCATAGACTTGGTCCCTTGAGAACTAAATCAAAGCCTCTGGCACATTATCCACAATTGATCAATCCATGGTAAGTTGAGTTGATCACTTTTGACATTGATATCTATGTCTCTTGCGAGTATACATCGTATACATCAAAACTCCCCATCTTTTTCGTCTCCGATCTTTAAATCTTCCTCTTCTTTAAATCATGCCGAGTTCCTCTAGCCAGCGGTGGCTTTCCAAGGCCCAAGCTACGCCCAATGCTCCTACCAACACAAAATCATAAGGTAAAACATAACCCATAAAACGTAAATTCCATGATCTCATCATCGATCATTCATACAAGTCCTGACAAGTCGTAAAGGGGGTCGTTAAATGACTGTTCTCGTCGCTATGCCGGTCGTAATTCGAATTTCAAAAAACAATAAATGCCCTCGCTGATGGCTTCCAAATGGTGCAAACAAATGAGAGTTCAGACTACAAAGGGAAGAAGAATGATTCATAATAAAATGGCCGTTAGCCCCTCCATTAAACAGCATCGCTGCTTCTGTACAGTCGAATATGCAAAGTGGGTATATAGAAGAGTATTTGCAGAAATGAAATAGATCGATGCGAAATCGGCAACGTTATTAGTTGGCACGGATGACGAGCTTGGAGAGGAATTTGTTGGATAGACAGTCGAAGTCTCTTCGGTCGAACTTGGCGTCAGGGCGTGTCTTGAGGTAGGATTCTGTAAATGATAAGCAATTGATGAAAAGAATAGGAACATATTCTTATCTTACCATGCTTCGTTACATGTTCCCTCATTTCGGTCATGGCCTCACAGACGGCGACGTTATTGTTGAGAAGTTGACCGTGTCTCCTAGTCTCCCACTCGGTGAAAGCAGGAAGCTTTTGAGAGATAGCATGGAACAGGCCAACAATGACACCAACTGGGGTCGTCTCCATGTCATTGCAGAATTTGTTGACAGCTGCGGTGTCGGGAACACGGTAATGGCAATCAAATTGCATTTCTTCCCAGACAGCAAGAAGGATCGAGGCGATCATGAAAATTGTCGGCCAGTTCTTGAGCCTATCACCACTGTAGACGCTCGAGTAGAGGGAGGATAACTCCTCAAGGATCTCCTTCTGCAGCTCACGCCACATATCTGCTAACGCACATTTGATCTGGAAGTTGATCATTACCGGAGCGATGACCTTTCCATTGAATCTAGACTCATCGTCTTCGATAAGACCTTCCATGGGGTGCTCATCTCCTCGCTGCTCGACCATGGTGATGTGAAGAGTCAGGTTGTATGCAAGAACGAGTTTCAATGCTTTGCGGATGACCGGTACCTTCTCCTTGACGTAGTAGCGGTGAGCGGTCTTTAAGATCTCCGTGATGAATGGCGTTCCCTCAAAGTATTCGTCAATGAACTCTTCGAATGGGCCATCGAGATGTTTATCGAGATACTCTGACAAAGCTTCGGTTGAGATACCTTCAGAACCAGCGGACATTCTCTCCGTACGATAGTCGAACTCGATTGGGTCATCCTGCGTTGTCTCAACCCAGTCAATGCTGAAGCAGCTGTCATCGGTAACATAGACTTCTCGTGCCATTATTGGAAGGGCAAATCCATACCCATGGGTGATCCAGAGAAGTTCTTCCTTCTGAGCAAACCCTTTGATGTTGTAGACTGATACTCCACGACCCACGTGACGCTCATAGTCCGCTCTCCAGTCCTTCATGAAGTAGCCGATATCTTTGATGTCGATGCGAGTACATGGAACTTGCCAAAGTCTAGCATGCGATGGTTGACAACCAGCACAAGGTTCGCCCTTATCGCAAGTCTTCTTGAGGAACTTGCATCGCAAACAAGCTCTCAGCTTTCTGATCTCACTTGCTTGCTTTCTCTGCTCAGGTAGCAAAGGTCCACGACGGCGACCAACACGCTTCTCGGTATCCTTTTTCCCACCTGAGGCACGACGGATGACAGTCTTAGTAGCTTTGGTAGTCGGGCTCTTTCGTGGTGCTGAGTTTCTTCTTGCCGGGGGCGATGAAGTGCTAGATGGGGTTGTTCGGCTGGATGGTGACATCTTGATCGCTACGGGTGGAACGGCAGCAGCAGGACTAACATTTTCGTGAGGGTGATGATGAGACTCGCCATGATAACAGTTTCGGTGTCCAGATAGATCTAAATAAGTGTCCGAGCCTGGCGAGTAGGGAGAGTATGGGTTTGAAATATCTTCAAAGCTGCCAAAGGATTCCATCGTATGTCCAGTGCTATCCGATTGCGAAGAGTCCGAATGTGTACGGAGGTGTAACGTCTGGCCGGGATTAAAAATTGCTGCATTTTGCGCCTGCTGGTAAGATTCAAAGTTTGGATAAGTGTCTACCGTAGCCCATCCATTGTCACTGCTTGAACTAGGAAGCGATAAAACCTCGAGATAGGTCCCAGTTGGCGAATTGCTTCCCAGGCTTTGGCGTCCCACGTTTGGCAATCCGTCATTTGCACCTGCTATCATCATGGCATTCTCGATTTCCTGCCAGTTCGCCCACATTGCTGCTTGTGCTTCCACGCTCTGTGCGAGCCCATTGAAAGGCGCCTCCATCTGAAGTCCGGCTTCGAATGCTGCTTGAGTTGAAGGAAGGTGATAGTCCAAAGGCGACGTCTGAAATGTTCCCCCAAAAGCGGTGAATTGATTTCCCATTAGTGAATTGTCTTGGATGTACTGGGGCATTTGCTGAGGTTGTTGTTGCATCGGCCAGTCTGCGAGGAGTGTCGGTGAGTTATTATGTCCTGCCTGAGGGAATTGACGGTTGGAATTTTGGCCTGGAGAGTTTTCTCGTCTCTCGTCAGCGCCTCCCGAAGCCATATCAAGAGGCATAGGCCAATTCGAACGAGCGGCCATGTTCGCGAAAGGATATCGGGGGTCTCGCGGATCGAAGGATAGGTCTAGGAGACCTTCTGAGGAAAAATCCAAATTCGAGGTCATTGTCGCGAATAGTTTAAGGCTGGAATTGTCAATAGTATTGTAAGAAAGAGGGTCATGGACACCGCTCTTTGAGGAAGAAGGAGACCTGTCGACGAAGTCGGTGAGAGGTCTGCTGTTAGCTGGACTGTTAACAAGTATGGGCTCGAAGATGTGGGCGAGACGGGCAGGATCCACATAAGAAGCGGTGAGAAGCAACCGGCTATTTTACACACTTGCAAGGATAGTCTCAACCCCCCCAGTCATTCGAGCCGAAAAAGCAACGTCCATCCAATTGAGTATCACGATGGCACTCCACCACCTACGAATTGGTGAGTGCTCACTGCATGGGCTACTGCGAGACAAAAGTCATGTGTCCAATAATCTGTGACCGGCCACTCCCGATTCTGACTGGATTGGGGGAGAGGGTCACATTTGAGAACTCCTCTGGCGAGCGACAACGAACAATGAGTGGTTGGAGAGCGACGAGGCCCTGTAAACCAACCTCTTCGGGGCTCAAGAATAGAGTGGAGGGGCCCTGGAGACGCCAGGAAAGAGACCACTGAAGGGCCTGTTCAGGCCCGAAGAAACCCCAGTGCACCGTGGACAGTACATACTACAAGTGCAAGTGCAAATGCAAATGCATTAAAACGAGGCCTTGAATAGAAAATCCCACTTCTGGTGGATGCAATGTTGCATCTCGCCAACTGCGGGCGATCAACAATGGAGGCGCGGAGGCGAATATACTCCAAAAAGTACCGTCTTGAACCGAGGGATAAGGGATCCCTTCAGATTCTAGACAAACTGACAGGTTTTTCACATCGTCCCTTTCATGGTGCATCCTTGGCTCAAACCCTATACTAACCCTAATACTAACCTGTACATACATGTACACCAACTATTCCTCCCCGTTTGTTCGCGCACGTCTCTCCGTCTTGCACGCATATCAGATCTCCGCTGCA
>Ga0182030_10006627_pt1 | contig 24369 bp, 27 predicted proteins | sample 812S3MmetaG_FD_121299 | JGI IMG/M metagenome (GOLD analysis project Ga0182030, IMG submission 121299) | Permafrost microbial communities from Stordalen Mire, Sweden - 812S3M metaG (Illumina Assembly) | ecosystem: Environmental > Terrestrial > Soil > Wetlands > Permafrost | place: Sweden...
AGTTGAGGAGCGACCCGCAATCCCGTACGTGGGGATTCGCGTCATAACGCCCTTCCGGGGAATGTTGGCGGCCCGAGACCGTCTTCTGGCAGAAGCGCGCTTGGGAATCAAAGAGGCTGGGATCGAGACCATCGGCTATGGCTTTCTCCGGCTGCATGTAATCGACATGGACGGGCAAATGGACCTCGAGGCAGGGTACTTCACGGCTGGACCCGCGCACACCGGACACCCGAGGCTCCGGACTGGCTCGATAACTGCGGGAAGTTACGCGACGATGAAGTACCAAGACCACGCCCGTAGAGCGAACCAGGCGCTGCAGGATTGGGCACGCGACAACGGCTTGGTGCTCGACCGTCAGACTGCCCCCGAGGGTGACGAATTTGCGTGTCGCTACGAGGCCTTCTGGACCGACCCGGCGGTCGAACCGCGCAAGACGAGGTGGACGGTCGAACTGGCTATCCTCCTGGCCAAGTAGATCAGGCGTTCCCACAAGAACACTTGGAACCGATCACGGTGCTTCCAGACCACCTCGAAGTCAAAGTATTCGTAGCCCATACTTTGAACGTTCTTTATGGAGAATTGGGAATTAAGGTCATCGGGTGTCGCAGGTCCGACGTCAACAATCCGACTGGCGAATCACTGCACCTGAGGGGCCCGCCAAGGGCCAACGAATCAATGCCTCATTCGCTCCTCCGACACCGATTCATCGGTCTCATAGACCACTGACCGTTCCCACAATTTCTGGTGTGGTGGGTAAAAAATCACTCCGACCGGACAGTAAACAGTATGAAGTGTTTCTAGGAGGTCTCTGTGCGACCATGTAGCCGTCTCCTCGTCGCGTCCCTCGTACTCGCGGCCCTATCCGTCCTTATCAGCGCGCCCTCTGCCGTCGCAGCCACTACCACCCCCTCCGGCTGCTCTCCGACCCAGGTCACGCTCTCGTCCACTCCCGACAATTCGCTATATACATCGGGCACCCTCGTGCACGTCACTGTCGCGCTGCACAATCACTCCGCCATCGCCTGCTCATTTGCGACCGGTCCCTTCTCGCCCAGCTTCGTCCTCACCAACTCCGCCGGCGTCACCGTTTGGGGTTCGTGCTGGTTTGGTGGAGGTCCCGCTCCTTGCGCTGACTACCTCCTCCACCACACCCTCGCCCCAGGGGCCACGTATCGCGACCCGCTCACCTGGGATCAGCGGACCGGTCATCCCGATCTGGCAGCGCCCGCCGGCCGCTACACGTTCATCGCTCACTTCATGGGCCTGACTCTTCACACCACTACGTCCATCGTCCTCACTCGGTCCGATAGCGTCACGGTCGCCCTGGCCGACTCCGGCCGCCACTACGTCCTCGCCGTGAGCAACCGCTTGACCTTGCGCCTGCCCGCTTCACCGCTCGTCTGGACATCAGCCATCTCTTCTGATCCGCGCGTTTTGATCTCCTTACCCGAGATGAATCCCGTCCCCGGTCTTTTCGCCTTCCGTGCCCTCGCACCGGGAACCGCGCGTGTTTCCACAGTCGGCAATCCAGCCTGCTACCCCCTGTGCCTAATGCCGAGCCGGCTCTTCTTCGTCACCGTGACCGTACGTGCGTCGTGAAAGTACACAAATGATTTCAAAGTTGACGTTTCTTGGGGTTTGCGATCGCCCGAGCAATAAAGTTGATTGCAGATTGTTGGTGTCGAAGGCTCGACATGAAAGATCTGAAAACTCTCCTTGGCGGTTGCCTGACTGACCGGGAGCCCTCCAGTCGAGTCGCGACACTTCTCCCGTGAGAGAGGTGAGAGAACGACTCTGAACGGACTTGCGCGGCGATCCGCCACGAAGCCACGTACCCGCCTGGTTCTCTTGGCTTCCGCGCTGAAAGTATGTACGACGGCACATGCAGGACTCGACGATCAGCTTGGCTTAAGGCCTGGCACGCCGTTAGGACTAAAGACCCTGGCCCCGTCCGCGAGCCCGGCGGATGCTACTTCCGTGAGAGGCATCTGGAGCAGTAGGTTCCGTGGAACGGCGGTGGCGCTCTTTGCGTCAGTACTGTTGGCTGGCCTCGTCGCTCTGGCGCCGCTCGCTCAGGTCGGCGCGAGCACGCATCGCGCCAAGATCGTTGTCGCGACGGGTAGCATAACCTGCACCAAGGTCACGGGCTCGGTGACGTACCACCCCGCAGAGCATCACATCAGCACGGGACCTGTGCGCATCGTGTTCGTCTTCCACGCGAGCCAATGCAGAACCAAGGGCTCGAATGTCAAGGACGTGACAGGCGGCTCGCTGTCGGAAGTGGTAGCGAAGCCGACCAATGCCTGCGCCTCGGGGATCTCGTCCCACCCCGTGCACGCCACGGGCACGTGGACGGCCAAGAACGTCAAGCTTCATTCCACGACGGGCATCTACTCGGGCTTCGCTTTCGTCTTCGCGCCCAGTGGGGACGTCGGCGTGGACATCCCAGAAACTGGGGGCACCGCACACATCACGGGCTCCTTCGCCGGCACGAATCATGGAGCCACCTCGACAGTCGTGAGCTATATCAACCTGACGGCGACGGAAGTCCGCGCGGAGTGCCTGTCGCCAAAGGGACTTTCCTCGGTGACAATTACCAGCGGTCGGGTGTCGTATTAGAAGGTGGGCGGTGGACCGGACGAGTTGGAGTGCCGATGCGCACATTTTTCAATTGGCGACTTTCCAGAGGAAAAGGCATTGAGTCGAAGTGAAGGTTCAAGCGGTACCAAACGTCTCCTTTTCTGCCCTTTGAGACGCCCCCTGTCGGTCCGCCAAGTATCTTCGTGAAATGGAACCAGCACCTGAACTTGTCCCCTTCGCCGAGCGGTTTATCAGGAACTTTCAAGCTGGCGATGCGAACGCTGTTATTGATGCGATAGCCAAGGAACCAGAGTCGATCTTGATCGGCACAGACGATGCGGAATGGTACGAAGGGTTCGAGACTATCTCGGCTTACCTACGGTTGTTCATGGGTGAGACCTATTCTCGAGACGAGCTAAAAGAAACTGAAGCTGATATAGACAAGATTCTCGCATGGAAGGAGGGGACCGTTGGCTGCATCACCGCGCATTTCAAATACCGTGTTCCCTATTCGGGCGAGCATTCGGGGAGGGTCACCCTCGTAGTGCATGAAGAGGGAGCACATTGGCGTGTCGTCAACTGGCACGGCTCAATTGCTGTAACTAATGAGGTCTTGTGGGGTCACACCCAGCCGACCTCCGTTGAGGAATTCCTAGCTCTCGTCAAGGATTACGAATCACCTGTCGCGGCACAAGCAGTCGATGGCACGGTCGCCATCATGTTCACCGACGTGGTGGGCTCCACCGCACTTATGGAAGAACTCGGCGAAGAGAAATGGATCGAAGTGCTCCACGAGCACTCCGAAACCGTGAGACGACAAACCTCGCTCTTCGGAGGCGTTGTTGTCAAGGGCCAAGGTGACGGTTCCATGCTCGCATTTCCTGCACTCGGCTCCGCAGCAGCGTGCGCTATCGCACTGCAACGTGCCTTACGGGAGGGGTCCAACGGTGTCCACTTGCAAGTGAGGATCGGGATTCACATTGGCAACGCAAAATCAGAGGGTGGTGACTTTTTCGGACGAACTGTGATAGTCGCTGCGCGACTTTCCGGTGAAGCAAACGGAGATGAAATACTGGTTTCACAGTCGGCCCATGATCATCTGAGTGGGGCCAATTCCCTAGGAGAATCTAGAACACTCACTCTAAAGGGACTGACAGGCTCACACGAGGCGTTTCCATTGCTTTGGCAGTAGTCGTTTCTACGTCATTTCTGTTGGTACCGAAGGGCCGCCGTACAAAATCTCCGACTGGCGAATCGCGAATTGGGACGTCAACTAATTCGCGGTTGTCCGAAGAGGCTTGCTCTTCCACTACGCAAAGTTGACCCTGGCAGACTTGCTGATTTGCCAATGGCTCTCGTTCACCCACCACTACGGCACAGAGCCAGGCTTCGATAGTTTCTACACGGTCCCAGGAGCGTCAATTGCTTGGAACACTGAGATTTCCGGTGCTCCCGCCATTCCGATGGAAGCCATTACCTCCGCGATCTTGGGGTTCCCGTCGAAGAAACTTTGGAATTGCTCCGCGGTTTCCCATTCATCAATGGCCACGAGTTCCCCGTCTCCGGAAACGAATCGGTGGTGGATTGCGCCAGCGTCCTTCGTGGACGCCGTAATCTCCTCTAAGAACTCGGCGTTGTCGTGAAGACCCTCGATGGCCTTGGCAACGTTCGAAACTGGAATGCGAATGGTCACAACGACACTCATACTGGTGTCCCCCTTCAGTCAAATAACTACCTCGTCCGAGGTGTCTTTGGCAGGCTACAGCAAAAGGTCATTAATTTCTTCGGGCACTCTAAATCAAGTAGTTATTGGCCGGTAACCCAAGAAGAGCGTTGGCGGTCTCAGAACACAACGTCACTTCATAATGTCCGGGAGCAATCATTCAGCGTTTGCGGTGAAATCCATGTTCTGTTCCGACCTTGGATTACAAGTTCACAGGTTCAAATCGGTGTCGAAGGCCCGACGCGACAGGTCTGCAACCATGCATTGGAGACTAGGCAGGAACGGCGGCCTTCGTCAGTCACAAAACGTCAATAGGGCTTCTGCAGACCGGCGAACATTGGAAAGTGCTTCACGTTGCATGTGAGCAATTCGCAACCAGTGACGAGCGATGTTGCCGCAATAGCCAAATCTGCGCCGTCAATTGATTGATGACTCGTTAGCCACTTTCGGCCCAACTCTCCGGCGCGCTCAGCAATCAAAGTGTCGACGGGATGCCAAATGAAGATGGAAAGGAACGAACGTGTGCCCAATTCCTCTTGTGCCCTCATTCCTGCGAGCACCTCTAGGCGGGTAATCTCGCTGGCGTGCAGTGGCGAATCCATTCGTCCATTTTCGAGAACCTCCTCGGCGCCGTTGTGGCCCCGTAAGTAATCAATCATCACGGACGTGTCGACAAGTAACGTCATTGCTTGTCGCGCACGAGACGTGATCCAGAGCGCAATCTCTCAACCTCAGATGCTCCGTCCTCCTGCCGGTCAGTCCAAACTCCGAAGGATTGGCGCATGAGTTTAAGGTCATCAGAACTTGAACGAGAAGTCCCATAGACCCTTTCGACCGCATCCCGGATTAGAGCCGCAATTGACCTGCCCGTTCGGGCCGCCTCCGCGTTAAGCGTCTGACGCTCCTCGGCGGTAAGGGAGATCTGGGTTCTTTGCATGATGTAAGTATACATCACCTTGGTACATCGATTAAGTTAGTCAATTACGGATTCACTGGCTCGGAACCATTAATTGTGTTTTTTGGCCAAGCATTTGCCACTCACAAGGCTAATGCGCCCCTCAATTGCCGGACCAACGAATCAAAAATGTGAGCCTGCGCCAACGATTGAGCGTGGCCGAGTGGATTGTGTTCTATTGGCCGACGCCAACAATCCGACTGGCGAATTCGTTCGTGGGCTTAGTGCTCCGGTAGTTGCCACTGCCAGTGATGCAATAGGGTCACCGTTTCTTCTACGGCATAGGCGCAAATTCCGCTGGATCGGCCCGTAGAAGTGCCTCGTAAGCAGAGACAATGGTTTGATCCTGAGGAATGAGCTGATGATATTCATTGTCAAACAGGAGTTCCAAGTTGGCGGAGTCGACATCAGTTGTTGCCAATTCCATCCGCGATAGAGCGGAATTGAGAAATGATGCGACATTGTCGAGGCCAAACCAATCGAAACCCTCCGCAGCCTGTTGAATTTCACCCCAGGGCAGATTCTCAAGTGCCGAGAAAACCCCGGATGACATTGCGAGGCTGTGAAACTTAAGCAGTGTTGCAAGAGAGATATCCCCTTGACGTGGCACAGGGCCGCCTCCATTCATTGCGGCTCGATTCCAAATCAGATTGGAGTTAGTCAATTCGGGCATGAAGTCAGGGTATTTCATTTATTGCCTACTATTCGACCGGAATCCGAGGTTGTTGGATTCGAGATGGTGGAGGGTGCGCAGACCTGATGCGTGTATCACAGAACCCGCAAACTGCGTAGAGGAGCCTCAAGGTTCATGACCGTTTCGAAGCATACGAAAATCACGCACCGGAGATTGTTGGTGTCGAAGGCCCTAGGTGACAGGTATGCAACCTTGCATTAGCGACTTCTGCGCTGAGCATGTTCGCGGCGCTTACGAGCGACGCTAGAAACCCTGGAAGAGGCGTCCCAGCTACTGATAAACGTCGCGACGATGTCCGATGGTCACGACTACGACAAGCAGGATTCCGTCATTGATTGTGTAAATGATCCGATAATCGCCGACTCGGAGTCGGTAGCCCTCTCGGCCTCTGAGCGGTCGCGAAGCCGGAGGTCGTGGATCTTGTGCAAGAAGTTCAATCGCTCCCCTAATTCGAGGTTGCGTAGAACGATCCATCTTGCGAAGTTCACGAACTGCGGCCGGACGGAACTCAATTCGGTAGGTCGTCACGACCAGCCAAGGTCCCTCTTTACCTGCTCCCATGGGATGTTGTCGCCCACTTCAGCGAGCGAGGCGTCAAAAGCTGCCATGTCCTGCGACTCTTCGAGCGCTTCGAGCATTTCGTCGTACTGACCTGGACTCACTATGACCGCTGCACGCCGTCCATAGTGCTCGAGCTCGACTGGCTCGGACTGTGACATCTCCACGACCTCAGAAAGCTTTTCGCGGGCCTTACTAACGGATATTTTCGCCATGGTCCCATTGTACAACATAAGACCACATTATGTACAACTTGGCGTCGAAGGCCCGACACCTCAGAAGTGCAACCCTGCATTGGCGCCTTCGCCTGAGATGAGACCCCGCGTGATCGTGGGGACGGCCTTAGACCTCTGTCGCAAGATACTCAGTTGGTGATTGGCGTCAGATGCATCCTGTCTGCAATCGCCGAAATGTCATCTTGCGTTGAGCTGGCAATATCCCAGACAAGCTGATAGGCGTCATCATCCTTGAGATCGGGCTCAACACCGTTCAGGTCACAAAAGACGACGGTGCTGAGCCACGCAAGTCTCTTATTTCCATCGACAAGCGCATGGTTCTTGGTCATCGAATGGAGAAGCGCTGCCGCCTTGAGATCTATGGTTTCGTAGGCGTCTTCACCAAACGCGCTCGAACGGGGTCTATTCACAGCTGAATCCAATAGACCGAGATCACGGATTGGGCCAATGCCAAGCATCCGAATCATCTCTACGATGTCCTCAAGTTCTAGGTATTCGAATTCGATCATTCAGCGCCGAGACGCTCCAACACATCGGCCCACCGAACTGCCATGCGACGCGTCGCGTCGATCACGCGAGTGTCGTGGCCCGACCGCTCGTATCGTTCGAGAACTGCACGTCGGATGAGCTCTTGACGCGAGATACCTTCAACTCTTGAAAGGGAGTCAAGTGCCTTCTCAAGCGCAGCGTCGGTTCGAACCGTAAATGCCATGGTAATATGATACCACTTCGGTATCACCTTAGTGTCGGAGGCCCGACGTGACAGGAGCGCAACCTCGCATTGGCGGCACCATCTAGGTCGTGTTCAATTGCTCCCAGAGACGCTTTCCATGAACGGCGCCGGTTGACATCAATGAGGCAGTCCGCAAGACTCAGCGGATGCTCGGCGACTTGATCATATTGAACGGCCCCAGCAGTGCGGGAAAGTCATCACTGGTAAGAGAGCTACAGCAGCTGTGGCCTCGTCCGCTCTACGCCGTAGGCACGGACGCGGTCGTGATGGGTTGGCCCGAGCATTTCGTCCTGGATCATGATGAGTCGGACCCTGAGAAGGAGATGGACGCCTTGCGAGTGGTCCCCGGTCTCGGCCCCGAACCGTCGTGGAACTTGAAGAGGAGTGAGGCGTATCTGACAATCAGTCGACACGCTTACGAGGCGTGGGTCGCGATGAACCAGAGTGGCATCGACCTGATCGTCGACCTCTGTCTTAGCGATCCCGGTCTTCGAGAGCAGGCTCTGGACCTGCTGGCCGGTGGGTTCTGGGTCGGAGTGATGTGCGACGTCGATGAGTTAGTGCGGCGTGAGGCAGTCCGCGGTGATCGCTACGTGGGCTTCGCTTCCGGCACCTCCGCCACAGTCCACCGTGACATGAACTACGACCTGGTCATCGACACCACCTCGACACCGACTCAGGAATTAGCGCGCCAGGTCTTCGACGCGATAAAACAACGATGATCGGGCTTCTTTCGTGTACCAAGCCGACAATCCTCCAATGGTGCGTTGACGCATTTGCGCCCTGACTGGTGTCCGAGGCCCGACGTGACAGGTCTGCAACCTTGCACTGGCGATTGGCGGGTTGAGAAAATCTGGTGTCGGAGAGCCGAGAGCACAATCTCCGACAAGCGAATAGTGCATTGGCCATCAGTAACGAAACTTCGGATACTTTATGTTCAGAGCTGAAGAGTTGATTGGCAATGATCCATTTCATTATTCATAAGTCCGACTGAGATTCCAACGTGACGGATCTAGGCAGGCGCCAGATTCCCGACTGCGGAGTATTCGCCGCCTAGCAGTCCGTCAATTCGATATTTGCCTGGCATGCCTTCGATGAGGCATACGTCGCGCTCAGACGCGAGTGTCACCGATGAATACGTGCCAGGGGCGAGAGTGGTGAGAAACGCACTCTGATCTGGCGGCTGAACGTAAGTACCTTGGGCGTAAGTTCCTAAACCTGCAATCGCGGCACACTGAAGAGGGCCACTCGGGGTCGCAAACATTCGAGAGTGCGACTCGATCTGATAACTCCCACTGAATTTCCAGCCCGATTTTATGTCTGACGCTTGGGTCGACTCGAGATTTCGGAATGTGTTTGCTGGCTGAGTATTCGCGGCAGTGTACCGAGCCCAAGGATTACTCGAGGGGATGGTGCCATGTTCGCGGGCGCTTTGAAGAGCTTGAACGAGTTGCGCCAAAGGTGTGTGGGCCGGAAAACCAGATGGTGTCGCGCGTCTCGACATTGAAGAATCCGAGTTCGTCAAGGTCCGGCTTGAACCGTCATAGCCGCTCACGTAAGCAACGAGCCATGGGGCTTGTGCTGACGTCTGTTGGAAGACGGCAAGCACCACATTCGGTGCCAAGGTGAACAGACCACTCGCAATGACACTGTGCGTCGGGATATCGATTTCAGCAAGGAAGGAAAGCGGATACGAAGTCTCAACGGGCGCCGAAAACTCGTGTGACGTTGGGCGACCGAGAATTTGGTCACACCCACAAAAGACCTGAGCCCTGATTACATTGAGGACATTATTCGTCACGAGAGCAGGAATCGCACTTTGGTTGGTCTTCGCGTCGGTGAGGATCTGGAGCCACACTCGTGAGTACACTGACTGCGCGACTGCCGGAGTAATGAGGTCTCTACTGATTGCGTGACTCGATGAATGGGTGCTACTGGCACTCACGTAGGTGGCGCTGCACAATAGTGTGAGCACCATTGCGAATGTTGTCACAAACAATTTCGCTACAATTCGGCCGCTGCTCAGCAATTTCTTACTCGAACGTGTCTTACGCCAGTGGTTTGGCAAATTCGACACTTTATGTTTGACAGCCGAACCGGAAAGTGCGAGAAACTGAGCCTGCTCGCCAGAAAAGGAGGCTTCGCGTACCGGCGCAATGTGCTTGTAACTTCCTCATCCACTTCATTATCTCCGAATCATACGTCGATGAGGTCCAAATCGGAGGCCCGACATGACAAGTATGCAACCTTCCACTGGAGATTGAGTCTTGATGCGGCCTAATTGACTCTCACTACAACGTAAACGACCGTGATCAGTATGACCGCAACGCTCAGAAGTAAGAGCCGTATCGCCAAACTTCGCCGAATTATCTGGTCGCCGTATGTCACCGGAGCATGTGATTCAAGCATTGACCGAAATCTCACCTCATCTTCCGCCGACACGAGGCCGCGTTTTGGAATTGCGATTGCGCGTCCGCTCCTTGGCGTGAGGAGGACGAAGAATTCCTCAGTTTCTTTCGCGCTCGAAAATTGGGACCACGGATACTTCAGTTCCACTGACTCGGATTTTGAAACTATGCCTTCCTCGTTGAAGGTCACTGTCCGGGGTTCTTGTATTCCCAAGGCGGAATTCCAGAAACGCCGTGACGCGATCCAGAATCTCGTCACAAGGCAGAATGCGATGAATGCGACGGTGGCGAGTGCGCCTATCCATTCGTGGCTCGCAATGGCTCCACCAGCGCCGATTACCACGATGCCGACCAAGATCACTGCGATCGCTCGATTTGTCTTTGGAGAGGCGCCGAGCACGATACGCCGACATTCTTCGAATGTGAGTTGGTATTCGAAGACAACTTCATTCATGATCAGTTACCTTAGAACCACGTGAATTGGTCGGCCCGACATGAACCCCAACGCCGTAGAAATTGGCTTACCCATCGATTTGAAAAGGTCTTTTAGGCCAAATGAACTAATCGAACTTTACTAATTCGCCGCATAAACGATTGCCGTCTGTCACTACGCCGGAACACCCGCGCTCATGCGCGCGCGCAGCGAGACGTGCTCGCCCACCACGAGGTTGAGCCGTTGCGCTTCATCGTGCGTCAATTGGACCCACGATGAAGTATTTTCGCTGTCGACTACTACGACGCGCACCTCGAAACCCAAGCGAACCACGTCGGTGACGGTCGCCGACACGCCCAGACCGGGCTGACACAACTCAATGTCATGAGGGCGGCAGGCAACGCCATTGAGGGTGGTGATTGGGCCGAGGAATCCCTGGACAAAGTCGTTGGCCGGCTTGTCATACATGACGTCGGGAGTGCCCGCCTGCTCAATGCGACCTTCGTTAAGTATCACCAGTCGGTCGGCAATCTCCATGGCTTCGGCCTGGTCGTGGGTAACGAGGATGGTCGTCACACCCAGGTCACGTTGCAGCGAGCGAACCCAACTACGCAACTCGCCGCGCACCTGGGCGTCCAGGGCGGCGAACGGCTCGTCGAGCAGCAGCACGTCGGGCTTGATGGCGAGGGCCCTCGCGAGCGCCATGCGCTGGCGCTGTCCGCCGGAGAGCTGGCGCGGGTAACGGTCGGCGAAGGCTTCGAGACGCACGAGGTGTAAGAGGTCGTCGACTTCTTGGCGCATCTGGGCCTTGGGCACCCGTTGGACCTTGAGGCCGTACGCCACGTTGTCAAAGACGGTCATCTGGCGAAAGGGGGCGTAGTCCTGGAAACAGAAGCCAATATGGCGATCACGTGCGGGCACGTTGGTCACGTCCCGGCCGTCGAGTTCAATGTGTCCCTTATTGAGCGGCTCGAGGCCCGCGATGATGCGCAGCAGCGTGGACTTGCCCGATCCCGATGGCCCGAGTAACGCGGTCAGCGACCCCTGGGGCACCTCGTCGCTCACGTCGTCGAGCACGAGATCGCGACCGAAATACTTGGTGACTCCACTAAGCAAGATACTCATTGCGTTTCCTTTCACGGTGGCGGGCGACGCCCAGAATTAAGAGCAGCACAATCGAGGTGAGCGCCAAGAGGACGGCGCCCACGAAGCCTTGATAGGTATTGAAATTGTCGAAGTTGGCGCCAATGTCGAGCGTCAGGGTTTGGGTCACCAGTGCGATATTGCCCGAGACAATCAACACCGCGCCGTACTCGCCAATCACGCGCGCCAGGGTGAGTGACACGCCGTAGGCGGTCGCCCACGTGATCGAGCGCAAGGTGATGGTGAAGAAGATCCGAATCGGTCCGGCGCCGAGCGTCGATGCCGTCTTTTCCTGGTGGTCCCCCAGTTCGCGCAGTAGGGGAATCACCTGGCGTGAGACGAGCGGCAGCGACACGAAGATCGACGCCATCACGATGCCCGGGAAGGAGAACATAATCTGCCAGCCCAGTTTCGCGAGCGTTGATCCGAACCAACCGCCCTGGGCGTAGACCAACTCCAGCACCAGGCCCACGATGATCGGCGAGATCGCGAGCGGCACGTCGATGATGGTGTCGAGCACGCGCGTAAAGCGCGACGGGTGGCGCACGATCCACAGCGACGCGCCCACGCCGAAGATCACGTTGAGCGGCACGGCCACCAGGGCCACCAGCGCCGTCAGGAAGATGGCGTGGTCCATCCCCTGGTCGCGCATCGCCGTCCAGAAGGCGCCCAAGCCGTGGATGAAGGCCTGTTGGAAGACGAAGACCAATGGCAGGCCGACGAGTAGGCCGACGTAGCCAATCACCAAGGTCCGTAAGGTCAACGTAGAGCGGGTCACGCGCGGTGCCTCGCCAGTCGCTGGGCCGTCACGTTAAAGAAGATCAGCAGCGCCAGCGCGATGATGAGCAGCGCCACCGCGACCGAGGCCGCGCTGTTGGTCTGGTCAGAGACCGCGAGTGAGTAGATGTAAGAGCTCGCCACTTCGGAGCGATACGGCAGGTTGTTCGAGATGAACACCACCGAGCCGTACTCGCCAATCGCGCGGGCGAAGGCCAAGCCCGTGCCCGTGAGTATCGCCGGCATCAGGGCCGGCAAGGTAATGGTGCGAAACACTCGCGCCGGCGAGGCGCCCAACGTGGCCGCGGCGGACTCGGCACTGAACGTGAAGGACTCCAGCACGGGCTGGACGGAACGAACGGTGAAGGGCAGGGTCACGAACATGATGGCCACGGTCACGCCAATCCACGTGCCGGTGATATTGACGTGGAACGGCGACAGCGGTCCGTAGAGCGTGTAAAAGATCACACCGGCGACGACGGTGGGCAGCGCGAACGGCAGGTCAATGATGGCGTTGAGAATCGCTTGACCGGGGAAACGGTCACGCACCAGCACCCACGCCGTGGCGAGTCCGGCAACGGCGTTAACGGCCGAGGCAATGAAAGAACACAGCAGCGTGAGTCGCAGCGCGTCAAGCGACTCCTGCTGCGTGACCGCGTGCCAAAAGGAACCCAATCCCTTGTTAAAGGCGTTGGTGACCAGTGCCGCGAGCGGGATCAACACCAGCAAGCTGAGATACGTGACCGCCAGGCTCTTGGCGGAGCCTCGACCAAGCGCGCTGGCCGCCCGGACGCCACGAAAGTGCCGCCACGCGTCTGGCGGCACTTTCGTGCTGGTGGGCGGGGGCGGTTTAGGCGGTGCTGCCAGCAAATTTCTCCAAATATGTCACGATGCCTGAATTGGGATAGGTGGTGCTATTCGCGGGGAATACCACCGTCGGCGAGAAGAACTCGGGATTCACCGCTGGCCAACCGCCCAAGCTCTCGACGGTGATGAGGTCGGTCGACTTCTTAAACGAAGCGAACTTGCTCTCCGTGCTCGCCCAGACGCTCTTGAGCACCGACCGGTATCCCAGTGAGGCGAGGGCGGTCTGTCCGGCCGCAGAGAAGAGGTATTGGTAGAAGGCCACCGCGGACGGATTGGTGACCCCGGTGTAGGTGAGGGCAATCGGGTTTTCGATGAGCAAGGTCTGGGGCGGCGTCACGATCTGCAGCTGGTCGCCGGCCGCGATCGCCGCGTCGATGTCGTCTTCGTAGTCAATCAGGACGTTGCCCGTGCCCGCGATGAATGCGGCCAGGGCGGCCGAACCACTCGTCGGTTGGGCGACGGTGTTTGCGATCAGCGCCTTCAAGTAGTTCTGACCTTGCTTTGGCGACCGGCCAATCGCGATCTGCGCTGCGTATCCCGCGAGCAGGTTCCAGCGAGCGCTACCCGAGGTGACGGGGTTGGGGGTCACCACCTGGACGCCGCTCTTGGTGAGCGAGCCCCAGTTCTTGATGCCCAACGGATTGCCGGGGCGCACCGCGAAGGCGACCACCGAGTCGGTCACGATGCCGGGTGTGCGGTACGTGGTCTGCGCCTTCGTTAAGCGCAAGGACGCGTTCACGCCACCGAGCGTCAACTCCTGGCTCGCCCAACTGGGGGCCACTCGCCCAGCGGTGACAAGCGTCTGCAAATTAGGTTCGTACGAAAGATTGACAATATCGGCGGGTTGCCCGGCGACGACGTTGTTGGTCTCGGTGTCGGACGCACCAAATGAGTTAGTGAAGGTCACACCCGCGCCTGCCGGCGTGGCTTGAAAATCAGTTTCGAGCACCTTGTACGCCGGCCCCACCACGGAATAGCCAACAACATTGACCTTTGTCGTGGCCGCCTGAGCCGGTTCCAGCGCCAACGACGTGAGTGGCAGTGCGGCAGCAGCGCATACGGCTGCCAGTTGCTTCCACTTAGAGGAACGGAGGTGCATTGGTTGAAACTCCTTTTTCTATATCCTAGTAACTCACTAGAATTTATTGAAATAGTAGTGTATCAACTCCTGCACAATGCAACATGCGTTTTGGGATCTTTTTTGGCCCTGTTTTCTCTATGAATACGGGGCTCTTAGGAGAACCTCACCAGCACTCCCCCGAGGTTCACGTTCCGGATCTCGATGGTGAGAGTCCCAAACCACCATTGCCACGTTGCGCGATGCTGCTTCGTGCCACCAGGTCACCCCGCGCAGCCAACAGCGAGAGCCGCGATGGATTCTTCGAGTTCACTGCGGCCACCATCAACAGCGGCCCCCGGTCACGAGGACCGGGGGCCGCTGTGATCTAACTACTCGTCGGTGCTGCCACTCGACTCCATCAGGCTGGCGATCTGGTTCACGACGGTGGGGTCCATCAGCGTCGTCACGTCGCCCAGGGACCGATTCTCCGCGACGTCGCGCAGCAACCGGCGCATGATCTTGCCCGAACGGGTCTTGGGTAGTTCGGGCGTCAAAATGATCTGTCGCGGCTTGGCAATAGGACTGATGGTCTTAGAGACGTGTTGACGTAACTCTTCTATCAACACGGCCTGGTCCTTGTTGGCCTCTTCCGCCGACAACTTCAGCGTGACGAAGGCCACGATGGCTTGACCCGTCATCGCATCCGACGCGCCCACCACGGCCGCTTCGGCCACGGCCGGGTGGCCCACGAGGGCGTGCTCCACTTCCGTCGTCGACAGACGGTGGCCCGAGATGTTCATCACGTCGTCGATTCGTCCCAAGAGCCAGATGTCGCCATCGTCGTCGCGTTTGGCGCCGTCGCCGGCGAAGTACGAGCCCGGAAAGCGGGTCCAGTACGTCTCCTTGAACCGTTCGGGGTCGCCGTAGATGCCGCGGGTCATCGAGGGCCACGGTTCGGTGATCACGAGGTACCCGCCCTCACCGTTGCCGACCGAGTTGCCTTCGTTGTCCACGACGTCGACGCTGATGCCCGGGAAGGCCTTCATTGCGGCCCCCGGTTTGGTCGCCGTGATTCCGGGCAGGGGCGTCACCATGATGGCGCCGGTCTCGGTCTGCCACCACGTGTCGACGATCGGACAGTTGCCGCCGCCAACGTAATTGCTGTACCAGATCCACGCCTCGGGATTAATGGGCTCGCCCACGGTGCCCAGGAGGCGAAGGCTCGAGAGGTCGCGACTCTGAGGTAATTCGTGGCCCCACTTCATGAGCGTGCGAATCGTGGTCGGCGCGGTGTAGAGGATGGTGACCTTCTGGGCCTCGATGATTCGCCACCAACGATCCTTACCGCCCGAGTCCGGCACGCCCTCGTACATGACCTGGGTGACACCGTTGATGAGCGGGCCGTAGACGATGTAGCTGTGTCCCGTGATCCAGCCAATGTCCGCGGCGGTCCAGCTGATATCAGATTCTGGTTTCACGTCGAAGATCAGGTTGTACGTCGTCGCCGCCTGGGTCAGATAACCACCCGTCGTGTGATAGATACCCTTGGGCTTGGCGGTCGTTCCCGAGGTGTACATGATGAACATTGTTTGCTCGGCCTCGAAGAACTCGGGCGTGTGCTGATCACTCTGGCGCTCGACAATCTCGTGCCACCAGTTGTCGCGACCCTCCACCCAGTTGACGTCGCCACCGGTGCGTCGTACGACCAAGACGGACTTCACGTTGGGACAACTCTCAAGCGCCTCATCAACGGCTGGCTTGAGCGGCGCTGGCGCGCCGCGGCGAAAGGCGCCGTCCGAGGTCACTACGAACGTGCAGTCCGAGTCCAAGATTCGACTTGACAGGGCGTCGGCCGAAAAGCCGGCGAAGACCACCGAGTGCACCGCACCCAGACGCACGATGGCGAGCAGGGTCACCACGGCCTCGGGGATCATCGGCATGTAGACCGCCACTCGGTCGCCCTTCTTCACGCCTAACTCGACCAGCGCGTTGGCCGCCTGGGCCACCATCTTCTGAAGTTCCGCGTAGGTGATGGTGCGCAACTCACCCTCGGCGTCACCGACCCAGTAGTACGCGACCTTGTCACCGCTCCCGGCTTCGACGTGTCGGTCAACGCAGTTGACGCTCGCGTTGAGCGTGCCGTCGCTGAACCACTTGGCGAAGGGCAGGTCCCATTCCAGGGTCTTGGTGGGAGCCTTCTCCCAGGTCAGGCGGTCTGCCTGCTTTCGCCACCACGCGAGATGATCGGCGTCCGCCTCCGCGTATATCGACGGTTGGGCGTTGGCGTTCTTAGCAAACTCCGCGCTCGGCGCGAACGTGCGCGATTCGGCTAGCCATGCTTCAAGCTTTGCTTCGGTCATAATGTCCCCCACTCGTAAAATCACAATTCCCTTGTTCAGGGATAACAAATAACTACTTCTTCACGTTCGAACAGTAACGCCCTCGTCCCCATCGCGCCAACAGCGCCCGAGCCGTGTGGCTGGGCGCTGTTGGCAGTTGGGTCGGTGCAGAGCACCGGCACATCTGGTTAGCCGTTAAGCGGACCAACTGGGAATACAACTTTGCCGTGCGTCTCGTTCACCACGCCCGCCATTGAGCCATACCAGGCCAGCAGCGCCGTCACGATTCCGAGGTAACCACCGGCCTTCGTCATGCCCGAGTGACCGGCGCCCCAGGCGCCGATAGTGAGAGCCGCGAAGGTCAAAGTCAGGAAGACGAACACGCTGGCAACCACCGTGTTGGTCTTGAATGACGCAATGGTCATGTACGCAGTAAATATGGTCCACGACAGTAGGAAGACTCCGAGCTCGTCCGTTCCTGGTGCCCCGGCCTTGACAATGAGCCAGAAGGCGATCCAGAACGCGCCGTATGAAGTGAACGCGAGCGCACCAAAGGTGTTCTTGCGCATGAACTCCCACATGCCAGCGGCGAACTGAGCCGTGCCGCCGTAAATCAAGGCGAGCGCTACAGCAGCTCCGACGCCTCCACCCTTGAACCAGCCCGCGTTCGCGGAACTGAGACAGAAAGTGGTCATGGCAAATGCGGCGAGACCTAACGGTGCCGGATCTGCAACTTTATGTTCCATTAATAAACCCCCCATTAAATTCACTACGAGCCACCGGGTTGATGACCCATCCATGATTAAACACCAACTTGAACCCTTGTGGGGGCAGATAAATAGCATTTTGTGAAGGAATTCACGTTCTACACCGATTTACCATTGAGTAACCAACGTCGCTGGCCATATGGACGATGAAAAGAGCTGCCATCCAGGACCTTGGTCCGACAAGATTTAAAGTTTCAAGTTCACATTTAATCGAGCGCGCGACGAAACGACGCGATGAAACTCTCAACCTGGGACGCATCCGCACCGTCGAGAATGAGGCGCACGAGGGCCGAGCCCACGATGGCGCCGTCACTCACGAGCGCGGCGTCGTGCGCCTGGGCGGGCGTCGCGATGCCGATGCCCACGAAGGTTGGCGTGTCGCTGACCGCGCGCACTGATTCGACGACACGTTGCGCGTCACCGATGTCCGCGGCTTCTCCCGTCACGGCCATGCGCGCCGACGCGTAGACAAAGCCCTCGCTGGCCTTCACCACCGTCGTCACCCGTGCGGTTGACGTCGACGGGGCAACCAAGAAGATCGTCGCCACGTCGTACTCATCACACGCAACCTTCCACGCATCGGACTCTTCTATGGACAGGTCAGGCACGATGGCGCCGCTAATGCCACTGGCGCTCAGTTTGCCCGCGGAGCGAGTCAGACCGTAGTGGTGGAACATGTTGTAATACGTCATCGCCACGAGTGGAACCGACGCGCTGAGCGAGGCCAGATCAGCGCACAGGGAGTCGATGGTGGTGCCAGCCTCTAACGCGCGCAGGGCCGCCTCTTGGATGACAACGCCGTCGATCATGGGATCGGAGAATGGGATGCCAATCTCCACGGCGTCCGCACCCGCCTGCACCGCCGCTTCGACGTGTCGCACCCAGTCGGGCGTCGCGCCCGCCACGAAGTACGGCACCAGCACCTTGCGGCCTGAATCACGCAGGGCGCGCAACTGAACCTCGAGCGATTTCACGATTTGCCGTCCAAGAGCGCGCGCACCTGGGCCACGTCCTTGTCACCGCGTCCCGAGAGGTTGAGCAGGACCGTGGCGCCGAGCGGTATGGCGTGACCGGCCTCGCGCGATATCCACGCGACCGCGTGGGCCGTTTCGAGTGCGGGGATGATGCCCTCTAATTCACTCAAGAGTTGCAGGGCGCCGATCACGTCCTCGTCGCCAATCGCGTAATACTCGGCGCGACCGCTGGCCGCGAGGTACGCGTGTTCGGGACCGATGCCCGGATAATCCAGCCCCGCCGAGATGGAAAAGGCCTCTTCAATTTGCCCGAACTCGTCCTGCATGAGCAGTGATCGCATGCCGTGCAGCACGCCCGGCGAGCCCTTGCCCACCGCGGACCCACCGGCTGCCTCAATACCAACGAGTCGCGACGCGGCGTTGGCGAAACCGGCGAAGACGCCCGCCGCATTGGACCCGCCTCCCACGCAGGCAACCACGAGGTCCGGGACACCGACGCCGAGTTCGTCAAGTTGTCGAGCTGCCTCGTGGCCAATGATGCTCTGCATCTCGCGGACCATCCATGGAAAAGGGTGTGGACCCATGACGGATCCTAGGCAATAGTGCGTGGTCGCGACACACGTGACCCACTCGCGCATGGCTTCATTGACCGCGTCCTTGAGGGTCCGGCTTCCCGACAGGACCGGGACCACGGTGGCACCTAGGAGCTCCATGCGAAAGACATTGAGGGCTTGGCGCACCGTGTCCACCTCACCCATGAAGACGGTGCACTCGAGACCCAGCCGGGCCGCCGCCGTCGCGGTCGCCACGCCGTGTTGTCCCGCGCCCGTCTCGGCGATAACGCGACTCTTGCCCATCCGCTTTGCGAGCAGGGTTTGGCCGATGACGTTGTTGATCTTGTGCGACCCGGTGTGCGCCAGGTCCTCGCGCTTGGCGTAGACGCGAATGCCAAGTTTCTCCGAGAGACGCTCGAGCGGCGTCACCGGTGTGGGCCGTCCCGCGAACTCTCGCAGAACCCGTTGGTACTCCTCAATGAAGACCGGGTCACTCCACGCGTCGACGAAGGCGGCTTCTAATTCGAGGCACGCGGGCATCAAGGCTTCGGGCACGAAGCGACCGCCGAAGTCACCGAAGTGACCACGCTCGTCGGGTGAGCCCATGAAGCGCGCACTCTCAGTCATGCGGTTCCTCTCGATCAAAGTACGCCCGGGCGTTCGTCACGAAGTCTTTCACGTTCGACGGATCCTTCACTCCCGGCGAACTCTCCACTCCCGAGGAGACATCAACACCCCAGGCCCCTGTTTTCTCCGACACGTCGACCACGTTGAGCGCGTTGAGTCCACCCGCGACTATCACGGGACGCGTGAACTGGCGTCGTGCGAGTTCGTGCCAGGAATGGGTCTGACCGCTACCCGGAGCGGGTCCGTCGATAAGAACGGCGTCGACATCCGTATCGTCAAATTCGTAAAACTCGTCACTGCCGATCGACAATGCCTTGATGACGAGCACCGCACGATCTCGAAGTGACCTCAATAACTCGTCGGACAGTGGCCCGTGAATTTGCGCCGCGTCAACGTGAGTGGCGTCGAGAGCGTCAACGACGAAATCGTCGGGATCGTGACGAAAGACCCCCACACGCAGTAGTGAACCTCGAGTAGCGCCGGCAATCTCGCGGGCTTGTTCGACGGACAACTGACGCACTGAGTGAGCGAAGATGAGTCCGATGGCATCGGCGCCCGCATCGAGGGCGACACGAGCATCTTCTATGGAGGTGATGCCGCAGATCTTGACGAAGGAGCTGACGTCGTCGAACCTAGCCACGGTGGGACTTCGTCACTGACGCGAACGATCGCACCGCGGATGCAGGATCCGGTGAGCGCACGAAACTCTCGCCCACCAGGACCGCGTCGAAGCCGGCGTCGCCCGCGCGTTGCACGTCCTCGCGCGATGTGAGGCCAGATTCAACGACCGTCACGACGTTGCCTGGCAACGCGTCAATCACCGAGGCAGCCGCGTCGGAACTGACGTCAAAGGTCCGCAAATCGCGCTGATTGACGCCAATGAGACGTGCACCGAGGTCCACGGCCCGCCGAGCTTCGTCGTGGTCGTGCACTTCTACGAGCGCGTCGAGTCCACACTGCTGGGCAACCGAATGAAAGAGCGTCAGTTCTTCGTCGCTCAGTGCAGCCACGATCAAGAGCACAGTGCTCGCGCCCATCAGAGCGCCGTCAATCACGTCGTTGACGCTCACGGTGAAGTCCTTGCGCAGCAGCGGCAGCGACGACGACGCTCGCACCTGCGCGAAGTCCTCTTCGGAACCCGAGAAATGGGGGCTTTCGGTCAGCACCGAGATCGCGCTCGCGCCCCCGACCTCGTACTCGCGAGCGAGTTGCGCCGCATCCAGATGCTCGTCGATCCAGCCCTTGGAGGGCGAGCGCCGCTTTACCTCAGCGATGACTTTGACGTGCGGGTCCGCCGTCGCGCGTAACGCAGCGATCATCGAAGGTCCGGAGTAGTGCACGCTTCCCAACCGGTCCTGCCAGTTGCGCTCGTCAGACTTGGCTCGCTCTCGGTGATAGCGCACGATGTCGTCCAAGTAGGTCGGCGTCATCCACAAATGGTAGCGGTGGTACCTGCCCACAACGTTCCCGACTATCTTGTCGCTATGTCATTCGAGAATCCAGGGCGCAGATTGTGACCACGTCGTTTTCCATTGACGTGCTCAATCCCCTCGTACGCGGCACCGACCTCGAGCGCGAGCAAGCGCGCGATGCACTCCAGGAGATTCTGAACGGCGAGGTCGACGGTCTGTTGATCGCCAGTTTCCTCACCGCACTCACCGCGAAGGGCGAAACGGCTGACGAAATGACGGGATTCATCGACGCAATGATTACGTCGGCCCACACGTTTCACATCGGGCCTGACGCGATTGACATCGTCGGCACTGGTGGCGACCAACTGCATACCGTCAACATTTCGACGATGGCGTCTCTGGCGGTTGCCGGATGCGGCGTGAAGGTAGCCAAGCACGGCAATCGGGCGGCCTCCTCGTCGGTTGGTTCAGCCGACCTCTTAGAGGCCCTCGGTGTTCGCCTCGACGCGCCCGCCGAAGTGGTCGAAGCGTGCGTCGAGGGCGCCGGCATCGGCTTTCTCTTCGCCCCCACCTTCCACCACGCCTTGGGTTATCTCACACCGATCCGCCGTGCCCTTGGTTTTCGCACGATCTTTAACGTCCTGGGTCCGCTCGCCAACCCCGCGCTCGTTGAACGCGCGCTGATCGGCGTCGCCCAGCACCGGCAACTCGACGCGATGTCCCAGGTGTTGCGCACGCGCGGCATTCGGTACGCCATCTTGGTCAACTCTGACGACGGTCTCGACGAGCTCTCCCTGGGCGCGCCGTCGACCTTGCACACGGTCACCCCCGAAGAGGTCACCGTGCGTCGCGTGGAGGCGGCCACCGAGCTGCGGCGCCATCACCCCGCCGCGTCATTGCGCGGTGGGGACACGAAGCAGAACGTCGACGTCGTGCACAGGTTTCTTAAGGGCACACCCGGGGCGGTCTTTGACGTCGCGTGCGCCAATGCGGCCTTGGCCCTCATCGTGGCTGGTCGGACCACGTCGCTCGAAGAGGGATTCGATCTCGCGAGCGCCAGCGTGCGCGAGGGTCGGGCGGGCGCCGCGCTCAACAGCCTGATATCGATTTCGAACTCTTAAAGCAGTCGGAGTTCTTCCTTGTAGCGGTGCGCGTTGGCCACGTAGAGTGCCGCGAGCAGTGCGACTTCTTCGGGCGAACTGAAATCCATTCTGATGCTGGCCGGTACACCCATCGCGGCGGCGTTGGCGGGCACCTCCATCAGGTTGCGCACGACCGCGCCGGCCGCAACGGTCGCCCCACTATGGATGACCGCCTCGTGCAGCACAATTGAGCCGTTGCCGATGAGCGCCCGGTCGTGCACCACGCACCCTTCGAGATGGGCGAGGTGGCCGATCACGCACTCGTTGCCAATGACCGTCGGGTAGTCGGCCACCGCGTGGATCACCGAGCCGTCCTGGATCGACGTGCGTTCGCCGACGATCACGGTGCCGTAGTCACCGCGCAGCACCGCGCCCGGCCAGACCGACGATAAGGCGCCGATTCGAACGTCGCCGATCACCACGGCGTCGGGATGCACGAAGGCGTCGGGATGAATGGTGGGCGTGCGATCACCGAGGGCGTAGACGGGCATGTTTCTCCTTAGTGGCTTAGCCAAGAAATTAATTGATAGATGCGCCAGATCACGTAGATGATCGTGACCACGATGAAAAACCGCCAGCGCCACGGGATTTTCTCCCTGGGCGGCTCAACGACGGTATTGCCGCAGATCTCGCAGACGTCGCCCTCAACGGGGCGGTCGCAGGTTTCGCACCAGAGGGCCATTACTCGACGCGCACGCGCACGCGAATCGGCTGAGAACCCAGCTCGAATCGTTCGCGCAGTGACCGCTCCACATAACGCATGTACGTCGCCGGCAGTCGCCCAGAGATGAAGAGCGTGAAGGTGGGCGGCTCTATCGCGCCCTGCACGGCGTAGCGAATCTTCCCGGTCGGGGCGGGCTGTTTGATCTGCAAATCCCGGATCGCCCGATTAAGGGCGCCCGTCGGCACGCGCTTCACGTAGTCGGCGGCCGCGATCGACAGCGCCGGCAGTATCCGGTGCACGCCTTTACCCGACGTGGCCGTCGTCTTCATCACCGGAGCGTCGCCTAAGAAGGCCAGTTTCTCACCCACGGTCGCGAGCACCGAGTCACGTTCTTCGACGCTCACGAGCTCCCACTTGTTGAGGATGACCAACGAAGGACAGCCGGCCGCCGAGATGCGCTCGGCCAGTCGTTGGTCCTGACCAGTGGCGCCAATGGTCGCATCGATCACCAGGATGGCGATGTCGGCGCGGTCGAGCGCGTCCAGGCTGCGCAGGACCGCGTAGGTCTCTAACCCCGCCTCGGTCTTGGCCCGTCGGCGCATGCCGGCCGTATCGATGAACCGGATGAGCCCCACGTCGGTCTGGACAACGGTGTCGATGGCATCGCGAGTCGTGCCCGGCATGTCGTGCACGACGGAGCGTTCCTCGCCGATCAGTTGATTGAACAGGGTTGACTTGCCGACGTTTGGTCGACCCACGATGGCGACGCGTAATGCGCCGTCGTCGTCAGCGTCGGCCGCCTCTTCGACTTCGATCTGCTCGCCGAGTTGGTCAACAATGTGGTCGAGCAGGTCTCCCGTGCCGCGACCGTGCAGGGCACTGACGGTAAAAGGATCGCCGGCACCCAAGCTCAAGAACTCCCAACTGTTATTTTCGTGCTGGGTGTCGTCGACCTTATTCACCACGAGCACGACGGGACGCCCGCTGCGCAACGCCCAACGCGCCGCGTGCGTGTCCTCATCAACCATGCCGGTAGTGACGTCGGTCACCAAGAGCACCAGGTCGGCGGTTGCCAAGGCGGTCTCCGCCTGATCGGAAATCTTGCCCTCCAAGACGCTGCCCGTCTCGAGCCATCCTCCCGTGTCAACGACCTCAAAGGTCAGGCCGCGCCACTCGACCTCAACCGCCTTGCGGTCGCGCGTGACCCCGCGCTGTTCTTCGACCACGGCAATTCGCTTGCCGGCCAGGCGGTTGACCAGTGAGGATTTGCCAACGTTGGGACGTCCCACGATGACCACCTGGGGCTTTCTCACGTCGAGACCAGTCCCCTCGCGCGCACGGACTCGAGGGAGGACCGCAGGTCCTGGCCGGTGGTGCGAACCGTGATGACCGGGTGTGTGAGGTCCTCCAGCTCAAGGCCGTCGAGAAAACGACCCTCACTGAGACAGACGTCGGGCAGGAGCAGCACGGTAGACCGAGGAATGCCTTCGAGCGCCCGGTTGAGGTCCTGACCGGTCAAGAGCCCCGCCACCTTGATATTGCCTCCGAAGTAGTCGTTCTTTACCGAAAGGATCTTGACGTCGCCGTAACCGTGGTTGTCAAAGAGTTCGCGCAGGATCGGGGCGGCGTACTCCCCCGTGACGACCACGACGTCGTCGCCGTAGTGAATCGTGTGGTCCCCGCCGCGCGGCGCGCGGTACCCCAGCGCCGGGGCACCGTCCAC
>Ga0182030_10006628_pt1 | contig 24368 bp, 23 predicted proteins | sample 812S3MmetaG_FD_121299 | JGI IMG/M metagenome (GOLD analysis project Ga0182030, IMG submission 121299) | Permafrost microbial communities from Stordalen Mire, Sweden - 812S3M metaG (Illumina Assembly) | ecosystem: Environmental > Terrestrial > Soil > Wetlands > Permafrost | place: Sweden...
CAGACTTCTCGGCGCGAAGACCCGAAGCTTCTCTCTCGGATACTCCCGGAGAAGGCGATACAGGAGTTGCGCGCCGGCTCTGGTGTCGGAAACGGGCACATCGGCTATGTAAAGAAGCCGCGGCAATCGTTTCATGAAGGCACCCCAACATCGAAGTCACAGATCTGAGGGCCAACGCCGGACGGCGCCATCAAAAAGCTTTCCGTGCGCATCGCCTGCAGTTCCAGATCCGCCGGCGCCAGGAGAGGCACCATCGCCGGCAACGCATACAGCCGATACTGGCGCTCGCGCGCGAAGTAGTACAGCGCGTCATGGGATGTCTTGTAGGCTTTCAGGTTCAGGGGAGACCACTCGAGAAGCACGTAGGGTCGTGTGCGGGCCAGGCACTCCCCGGCGCCCCGCAGGACTTCTAATTCAGCGCCTTCCACGTCCACCTTGATAATCGAGACAGGAACTCTTCCCAAACGTTGCCACTCCAGATCGAGCGTGGTAACTTCCACCGTAGCCCGCCGCAGTTCCGCGGACCGCTCGGTGTGTCTCAGCCCGTCGTACAGGCCATTCGCTGGTGTCGAGACGCTAAACTCGGCGCGCCCCGCGGCGCCGGAAGCAGCCTTCTCGACGAGCTGCCAGCGCGCCTTCACGGCGCTGCCGGCGATAGTACGCTTCAGCCAGGGCAGCGCGTTGGGAGACGGTTCGAAGGAGACTACCCTGGAATCGGGCACGTCCTGCAGCACCGGCACGGCCATGAGTCCGAGGTTTGCGCCTACATCGAACATATAAGTGCCGGGGCGGCAGAGTTGCCGCAGCAGGCGAACATTGTCCGCTTCAAAGATGCCCTGGCAACACACGGCCTGGAACGCTACGCACCCTTTCGGAAAGTGAACGCGCGTCCCAAAATACGGAAACACGCCGGCTGGGCTATAAATTCGGTACTTAGCCCACTGGCGCAGAGTCACAAGAATCGCCTGCCCTGGTTACCCGGATGCGTTGGCTTCGACGACGGAACCGGCAATCCGGATGCGGCCGCATGACTGCGGTGGCTGACGATCAGTCCGTCGAAGCTGTAGGATTGCTCCGGGGTGAGGGAAATCGGCACTTGGTAATGATACTGCGACAAGAGCCTTACACAATCTTCGTGCAGCAGGTTTCCGTGCGTGGATAGAAAGATATAGTCGATCCTGCCTGATTCGAGGGATTTTCTCGCGCCTCGCAACATCTCCACTTCCGCGCCTTGTATGTCAGCGTGCAGAATCTGCAGTTGCCGGATTCCATGTGCCTGCAGAAAGTCATCGATGGAAACCGCGGATGGCTTACCCTCCGCTGACGCTTGACCGACGGCCGACTCGATGAAGGCAGCGGCACGCAATCCGTTCCTCTGAAAGTTCCGCCGGCCCGTCTCCAGGTTGGCGGCATTTGGTTCGATCAGCCAGGCGCTGCCGCCGGGTACGTCCCGGGCGAACCACAGGGAATAAAAGCCCCAATAAGCCCCGCATTCAACCATGGTCGCGCCCGGTCCCAGGCGCCGCAAGACATCGAGAAACACCAGTTCCTCCTGCGGTTCGTGGCTGCCGCGATTGCGCCGCAGGAGTTCGGTCAGATAGGTTCCATAGTAGCCATTCGCCAGAACCTGCAGGCCATTAAACATGGTTTGCCATTGCCCCGTCACCGTACCGGCGCCGGCCGTGCGCGGCAGCCGTTCATTGTCCGGGCAGGCCATCGCGTCGGCGATCCGAATGCGCCAGTGTTCCGCCTCCTGCAGTCGCTGAATATGCGCCCGGCGGGTGCGCAGGAGCTTCCCGCTGACGTTTGGCGCCAGCGAGAGCGCCACCCTTTTGATCCCTCGTCTTAATTCTGCCATTTGTCGAAGCCCTGTTAGTTTCTGGATTCGCTAAGGGCGACAAAGCGCGGGGCTGTCTCGGACCGCAGTGCCAGAGATCCATATCCGAAGTCCGATCGCAGGTCCCAGGCGCGCCCCTCGGGATTCGAGAATGCGACGTCAAATTCCAACGCCCGTGGTACGTAGTGGTCCCATCGGTTGTTGAGAACGGAAGTTGAAACGTCCAGGGAATAACGCCCCGAGGCGAGCAGGATGCCTCCCAGCCGCAGGTCATATCGGTACTTGCCAGCCGTGGATGGGAGGCATTCGCCATGGAATTGGTAAAGCGATGAGATGCCCACGCGATGTTGGTTTTCGTCCAGTACGATAAGCTCAATGGAAAGGCCCGGTGTTCCGTCAGTCTCGAACTCCACCCAGAATCGCATCGCTTGACCGGGAACATAGGCCCGCACTTTCCTGCCCGAGGAGTTGACCAGCGTCACGCCGAGGATTCGAGTATGCTTGCCACGCCCCGGAATTGCAGGGTTGTGATCCGCCAATGAAGAAGTCTCTATATAGGAAGTAACTACGTCTTTCGTTTCGCCCGCCTTCTGGACACGGCCTGCCGACAGCAGCAGTGCCCGCTCTGTAAGTGCGCTGACGGCGGCAAGGTTGTGACTGACGAATAGAACCGTTCTGCCTCGATCGGCGGCAACGGACTTCATTTTTCCGAGGCATTTCTTCTGAAACTCGGCATCGCCCACCGCCAGTACTTCGTCGACCACCAGTATCTCCGGATCCAGATGCGCAGCCACCGCGAATGCCAGGCGCATGTACATCCCGCTGGAGTAACGCTTGACCGGAGTGTCGAGGAAGTTCGCTACCCCGGAGAACGCCACGATTTCGTCGAACGCCCGGCGCGTTTCCACCCGCTTCATCCCGAGGATCGCGCCATTCAGGTAAATATTCTCGCGCCCCGTGAGTTCCGGATGAAAACCAGTGCCTACCTCAAGAAGGCTGGCCACCCTCCCGCGCAATTCGATCCGTCCCTCGCTTGGTTCCGTAATCCGGCTCAGTATCTTTAGAAGGGTCGATTTCCCCGCGCCGTTCCGCCCGATGATGCCTAGAACCTCGCCGCGCCTGACTTCAAAATCGACCCCCTTGAGCGCCCAGAAATCCTCGGTCCTAGCGCTTGCGGCCTTGGCCGTTCCGCGCAAGAAACCTGCCGCGGATTTGGTGACCCCCGTCACCTTGCGTCCGATCACGTCGCGCAGGGCCGTATATCTCTCGCGTTCGGCTCGATGCGAGAGGACATATTTCTTGCCGAGGCCCTCCACCCGGATTACCGCGTCGTCTCTCATGTCACAGGATGTCCGCAAAGGTCCGCTCCGTCTTGCGGAAGTACCAGACGCCGATCGCCAGGAAGAACGCCACCACTCCCAGGCTAAGAGAGAAACCCGGAAGGTATAACTGGCTCTGGCCCGCTAACAGCGACCACCGGAACCCGTCGATTACTCCGGCCACGGGGTTCAGGTTGTACAGCAGCCGCCATTTCGCGGGCACGACGCTGCTCGAAAAGCCCACCGGCGAGATGTACAGGCCGAATTGCACCAGGAAGGGAATGATATACCGGAAATCCCGGTATTTCACATTAAGAGCTGTGATGTACAGCGACGGCCCCAGGCTGGCCAGGATTCCGCACAGTACGAACAGGGGAAGGAACACGGCGCGCCAGTCCGGCAGGAAACCACGCCACAACATCAACGCCAGCAGCAGCCCGAGCGTAATCGCGAAGTCCACCAGCGCGACTACGATAGTCGCCGAAGGCACGATCAGGCGTGGGAAGTAGACTTTTCCGATCAGGTTGGCGTTCCCCACCAGGCTATTAGACGCCTCGCTCAGAATGGTCGAGAACAGAAACCAGGGCAGCATTCCGGCAAGCACCATCACCGCGTACGGCGCGTGCCCATCGGCCGGCAGTTTCGCGATGCGGCTGAACATCACGGTGAAGATCGCCATCGTCAGCAGGGGCCTGACCACCGCCCACGCAGCCCCGATAACGGTCTGTTTATAACGCACCGCCAGGTCCCTCCACGCCAGGATCAGAAATAACTCGCGGTAGGTCCAGAGATCCCGCCAATAGTGGCGCTCGGCTCGTCCAGCCTCCAAAACCAGCACAGTCTCGCCATTACTTCGCATCTTCAAGACTCTGGATTCGGTAACCTTTGTAATAGGTTCCATAGCAGCCGTGGTAGTAGTAGGCGTCGCTGGTGGAGGAAGTGACTTCGTTCAACACCAGCCCCAGAACGTTGGCGTGCAAACGGCGCAGTGTGATCAGCACCGCGTCCACCGCCTTACGACTGGTTTCGCCCGCCACGGCGACGACCAGCAGGCCGTCCACTGCCGCGGCCATCTGCAAGGGCTCCGAGAATCCCAGCACCGGCGGAGAGTCCACGACGATCAGGTCATACTCGCGCTCCGCTTCCGCCAGGATCTGCTTCAGGCTGCCGCCGATTAATTCCGCGCACTGGCTGGAGGAGGGCCCGGCCGGTAGCAGGGTCAGCCCGGGAGCGCTCTCGAACTGAATCAGGGTTTCGCGCCAGGAAAGGCCATTCAACAATACCGTGGACAGGCCGGTGCGCGGCGTCACTCCCAGTTTGCTGTGCACGCCCGGACACCGCAAGTCGCAATCGATCAGCAGCGTCTTATGTTTCTGCCGGGCGTGGGCTATGGCGAAGTGCACGGCAATGGTAGTCTTCCCTTCGGACGCCACTGCGCTGGTGAACATCACGCTTTTCAGGGGATGATCGGAGGTGCTCAGCAGGACGGAGTGACGCAAGGTGCGAATAGCCTCTTCGAATCCCGTGATCGAACCGGTAGCCGGCCCTTTGGTCCTTTCGGCCAAAGCCGTGCTTTGGTCCGCCCTGTTCAGGTTCGCTGGAATCAGCTTGCCCTTCCAGTCGCGCACCATCGGCAGGCTCGCCATAACTTCCGCCCCGAGAAACAATTGCGCCTGCTGGGGGTCGCGAATCGTATAATCGAGCTTATCGGTTGCAATCGCCGCAGCCATCCCGAGGAGCAGAGAAAACAGGAACGCCGCGGTTAGATTCGAACGAATGTCGGGATATACTGCTCCTGGGCTGGGCCGCGCCGGATCGGACAGGTTAATGGTATTGTTTTGGAAACCTGCGTTTATGCCGGCCTCTTTGATCTTGCGCACCAGCTCGTCGTAGATCCCGCGGTCCGCATCGGCCTCCCGTTTTAGCGCCGTATATTGCAGGGAACGCGTGTTCATGAGATCGAATTCGGCCTTGGTGTCGAGGAATTCTTTCCGGAGCATCTCTTCCCGCGCGAGCGCTTGCCGGTACTCCGTTTCCACCCGCCTGGCCGCGTTCAGCCGCGCGGTTTCCAACTGTTTCTCCAAATCCGAGATTTGCCTGGCCGCGGCGATGTACTGCGGATGCTTGACGCCCAGACTAGCTTGTAATTCACCCAGTTTTTGTTTGGCGTCCGTGAGACGGTCAACCAATCCCTGCAGCGCGCCGCCTTGTGTCGAAACCTGCAGCGATTCCAAGGTTCCGGACTGTACCGACCGCCAAGCCGACTCCTTCGCCATCCGGTCGCCCTCGGCAACGCCGTAGTCGCTGTTCAACTGGATCAGCCTCGCCGAAATGATGCTGGTCTTCTGCTCCGGATCGATCATGCTCAGGTCCTGCTCGAACTGAGCTAACTTCGCGGCGGAGCGGTCGGTTCGCGTCTTGAGCTCCTCCATCTGTTTTTCCATGAAGGTGGACAGGTCGGCCGTGGTGCGGTAGCGGACCTCGGACGCATAGTCCCGATACGAATTGGCGACCGCGTTGGCGATGTCGGCCGACAGGTTTGGGTCGGGCGACCGGTGGCTGATCAGCAGCAGGTACGTCCCCGGAACGCGCGTCACCCGTAAGCCCGCTATCCCCACGATCGCCTGCTGCGTCCGGCCTTCGCGTTCCCCGCCCAGGAGATGAAACTGTTCGACCACCGGGCGAAGCACCGAATCCGATTGGATCAGCTTCACCTGTGTAAGTAGAAACTGATCCGAGTCGTCTACCGTTGCCTGGGCGGCATCCTGTCCGACAACCGCCGTCGGCATCTTACGATCGATGTTGATCGTGGCGGTGGATTCGTAGATTGGGGTTATCCGCTTCGACACCACGAAGGTACACATCATGGCAAGGGTTACGAAACCCGCGATCTTCCACAACTGGCGGCGCAGGACCCAGAAATAGTGGGTGACGGGAACTGCAGGGCGCCCCGCTTCCATCTCCCCGACGCTTCTCGCCGCCCAAAGTACGCCGCCCGGTACCGGTAGGCCGGAGCCTCCTTGCGGTAGGGACGAACGGGATTGTTGTGCTGCCGTCATGCTTCAGCGCAGAGCCAGGTAAATGAACGCGGACACCGCCACTATCCCCAAGCCGCCGAGTACCTTGAGTGTCGATATGGTGTTTCGCCGGCGGGTGGCATCCGGAACATATAGGATGTCGTTGGCCAGGAGCGGTATGTCGGGCGCTTTGTGGTCTACTATCCCCCGCAGGTCCACGGCGATTTCGCTTCTGGAACTGCTTCCGGCCTCGCGCCGGAAGATGTACGCCTCTTTGGAAGCATACGGCGCCAACCCTTCGGACAGAGCAATCGCCTTAAACACCGTCGCATCCGACCCGTCTTCTACCGGCAGGCTGCCGGGCTTCCGGACGTTGCCGAACACATATACCTGGCCCGCTTCCGGAACGCGGATTTCTTCCCCACCCACCAGGACCAGGTTCGCTCTGGGGTCCGTCCCGTCAATCAAGGACTTCACGCGCACACGCCTCACCAGGCCGGAATTGCGGGCTCCCCGGTCATTTTCCGGACCGTCTCCGCCCTCCTGCCGCGCCGGACCGATCAGAATATCCGGCCCAGCCTCCGGCAAAACGCCGCCCGCCCGCGTAATCGCTTCCAGCAGCGTGACCGTTTCCACCGACTGAAACGTCACCGGGGTTCTCACCGCTCCCACCACGCTGATCGCCGCGCGCAACGGGCGATAGTACTCGGCCACGGTCACCGTCACAAACGGATCCACCAGGATCTCCTCGTTCTTCAGCGCGTCGGCAATGGCCTTTTCAAGCTGCCCCGGCGTCAACCCGTCGGCCTTGATCTTGTTCTGCAGCAGCGGCAGGCGAATCAGCCCCTCGGGATCCACGCGCAGCGTACGGGTAAGTTCGGGTTGACTGAGAACCGTGATCCCGACCAGATCGTTGGGACGGATCTTCTGGCTGGGCAAAATCGGCGTGCCGCGCGCAATCGCCGTGCCGGCCGGGGGATCTGCCGGCTCGCTCTGCGCCCACAAAGCGCCCGTTATTGCGCCGAGCAGTAACATCCCAACCCGGAAATTCACGCGTTCCTCCCGGTAAGCCCGTCCCTGGGCGGCATCTTCCGGCTCCTGAACGGCGCGGACCGAACGGATATGATCGGAGCGGACTTCAAAATATGGATTCGTCGCAAGCTTCCGCCCCTGCGAGTCCCAACTGAGCGGTCACTCAGTCGAGCATGCCACTGCTGTATCAGAATTCTTGCAGCTCCGGATTTGGCTTGGCCATTCGCCTGTTCGGCCCTGCCGTTCCCAGTTCTGCACCGAGCATGATATTGCTCTAGTAGTACGGCAGCGGGGATCGTCTCATCAATATCGGCCCAGCCTCCCGGAAAGCTCCAGCCCCGTGCCGGCGCCGCTTTGATCGCGGGCTTCTGCTCCGCTGTAACCGCCGGCGAGTCGGCGAAAATGAACAGCGCCGTTCCGCGCGCGCCACCAGGTCGAGCCGTTGCTTCGTCACGTCCCATCGGATATGCCGGCTCCCGTTGCTCAGTGGCCCCACATTCGGTACCATCGTCATATATGCCAAGCGCGAAGAAGATCCTCGCAAGCATGCGAAAGAGCGCCGGAAACTGGCGCATTGAGGATCTTCAAACGCTCGCCAGGCACTACGGTATTGCCTACCGGCAGAACGGCGCCAGCCATGTGTTTTTTACGTTCGACCCAGGGTACCTGCCAGTGCCCGCGCACCGGCCCATAAAGCCCGTGTACATGAAGCAATTTGTCGAACTGCTGGATGCCAGGCTGGCGGGCCGAAAGGACACAGAAGGATGAAGAAACAAGGGGAACTGGACCTGGACGCCTACCCATTCACGGTGCGGAAACTGGCGGCCGAAGAGGGGGGCGGCTACTTGGTGGAATACCCGGATGTACCGCTGTGCCGGTCGGATGGCGAAACCATTGAAGAGGCGATTGCAAACGGCCGGGATGCCCTGGAAGGCAGCCTGATGTGCTATTTGCAGGATGGGAAGCCGCTGCCGAAGCCCAGTTGTGGCCAGGCCTACAGCGGCACATTCCGCGTGCGCATGTCGAAAACTATGCACGCGCAGATTGCCGCCCGCGCCAAGGAGGAAGGCGTAAGCCTGAACCTGTTCGTGGTGGAGGCAGCGGCCGAAGCAGCCGGCAGGTACGAAAGTCCGGGCAGGATGGAAGCTCGCCGCGGTAAGCGGGGAACGCCGGCGAGACGCGAGAAGGTCGGAAAGAACACTCGCAAAGTAGCGATGCGCCGAAAGCGCGCCAAACGGGTGGCGTGAAGACTTCCCAGTTCGACTGAAGGCGGAGTCAGCGCGCGTAAGACCCCGGACCGGAGCGGCGGAAGATCGTCGATGACCGTGTTCCACACCGTTTCTACATCCACCCTCTCGTATCGATGCCGGCGCCAGTTGCCGATGCCCCGGATATTGTGCCATGGCAAGCCGGGGCAAAGACGGTCCCCATCCGCCCCGAGTCGCATCGCCGCCTCGCTGATGAGAAGCAGTTTGCGCTCGACCGCGGCAACCGTCTTCGGGTCTTGCCTGAACGCCTCGGAGTCCATTCCACGAATGAACTGAACGATCATGTCGATGCCGTCCAGGATATCTCGTAGGGAAAGTGCGGGTTCTCTAAAAGGCTAGGACTGCCTCACGCGAGGCCTTGGCGGCAACCGGTTCCTTGAGGCCTTTTGCCGGGGAAAGATCCACGCGTATACCCAGCATGTCCGTGAGACGGTTTTCAATGGCGACCATGTCCAGAAGCGACAGACGCCGCCAGGGATCGAATTCCGCTATGACATCTACATCCGACGTCTCGTGGATAGCCGTCCCCCGCGCGTAGGAGCCGTGCAAGAACAAATGCTGGATGCCGGCCGCTTTGAGCTCGCTCTCGTGTTCCCGCAGTTTGGCGATGATGGTGGACTTGTCCATGCCGCGATGTCACTTCCTATTTCCCCGCATCTCAAGCAGCGGCGGAAGACCGGCGCGCGCGCCTTGCCATGGATCCCGCCCCCCCTCACCAGTCCCGCCCAGTCCCCGCCCCACTACTCGTCGTACCACTTATAGTGCACGTCCTTGCCATCCAGCCGCCAGTGCTCCGGAATCGTGGTATCCATCCAATCCACCGCAGCCCCGACCTCATGCCCCCGGGCCGCCTCCGCCAGCGCCGCTTTGAGCGCCGGCTTCTGCTCCGCCGTGACCACCGACGGATCGGCGGAAATAAACAGCGCCGTTCCGCTGCGCGCCACCAGGTCGAGCCATTGCTTCGTCAAGTCCCATGGGATATCGCGCGTGATGGGAACGCAGTCGGCGTCCGCCGCGAAGAAGGCGTTGTTTTGCGCCAGCCGGAACGCCAGGGTGTTGACCCCCATTTTGCGCGTGCGGCTCCACTCGCGTCCACTGGTGTCGTCGCCGATCCGGTTCGCCTCCACCAACCCCGCCGCCAGGTGCCCGATGGTGTTGCATCCGATCAGCGCGGCATCGCCCGCGCCTTGGCGGATGGCGCGGTACAGGTCCAGAACGATTTCCGCGGTGGTCTTGCCGCGGTCGGCGAAATGCCATCCCGCCGGGGTGATCTCGGGGCCCATTTCGAAACCCCAGCGGCCGGTGAGATCGAAGGTGGAGTAATCGTGCTTGATCAGCTCGTAGCCCCATCCGCGGATGGTGGCGACGCTGGCGGCGATATAGGCGAGCGCCTCCGGAATGCTCGGGTCGAGGGTGATCAGCGAGCCTCTGGCCCGTCCGCCCGCCGGTGGCAGCCGCCAGCTTTCGGCCAGTTTTTCGGTGGTCAGCGTCGGCCGGGTCCAGATGCCGGGCCGCACGCCCAAGTCCTTCATCTGCCCGGCCAGAGCCGCCATGTCAGGATAGCCGCTTTGCGTCTGGCTCACCGGCCCGGCGCCATCGCGCGCGCCACCCCATCCCATGTCGAGCACCACGAAGGGACGGTTGTCCGCGCCCGCCGGCATGAGCTCGGCCATGAGCGCCGCGTCCTTCAGGCTGTTTGCCGCCGAAGTGTTCCGGCCATAGGCGTAATACCAGTTGTTGCTGCCGTAGATCGGTTTCGACGCCAACCGCGGCTTGGGGCACATGGCGCGGCAGAACGAGCGCGCCGCGGCCATCGGCGATTCGCCCGCCTGGCCCTGGTGAAACACGATGGTCGCGGCGTCCAGGCGCCGGTCCTTCAGTTCCACGCCGCCGCCGCCATTACTGACGTCGAGCCACAGCGTCGCTCCGCCGGCATCGGCCTGCCAGTAGCAGAGGGCGCTCGCGCCGGTCCTCACTCCGTACCCATACGTCCTTCCGCCGCCCGACGCCAGGAAGTACCACGGCATCAGCCGCTCGCCCACCATCCCGCGCCATTCCAGATCTCCGTACGACCGTTCCCAGGCGTCGCCCAGAAATCGCGATCCCTGTGGAAAATCGCCCCGCCAGCGCAATTGGATGCGCGTCAGGCGAGTTTTGGGCGCACTGACGCTGACTGCCGCGTTGGCAATGGCGACCTCGACATCCTCCCCTTGCCACCTTCCGCCTGCCAACATCAGGTGAATTCCGCCCCCGCGGCCGTCGCCGAACGCCACCACGCTCGATGGCTCGCGCAGAGGATTGGGCATCGCCGGCGCCGGCGTCCGTGCCGGCGATTGCGCCGCCGCGCCCGCGGCTGTGGCTGCTGCGCCCATGCCAAGTAGAAACGTCCGTCTTCCCAAATTTGTCATATTTGACCCGATTTGCTGCCCAGGACTCCCCTGGTCTATACTAAATGCTTGAGCTAAAATGCCGAAACGCACCTTTCAACCGAATAATCGTCACCGTGCCAAGACGCATGGCTTTCTCACCCGTATGGAAACCAAGAATGGCCGTGCGGTACTGTCGCGCCGCCGGGCCAGGGGCCGCAAGAAACTGACCGTCAGTTCCGAGAGGTAGTATTTCATCCCCGGTTTTCCCAAACGTGTACGCCTGCTGCGATCGAAAGATTTCCGGCGCATTTATGACCACGGAACCCGCTTCTCCGGGTCCCTGTTCGCGGCCTTTTGTGTGCGCGAAACAGAGCCGGACGGCCCTCATATCGGGTTTACCACACCTCGCGCCCTCGGGAAAGCCGTGGTGCGCAACCGGATCAAGCGGCGCCTTCGCGAGGCCGTCCGCCTGCAGCTCGATCGGTTGAATCCCCAGTGGTCCATCGTCTTCAATCCACGACGCAAAGCGCTCGATGCTCCCACGTCGGATTTGCAGCGGGAGGTGGAACGCCTGTTTCTCCGCTGCAATGGATCATAACGCGGTCGCTTCGCGTATATAAGTTTTGTGTCTCCCCCTGGCTCCCCTCGGCGTGCCGCTTTTATCCGACCTGTTCGGACTACATGCGCGAGGCTGTCGAGCGATACGGCGCGGCCAAAGGGGTTTGGATGGGATTGCGACGCCTGGCGCGATGTCATCCGTTTCATGCCGGCGGGTACGATCCCGTCCGGTGACGCCAGGTTCGAACGGAATTCACTGAATGGCCGAATCATCCGGGAGTAACCGAAGTTTGGGACAGCCGCCCGACCAGATGTCGACGGAAACGCGGCTTCTGATCGCGTTCCTCCTGATGGGCGCGATCATGTTCCTCACGCCCTACTTCTTTAAGTCGCAACCCCCTCCGCCCAACGCCAAGAAATCCACGAAGGCGGCTGAGACCGCGCAGACCGCCGCGACTCCCGCCGCCCCGGCGGAGGTGGAAAAGCCGCCGGCCGCCGAAACGGCCGAGGCCGCCAAGGCGCCCATCGTGCCCGTCATCCAGGCGCAGGCGGCGCCGCCCTTCGTCATCGATACGGACCTTTACAAGATCACCTTCAGCAACCAGGGCGCCAACGTCCGCGGTTGGCTTCTGAAAAAGTCGCTGGCCGACGGCAAACCGCTGGAGCTGGTGAATACCGCCACGGCGGTGGAAGACCCGTATCCCTTCTCTTTGTACATGGCCGACCGGCAGGCGCTCGCCAAGCAGCTGAACGCCGCGCTCTACCGGCAGACGGTCGACCCCGACGGGTTCGGCGTCACCTACGACTTTTCCGACGGCCACACCACCGTCCGCAAGACCTTCCGGTTCCAAAAGAACAGCTACCTGGTGCAGGTTACGAGCGAAGTCAACACCGGCAGGCAGCCCATCGACAGCATGATCGAGTGGCGCGCAGGCTTTGGCGACTTCACCCTGCCCAATCCCGCCTCCAAACAGCAGACGATTTACTTCGACGTCACCGCCGACAAGCTGCGCGAGCAGTCGGTGAGCACCGCCAAGAACGGACCGGTCACCAACAGCGGCGATTTCTCGTTTGCCGGCATCGAGGACGGCTACTTCACCGCCGTATTCCTGCCGGAGGGCAACGCCACCATGCGGGAGATCACGTTCTCCGATACCACCCGCACGCCGTTCATCGAGAAGCCGGCGCCGTACGTCGGCGCGGCCGTTTCCATGGGCGCGGTGAACCATTTCCGGGTTTTCGTCGGTCCCAAGGATTACGACCTGCTCAAGCGCGTCGACCCCAAGCTGCAACAGTTGGTCAATTTCGGCTGGCTGTCGCTTCTGGCCAAACCTCTCTTCCTGGTCGTCAACTGGTTCAACGACAACGTGGTGCACAATTTCGGCTGGGCCATCGTGGTGGTCACGGTGGTGATCAATTTCGCCCTGTTCCCGGTCAAGCTGTCCAATATGAAGTCGATGCGCAAGATGCAGGCGCTCAAACCGCAGATCGACGCCATCAACGCCAAGTACAAAAACGTCAAGATGACCGACCCCCGCAAAGGGGAGCAGAACCAGGAGGTCATGGACCTCTATAAGAAGTACGGCGTGAACCCCATGGGCGGCTGCGTCCCCATGCTGTTGCAGATCCCGTTCTTTTTTGCGTTCTACCAGGTCCTGAGGGTGTCGGTGGAAATGCGCGGCGCCAACTGGCTATGGATCCACGATCTTTCGCAGGCGGAACCTTCGGCCATCAAGATTCTGCCCATCGTCATGATCGTCAGCCAGTTTTACATGCAGAGCATGACCCCGCAGGCCAATGTCGACCCCAATCAGCAGAAGATGATGAAGTTCATGCCGCTGATCTTCGGTTTCATGTTCTACCAGTTTCCCAGCGGCCTGGTGTTATACTACTTGACCAGTAACTTGGTAAGTATGGGCCAACAGTTGTTCTTCAACCATACCGAGGCGGCGACGGAAGCCGCCCGTTCCGTGGAACCGCCCAAAAAGAAGATCGGCAGGAAATAACTCAGTGACTGAGCGAAAGTACTCTGTAGCTTCCATTGGCATTAAGATCGACGGGTTCTTGCAGTCCACCCTGGATAACGGCGGCTTTCAGGCCACCTACGAGATCCAGGACCAGCAGTTGTCCGGCGACGAATTCGAGACGCCCGATGTGTTGGTGAAGTTCTCGGGTCCGGACGTGGACCTGCTCCTTTCCAATCGCGCCGAGCTGTTGCTGGCGCTGGAGCACGTCACCATGGAACATCTGCGCATTCCTTCCGAGGACCATTCGCGGATTTCCTTCGACGCCAACGATTATCGCCTGCTGCGCATCGAAGAGCTGCGTCTGAGCGCGCTGACCGTGGCCGAAAACGTGAAACACACGGGCACGCCGTTTCGCTTCAACCCCATGAACAGCCGCGAACGGCGCGTGATCCACCTGGCGTTGCGCGGCGAAACCACGCTGCGCAGCGAAAGCTCCGGCAGCGGTCCGGGACGCCACGTGGTGGTGTACCCCGCCGGCATGGCCAGCCTGCCGGAAGTGCCGTACGTTCCGCCGCCGCGCAGTCCCTCCGGCCCGCCGCGCCATGACCGGGGCGGCCCGCGCCGCGACGGCGGGCGGCGCGACGGTCCACGCCGCGACCGCGGTGGACGCCCGGCGCGCCGGGGGTGAATCCGCACCGCGCGTTTCTGAGCCCCCGCCCGTTGCTGAGTCCCCGCGCGTTTCTGAGCCGCGCGCGTAAGCAAGCGGTCTACGGCGTCTGTGCATGCGCGCGTTTCTGAGCCGCGCGCGTTTCTGAGCCGCGCGCGTTTCTGAGCCGCGCGCGTAAGCAAGCGGTCTACGGCGTCTGTGCATGCGCGCGTTTCTGAGCCGCGCGCGTTTCTGAGCCGCGCGCGTAAGCAAGCGGTCTACGGCGTCTGTGCATGCGCGCGTTTCTGAGCCGCGCGCGTAAGCAAGCGGTCTACGGCGTCTGTGCATGCCGCCGATGCGCCGCATAAAGCTGGAGTAGCTTGATCCTGCAAGACACCATCGTGGCCATCTCCACCCCGCCCGGAAGGGGAGGCTTGGGAGTGGTGCGCCTCTCCGGCCGCGATGCCGCCAGGATCGCCGCGCACATTCTCCGCGGCGCGGTGCTGGAGCCGTGGCGCGCCAGCGTAGCGGAACTGCTCGACGCCGAGGGCCACGTGGTGGACCAGGTGGTGGTCACCTTCTTCCAGGCTCCGCGATCTTATACTGCCGAAGACCTGGTCGAAATCTCCTGCCACGGATCGCCCGTCATCCTGCGGCACGCCGTGGAGCGGGCTCTGGCCGCCGGCGCGCGCCTCGCCGAACCGGGCGAATTCACGCTGCGCGCTTTCCTGCTGGGGCGCATCGACCTGCCGCAAGCCGAGGCGGTCCGCGACCTGATCGACGCCACCACGCTCTACCAGGCGCGCATCGCCGCACAGCAGGCCGGCGGCTCGGTATCGCGGCGCATCGCTCCCCTGAAGGAGCAGTTGCTGGATCTGATCGCGCTCTTGGAAGCCGGCATCGATTTCGCCGAAGACGATGTCAGCGTGGCCGGGCCGGCGGAGATTCTGCGCCGCCTCGCGCCGGTGCGTGGCGCCGTCCGCCAACTCGCCGGGAGTTTCCAGTATGGCGCGGTGGTGCGCGAGGGCCTGACCCTGGCTCTGGTGGGCCGGCCCAACGTCGGCAAGAGCAGCCTTTTCAATCGCCTGCTGGAGCAGGACCGCGCCATCGTCACCGGCATTCCCGGCACCACGCGCGACCTGGTGTCGGAGACCGCCGCCATCGCCGGAATCCCCGTGAAGCTGTACGATACCGCCGGCATCCGCCAATCGGCCGAACTGGTGGAGAGCCTGGGGATCGAACGCAGCTATCAGGCGATGGCCGATTCCGACCTGACGCTGGTGGTGGTGGATCTTTCGCGGCCACTCGACGGCGAAGACCGCGCGCTCATCGCCAGGGCCGAATCGCAAGGCCGCTACCTGCTGGTCGGCAACAAGGCCGACCTGGCCGCCGGACCATCCCCGGATTCCGCCATCGCGGTCTCCGCCTTGACGGGCGAGGGCATTCCGCGCCTGCGCGAGCGGATTCTCGAAGCCATCGCGCCCCAGGGCGCCTTCGAGCGGGAGACCGGCTTCATCACCAGCCTGCGTCACGAACAGTTGCTGCGCGAATCGGCGGCTTACCTGGATAAAGCGGCCGCCGCGGTGGAAGCGGCCATCCCGCACGAGATGCTGCTGCTCGATCTATACGCCGCGCTGCGCCCCATCGACGCCATCACCGGCGCCACTACCGCCGACGACATCTTGAATCGCATCTTCTCGACGTTCTGCATCGGGAAGTAAGGGGGCGGTGGTAGTGGCGCATGCTCGCGCATACGCCGGCGACGTTCGCTCGCTCGCGGCTCGCCGGCAGCTTCCGAGCCACGACCGTGAGGGAGTGGTCGCTGCGAATCCTGCGCAGAGACCACTCGTTCACGGGCGCCCTCTGGGGCCGGCACGGTAACAGGCCTTTAACCTCCTGCAGCGAGATTTTTTTCGATCGGCGTTGAGCTGCGTTCATCGGCGGCCAATTGGGCCCGCGACCCTCACCAGTTTGCCGTCATCCCAGCGAAATACGGCGTCGAAACGCCGATCCCCGGGCGCATCGCCGTCCTTGGCGCGAGCCACCTCGATCGTCAAATCGCGATAGAACAGGCGCACCAGGAAGACCAGCGAAAACGTCTTGGCCGGAAAGGGATCGCTCTCGAAGAACAGGTGCGCTCCCTTGGGGACGGAAGGTTCCACGCGCCGCAACTGCGCGATCATCTCGCTTGTGGGCAGTTCCGCGCTGTCAAAAACCTGCATGGTTGTGCGGGATTCGCGTGCGTGCAGGGGCGCCAGCGCCAGCGCCAGCGCGAGAAACAAGGCTGCCGGCGGAATCGCCCGGGCGAACCTCTCGCGCAGCATCGTGAGCACGGTGGCGGCGTACAGAGCCCACCCCGCCAGGGGCAAATAGATGAAAAAGCCGGAATAGTGCGGCACGAAAATGAAGGGCAAAACGCTGAACAGCACGAAAAACCAGGCGAATAACAAGGGCCGCGAGCGCCGCCACAGCGCCAGCCCCAGCATCGCCGCCACCAGCAGGATGGTGTTGCCGTCGCGGAAGAAGTGGTCCCGGTAGAAAAGCACGTTGAGATACAGATGAAAGGCGTGCAGATACCGCGCCGGCGAGATGGCCGGCCGGTACAAGGGGTTGGCGGCCAGGCTTCCCGGACCGGTGAGTTTGCCCACCACATACGGGACGGTCACCAGCGCCGAAACCGCCGCGCCGCGACCTTCCTGCGCCAGCCATCTCGCCGAAGCCCGCAGGCCGCGCGCCGGTGGATGCCAGATCGCTTCATACGCGGCCAGGCACAGGGGCAAGGTAACGGCTAGTTCCTTGGAATTGAGCGCGCAGATGTAGAGCGCCAGGAACCAGGTCCACTGGCGCAGGTTCAACATCTTACCCGTCTGGCGAATTCCCAGGTAATAGTCGAACGCCGCGAAGTAAAACGCGAAACACAGAAGCTCGTAGATTGTGCCGGTGCTGTAGTAGAGATTCACCAGCCAGGCGTGATAGCTGGCGAGCAGGGTGGCTAGGAGCGCGATTTCGCGCCGTCCGGTCAGCCGCAGCGAGACCCGGTAGAGCAGCCACAGGTTTCCCAGCAGCAGCGCGAAACAGACGATACGGAACGGCATTGGACGGAATCCCAGGAGGCGATAAATGGCCACATACACAATCCCGCCCATGGGCCGGTAAGCGGTACTCCAGTAAGTCAGATTGCTGAGGACGAGCCGGGGGAATGAGGGGGTCAGGTGAAAGTTCAGGTTCATCAGGTCGTCGCCCGTGAACCGCGCCCGGAGTCCGCCGCCGGCGAACCAGAACAAGTAAGCGATCAGGAAGAGACCTGGCCCAAGGCGGGCCGCTAGTGCGCGCACTGCGCTCCATTATCGCCTATCACGGCAGCTTCCACAGAACGGCCGTTGCCGCCGGCCACGCCCGGGGGTGCCTAACCGTTTTCAGGAATGCACTCCGCTCGCTTACGCTCGCGGCTCAGAAAGCCTGGCGGAATCAACGCGACCGTTACCGAGCCGGGCCCGTCAGGGAGCGGTTACCGCCTCAAATCCCGAACCGTTTACGCACCCCACGCCCGGCTTTCCAAATCGGCTGATAGGGCTCTGCTATCATGGAATTCCCCCGCATGATTGTCACCGCCAACACTCTGCGCTTCGATTCCCTGTCTCTCGATAGCGGAGCCACCCTTTCCCCGGTGGAAGTGACCTACGAATCCTATGGCGAATTGAACGCCGCTAAGTCCAACACCATTCTGGTATTGCATGCCTTTTCCGGGGATGCTCACGCGGCCGGAATCAGCCCCGAAACCGGCCAGCCGGGATGGTGGGACAACATGATCGGCCCGGGCAAAGCTTACGACACCAACAAATATTTCGTGATCTGCTCCAATGTGCTGGGCGGCTGCCGGGGCACCACCGGTCCATCCTCCATCCACCCCGCCACCGGGTGTCCCTACGGCATGTCCTTCCCGGTGATCACCATCGGCGACATGGTGCGGCTGCAAGCTATGCTGCTGGACGCGCTGGGCATCGAACGGGTGTTGGCCGTCACCGGCGGTTCCATGGGCGGAATGCAGGCGCTGGAGTGGGCCGTGGCCTATCCCGCCCGCGTAGTGGCCGCCATCCCCATCGCCACCACCACCCGCCACAGCGCCCAGCAGATCGCCTTCAATGAAGTGGGGCGGCAGGCCATCATGGCCGACCCCCACTGGAACGCCGGCAACTTCTACGGCCAGGAACTGCCCGGCCGCGGGCTGGCGGTGGCGCGGATGGTGGGCCACATCACCTACATGAGCGACGACTCCATGCGCGAGAAATTCGGCCGCCGCCTGCGCGGCAAAGAGGCCTTCGGCTTCGATTTCGAAGTCGATTTCGAAGTGGAGAGCTACCTGCGCTATCGCGGCAACCAGTTCGTCGGCCGCTTTGACGCCAATTCCTACCTGTACATCAGCAAAGCGATGGATTATTTCGACCTGACCAACGGCAATCGGTCCCTGGCCGGGGCTCTGGAGGCCGTCCAGGCGCGCTTCCTGGTGATCAGCTTCAGTTCCGACTGGCTTTATCCCAGCTACCAGTCGCAGGAGCTGGTGCGCGCGCTACGGTCGCGCAATTGCGACGTGGCGTACGTGGAACTCGAATCCAACTACGGGCACGATTCCTTCCTGGTGGATGTGGCCGAGCAATCGAGCCTGGTGCGCGGCTTTCTGGCCAGCACGTTCGAGAAGCTCTCATGAGCGCGCAGACCGGCAGGAAGCAGGCCTTCGTGCGTGAGTTGCTGGGCCGCAGCGACTACGCCATCATCGGCGAAATCGTGGAACCGCAAACCAAGGTGCTCGACCTGGGCTGCGGCGAAGGCGAGCTGCTCGAATGGCTGGCGCAGACCAAGGGAGTGGACGCGCGCGGCGTGGAAATTTCAAGCGCCAAAGTGCAGCGCGCCATCGCCCGCGGAGTCTCGGTTTTTCAGAGCGATATCGACGACGGGTTGTCCGGCTATCCCGACCAGGCCTTCGACTACGTGATTCTCAGCCAGACGTTGCAGGAGACGCGCCATCCGCGCCAGGTGCTGCGCGAAATGCTGCGGGTGGGACGCCGCGGCATCGTGGCATTTCCGAATTTCGGCCACTGGCGGGTGCGCGTTTCGATGTTGACCAGCGGCGGAGCGCCGCGCACGCGACTCTTTCCATACGAGTGGTACGAATCGCCCAATATTCACTTTCTGACGGTCCACGATTTCGAAAATCTCGCCGCGCTGGAGGGCATTCAGGTCGATCGCCGTTACTTTCTGGCGGGCAGCAGGAAAGTGCGGACGCTGCCCAATTTGATGGCGGAAGTCGCGGTGTATCTGGTGTCACGGGGGTAGCTGGGGAGGCTGTGCCAATGACCGCCATCTATCTCCCTCCGGAGCCCTGCCCCGCTACGATCCCGGCGGGTCCGCCTCCCGCCGCCGGGGCATGGGAACAGTCGTTGACCCACTACCCGGAAGCGCGCAGTCAACGGTACGGTTGGCGCGTGACGCGGATCGCCGTCTCGCCAACCCGCAACGTAAAATCTGACGGAGCATGTTGACCGCTTCATGGAGACCGGCATCGCATCTGGTCGCTGCCGCAAAGCGAGGTGGTGCGCAAAGGCCCGCGGCTCCTCGGGCAGCGCGAGCGGGAAGACCAAGCCAAGCTCGAATGGCTCCGTGCCGCCGCCAAGAGAGGCTTCGACGCCGCCGGCAACGGCGACTACGTGACCCTCAGCTCCGATGAGCAGATCGACGACTTCGCCGCTCGGGTGCGCCGGGAAGCGGTCTCGAAATCGCCGATCGAATCAGGCCCCATCGGGCCGCGTGACCACGGACCGTATCCATACGATACATCCCGCGCCTCCCCGCTTCCGTTACAATCGCAATAGTGAGGACGTTCGTTGCGCTGTTCCTGGCCGCTACGTTCACCCAGGCAGACATTCCGATGACGTTGGTCTCGGAGGACGAAGCCGAGCCCATCCACAGCGCGATCATCCGCAAGGAGGCGTGGACCCAGGATCCCGTGCGCCGCCTGCGCACCGATGCCGACAGGCGCATGAGGGAGGGGCCGTGGAGCGTCACTGTGGACCGGCCCAAGGGTGTCGACCTGGACCCGCACGAATACTACAGCGAAGCCGTCTATTACTGGCCCAACCCGGACAATCCCACCGGTCCTTATTTGCGCCGCGACGGGCAGGCGAATCCGGCCCGCGTAACCGCCAATCAGATGGCGCTCGATGCCATGAGCGACGCGGTTTTCTCGCTGGGTGTGGCGTCGTTCCTGCTCGACAACCCGGTATACGGCAAACGCGCGGCTATCCTGATCCACATCTGGTTCCTCAATCCCAAAACCAGAATGAACCCCGACCTGGATTACGCGCAGTCCGTCCCCGGCGTCAACAACGGCCGCGGCGCCGGCGTGGTGGATGGCCGGGCCTTTGTGCGCGCCATCCAGGGCATGGAATTCCTCGAACAAACCAGCAATTGGGACGCCAAAGACCAGGCCGCGGTGCACCGCTGGTTCGCCGAGTATCTGCACTGGCTGCTCACCAGCGAGAACGCCACCGATGAGCGGAGGAGCGGCAACAATCACGCTTCGTGGTGGGCCGCCCAGGTGGCTGCCGTGGGCAGTTTCGTGGGCGATGCCAAGGCCCAGCAACTGGCCTTCAGCTTCTATAAAGACCACCTGCTGCCGCGCCAGATCATGCCCAATGGCAGCGCCCCCCGCGAAGAAATACGCGCCCGCTCGCTGCGCCTCTCGTCTTTGAACCTGGAGGCGTTCTCCCTGATTTGCCGCATCGCCCAGGTGCGCGGCGGTGGCGACCTGTGGACCGTCCGCGCGCGCAGCGGAGCCAGCATCGCCGCCGCGCTCGATTATCTCTCCCCATACCTGGACGATCCCAAAAAGTGGAGCCGGGAACAAGCCGGCGACATCCCTTACGATAGCCTGGACTTCCTGGCCTTTGCCGGCATGGGCCTGGATCAGCCCGAATACATCGCCGATTTTCGCAAACTGGAACGCCCGGATGACGCCTGGATCAGCCTGGTAGACCTGCTGGTGGGGCGCTTCGAAGCCGCCGCCCACCAGACGCGGCACTGAGACTCCCGTGAAAACCATCATCGAACCTTTTCGCATCAAGAGCGTGGAACCGCTGCACCACACCACGCGGCAGGAGCGCGAGCGCTACCTCGCTGAAGCCGGCTACAATCTCTTCCTGATCGAGGCCCGCCACATTCTCATCGACCTGCTCACCGATTCGGGCACCAGCGCCATGTCCACCGAACAGTGGGCCGCCCTGATGCGCGGCGACGAATCCTACGCCGGCAGCGAAAGCTTTTTCCGCCTCCAGCGCGTGGCCGGCGATCTCACCGGCTTCCGCCATATCATCCCCGCGCACCAGGGCCGCGCCGCCGAGCGCATTCTCTTCACGGTGATGTGCAAACCCGGCCACGTGGTGCCGTCGAACACGCATTTCGATACCACCCGCGCCAATATCGAGTTCACCGGCGCGCGCGCCGTGGATCTCCCCATCCCGGAAGCCGCCGACACCCAGGCCCGCCTGGATTTCAAGGGCAACATGGACGTCGCCGCCCTGGAGTCTCTCATCGCCGCCGAGGGCGCCCGCAACATTCCCCTGGCGATGTTGACCGTCACCAACAATTCCGGCGGCGGACAGCCTGTCTCGCTGGCCAACATCGAGGCGGTGAAATCCGTCTGTGCGGCGCACGGCATCCCGTTCTACCTGGACGCCTGCCGCTTCGCCGAAAATGCCTGGCTCATCCACCAGCGCGAGCCCGGTTATGCCGATTGGACTCCCAAACGCATCGCCCAGAAGATGTTTTCCTTCGCCGACGGCTGCACTTTTTCGGCCAAGAAAGACGCCTTCGCCAATATCGGCGGCCTGCTCTGCACCAACGACGACCAGGTGGCGCAACTGGAAACCAACCTGCTAATCCTCACCGAGGGCTTTCCCACCTATGGCGGCCTCGCCGGCCGCGACCTGGAAGCCATCGCCGTGGGCCTCGAAGAGATCCTCGACCCCGATTACCTGCGCTACCGCATCATCTCCACCGGCTATCTGGGACGCCACATCGCCGACCACGGCGTGCCCATCGTCGAGCCGCCCGGCGGCCACGCCATCTATATCGATGCCGCTCGCATGCTGCCGCACATTCCCGCGGAGCAGTTTCCGGGACAGGCGCTGGCGGTGGAGTTGTACCGTCACGCCGGCATACGCTCGGTGGAAATCGGCACGCTGATGTTCGGCGCCGCCGCGCAGCATGAGCTGCTGCGCCTCGCCATTCCGCGGCGCGTCTATACTCAGAGCCACATCGATTACGTGGTGGAAGCCATCCTCGAAGTCAACGCGCGCAAGCACGAGATTCGCGGGTTGGAGATCGTGGAAGCGCCGCCCTTCCTGCGCCATTTCAGCGCGCGCTTCCGGCCGCTATAATTGAAGGCTTCATGCCTGTCGTGGCAATGGAAATGGATTGGTACTGGCTGGCGCTCGGCGCGGAAATCGCCGGGCTCGCGACGGCTATCGCGGTGGTCCTGGGCGTTCCCGCTCGCCTGGATCCTGCAAGAGCTCTCGCACGACGCTCTCGCGCGCCAGAAGGATAATAAGAGTTGGCAAGTGGAATTTCCACCCGAAGCCTTGCGGGTCCTGTAGCCCATGGCGCTGAAATCCTTACCCGAGTACGAACGGCTTGCCGAACAGGCCCACGGCCACTTGTGCGCCGGCCAGATTCTGGGTTTGCGGATGGCGCTCTATGGCGTGAAACTGCTCGATCTGGCCGACCCCGAGGGCGCCGACCGCAAACGCCTGGTCACCTTCGTGGAGATCGACCGCTGCCTCACCGACGCCATCCCGGTAGTCACCGGCTGCCGGCTGGGCAAGCGCGCCCTGAAATTCCGCGACTTCGGCAAAACGGCGGCTACCTTCTGCGATCTGCGCGAGGGCCGCGCCGTCCGCATTCTGGCGCGCGAAAGCGCTAAGGAGCGCGCCCGTCAGCTATACCCCGAGATTCCCAGCCGGAACCAGCAGCAGATGCGCGCCTATCGCCAGATGTCGGACGAAGAGCTTTTCCGGATCGAGTGGGTGCGCGTGACGCTGGCCCCTGAGGAACTGCCCGGCTACAAAGCTTCGCGGCCCCTGTGCGCGCAGTGCGGCGAGCCCGTCAGCTTCCGGCGCGAAGTGGTCCGCGGCGACCGCACCGTGTGCCGCGCATGCGCCGGCGAAGGCTACTATAGCCCGCTATAATGCTGCGCTACTACATCACCGGCCGCCGCGCCGCCGGCGGAGTCAGCCCGCTGCTCGCCCATGTCGCGCGCGCCCTGGAAAGCGGCGTCGACCTGATCCAGATTCGCGAAAAGGACCTCTCGGCCCGCGAATTGTGCGCCCTGGTGCGCCGCGTGCTGACGCTCGCCAACCCGCATGGCGCCCGCATCCTGGTCAACTCGCGCGTGGATATCGCCGTGGCATGCGGCGCTCACGGGGTGCATCTGCCGGCGGATTCCCCGCCGCCGCGCGCGTGGCGCCCGATCGTGCCGGCCGGCTTCCGCGTCGGCGTCTCCACGCACTCGCTCGCCGGCCTGCGCGCTGCCGAAGACGAGGGCGCCGATTTCGCCGTCTTCGGGCCGGTCTTTTATACCGCTTCAAAGGCCCCGTACGGCCCGCCGCTGGGCCTCGATGCCTTACGACAGGCGGCCGCCGCGGTGCGGATTCCGGTGCTGGCCCTCGGCGGCGTCACCCCGGAGAACGCCCCCGCATGTCTGGCGGCCGGCGCCGCCGGTATCGCCGGGATTTCGATGTTTCAGCAGTGAAGACATATTTAGCCACGTATGAACACGCATGAACACGAATAGTAGTTCTTGTTTCATTCGTGTTTATCCGTGTTCATCCGTGGCCATTCCCAAAAACAAGAAACCCAGCGGACCCGTCCCCGGACTTTCGCGACCAATCAGTTACGGCGCCGGTCGAGGAAGAATCGCCCACGGCACGCTCAGCTCGCAAATCAGCCACGTATAACACGCCTGAACACGAATCGAGAAAGTTCTTGTTTCATTCGTGTTTATCCGTGTTCAGACGTGGCCAATCCTGTTTTCCCGGTGAAATCCCGTTCCCTCGTCGCTTCCACCCGCTGCTACCATGAACGCTTGGGCCGCATTCGCATCCTCCCCGACCAGGTCGCCAACAAAATCGCCGCCGGAGAAGTGGTCGAACGGCCCGCCTCGGTAGTGAAGGAACTGCTCGAAAATTCCCTCGACGCCGGCGCCGCCAACGTCCGCGTGGAAGTGGAATCCGGCGGCCGCCGCCTCATCCGCATCGTCGACGATGGCTGCGGCATGCTCCGCGACGACGCCCTGCTGGCCTTCG